>Ga0041910_1002537_pt1 | contig 12262 bp, 10 predicted proteins | sample ThiBio_1000_biof_FD_55015 | JGI IMG/M metagenome (GOLD analysis project Ga0041910, IMG submission 55015) | Wastewater bioreactor microbial communities from Cape Town, South Africa - Thiocy_expt_1000_biof | ecosystem: Engineered > Bioreactor > Thiocyanate-remediating > Anaerobic-Aerobic | place...
GACATCGGCTACGGCGGCCTCGACCATGTGCTGGCGCTGCCCTACGACGTCAACATCCTGGTGCTCGACACCGAGGTCTATTCCAACACCGGCGGCCAGACTTCCAAGGCCACGCCGCTCGGCGCGGTCGCCAAGTTCGCCGCCGGCGGCAAGGCCACCGCGAAGAAAGACCTGGCCAGACTGGCGAGCAACTATGGCCACGCCTACGTCGCCACCGTGGCCTACGGCGCCAAGGACGTGCAGACCCTGCGCGTGTTCCACGAGGCCGAGTCCTATCCCGGCCCTTCGCTGATCGTCGCCTACAGCCCCTGCATCGCCCACGGCTACGACATGCTCTACAACCAGCGCCAGCAGGACATGGCGGTGAAGAGCGGACACTGGCCGCTGTTCCGCTTCGACCCGCGGCTGGAGGCGACGGGCGGCAATCCCTTCAAGCTCGATTCCGCCGCGCCGACCCAGCCGATCAAGGCCTTCATGGAATCGGAGACCCGCTTCGCCATGCTCGCGCGCAGCCATCCCGAGGCGGCGCAGCGCTTCCTGGAACAGGCGCAGCAGGATGCCGAGCGGCGCTTCAAGGCCTATCGGGAACTGGCGCAAAAGCCTGCCGATCAATCCAAACCGGAAACCTGACATGATCGATCTTTCCACCGACTATCTCGGCCTCAAGCTCAAGAACCCGCTGGTGCCCTCGGCATCGCCGCTGTCGCGCAACCTCGACACGGCGCTGCGGCTGGAGGATGCCGGCGCCGCCGCATTGGTGATGTATTCGCTGTTCGAGGAGGAGCTGCAGGCGGAGGACGCGATGATGGATCGCTTTCTGCTGCATGCCGGCCTCGGGAGCTGCGAAGCGGAGGACGGCTTTCTGCCCGATCATGGTGAATTCCGCAGCAGCCTCGATCACTACCTGACGCATCTGCATCAGCTCAAATGCCGCCTGGAAATTCCCGTGGTGGCGAGCCTCAACGGCATCTCCCCGTCCGGCTGGGTGGAACTGGGCCGCGAACTGCAGCAGGCCGGCGCCGATGCGCTGGAACTCAACGTCTACCACGTCGCGGCGGAGATGACGGAACCCGGCGAGGCGGTGGAGGCGCGTTATCTCAGCCTGCTCACCGAGCTGCGCCGGGCGGNGAGCGTTCCCATCGCCATGAAGCTGTCGCCGTTCTTTTCATCGCTGCCGCATTTCGTGAAACAGCTTGAGCTCGCGGGCGCGAACGGCGTCGCCCTGTTCAATCGCTTCTATCAGCCGGACATCGACTTGGACAAGCTCTACGTGGTGGACCGGCTGCATCTGTCGCACCCCGAAGAGGCCTTGCTGCGCATCCGCTGGCTATCCATTCTGCACGGCCGCACCTCGCTGACCCTGGCGGCCACCGGCGGCGTCCACAGCCATGAGGAAGCCATGAAGCTGCTGCTGGTCGGTGCCGACGTGGTGCATCTGGCTTCCTGTCTGCTGCAGCATGGAGCGGGCCGCTTGACGCAAATCCTGCACGCCATGGAAGGCTGGATGGCCGAGCGCGAATACGCGTCGGTCGCCCAGCTGAAGGGCAGCATGAGCCAGAAGAACCTGTCCGATCCGTCCGCCATGGCGCGTGCCAGCTACCTGCGGGTGCTGGACAGCTTCTCGCCGCGGCCGGGGGTGTGGTCCTAGGAACTTACTTTCTTCACGAACTCCGACTTCAGGCCCATCGCGCCGATGCCGTCGATCCTGCAGTCGATGTCGTGGTCGCCTTCGGCCAGGCGGATGTTCTTCACCTTGGTCCCGACCTTCACCACCAGCGATGAACCCTTCACCTTCAGATCCTTGATCACGCTGACGGTGTCGCCGTCGCGCAGCTCGGTGCCATTGGAATCGCGCACCACGCGCGCATGCTCGGCGCTCTCCGCTGCAGCTGCTTGCGGCCATTCATGCGCGCATTCCGGGCAGACATATCGGTCGCCGTCCTCGTAGGTGAATTCCGAGCCGCATTTCGGGCAGGGGGGCAAGTCGCTCATGTCGTTTCCTGTTTCGATTGATAGTCCGTTTTCCCGGCGGGNGGTTGGCCTTAGCGCCCCTCGCCGCGCCCCCCCGGCGCCACCCGGTGCTCCACCGCGAACACCGCCGCCTCCACCCGCGACGACAGGTTGAGCTTGGCGAGAATATGCCGCACGTGGAGCTTGACGGTGTCGTGGCTGATGTCGAGGGTGCGGGCGATGGCCTTGTTGGACTCGCCGCGCGCCAGGTGGGTGAGGATTTCGCGTTCGCGCGGGGTCAGCGCGTCGAGCAGAGAGCCGGCGTCCTGGCCTTTCTGGTCGTACAGCTTGACGAGCTTGGCGGTCATCGCCGGAGCGACCACGGTCTCGCCGCGCTGGGCGCGCAGGATGGCGTCGACCACTTCGTCGGGTTCCATGCTTTTCAGCAGATAGCCGTTGGCGCCGGCGCGCAGGGCGCGTGCGAGATCGTCTTCGGCTTCGGAGAGGGNGAGGATGAGGATGGGCAGGGCGAAGCCGTCGCCACGCAGTTGCTGCATCAGGGTGATGCCGTCGGTGCCGGGCATGTTGAGATCGACGATGAGCACGTCGGGGCGGTGCGCTTTCAGCAGCATGGCGACGTCGTCGGGGTTGCCGGTAAAGGCGGTGACCTCGATGCTGCCGCTCTGTTCGAGCAGTTCGGCCAGACCCTTGCGGAACAGGGTGTGGTCGTCGACGAGAATGATGCGGGTGAGGCTCATGCGGGATGCTCGCTGTGTTGGTGGGACGCGGCGCGCTGGGGAAAGACCAGACGGATCACGGTGCCGCCGGCGGGGCGGGATTCCACGGTGAGCTTGCCGTTCAGCTTGGCGGCGCGTTCGCGCATGATGGTCAGCCCGAAGCTCTTGCCGAGGGTGGAAGACTCGTCGTTTTTCTTCTGCACGCCGACGCCGTCGTCGGCGACGTTGACGATGTACTGGCCGTTTTCCAGGTCGAAGGTGATGACGACGTGGCGCGCGCGCGCGTGCTTGGCGATGTTGTAGAGCGACTCCTGGATGATGTGGAAGACCTGGATTTCCTCGTCGGGCGTGAGCGAGACGTCCTGCACCAGGTTGAGGAAATCGACGTCGGCATTGGCCTTCTTGCGGAAGCTCTTGGCGAGTTCCTGGATCGCCGGCACCAGCCCGCGCGGATTGATGCGGTCGCGATACTGGGTGATGAGATCGCGCAGGTCGGCATAGGCGAGATCGACCGCCTCCTCGACGTCGCCCAGGTAGCGGCTGGCCTTGGAGTAGTCCTCGTGGCGCATCGCGTCGCTCAAAACGGTGAGCCGCATCTTGGCGTAGGCCAGCGTCTGCGCCAGCGAGTCGTGGATCTGGTTGGCCAGCATCTGGCGTTCGTTCATCAGCGAGATGCGCATGTTCTCGCGCGTCAGCCGCGCGTTTTCCAGCGCGATGCCGAGGTGTTCGCTGATCGAGCGGAACAGCAGGCGTACGTCCTCGGGGACGCTGTGGCCCTCGTCCAGAAACAGGTTGTAGACGCCCATGACCTGGTTCTTGTGCATCAGCGGCACCGCCACCACGGTGTTGCAGGTGTCGCTGAAATAGGTGTCGTTGGCCTGGCGCTTGCAGAAGGCGACGTTGTTCCAGCTGCTCACCGTCACCTCGCGCGCGGCCTTGCCGCACACGCCGCAATCGACGCTGACAATGCTCTCGTGTTCGACCAGTTCCGGCGGCAGGCCGACCGAGCCGATCAGGCGCAGATGCGTGCGGTCGTCGGTGATGACGCGCACCGCGCCCGCCTGCGCGCCGGCCAGGCGGATCATGGTCGACAGGAAGCGCCCCAGCAGCTGTTCGACGTTGGCGTCGCTGGACAGGCTGGTGGTGATTTCCGACAGCACCCGCAGAGCCGGGATGCTGACGTTGTCCGGGTCGGTGGAGGCGTGGTGCTGGATCAGGGGATGAATGTCTTTCATGGCCAAGTCAGAAGAAGCAGCTTTTTAGCATATTCCGATTTGTGCGCGATCCCAAGCCCCGCGTCACGGCGCGTCGGCCGCTGGCGCGGGGGCGGGCGGCACCGGCACCACCACGCTGGGCTCGAGGTCTTCCGGAAAACCGCCTTCGGCCGAAGGTTCCTTGGCGGGCGGGTCGGCCTGGCTGGTGGCGCCGTCGGGTTTGTCCTTCAGCGGCATGCGCGGGGCGATGGGCGCCGGTTCGGCGACGGGTGCGGCAGCCGCCGCCGGCTTGGGCGGCGCCGGCGGCTGCGGATACAGGTGCGGCTGCAAAGCGGGCAGCAGGGNTTTCAGGATCTGCGTGGTGAGCGAACTGGTGAAGCCGAACTGGCCGGCCTGCTCGCCCGGCACCAGCGCGGTGAGGGTGCCGAAATAGCGGTCGCCCAGATAGAACGCGAAGGTGGCGGTACGGTTGACCACGCGCGATTCGAGCAGTTGCCCGCCCTTGCCGTAACGCTCGAAGCGGTGATCGCCGGTGCCGGTCTTGCCGCCGATGGCGAGCGGCTGGCCGGCTGCATCCTTGAGCGCGCCAGCCAGCCGCGCGGCGGTGCCGCCCTCCACCACGCGTGCCAGCGCGCGGCGCACGGTGTGCGCCACCTCGGCCGGCATCAGCCGTTCGCCGCGGGCCGGCTTGGGCGACAGGCGGGTGTCGTAAGGCGTGTCGGCCGCAAAATGCAGGCCGACGAGGCTCGTCATCGGCGCGCGCACGCCGTCGTTGACCAGAATGCTCATCAGTTCGGCCAGCGCGGCGGGGCGGTCGCCCGAGCTGCCGATGGCGGTGGCGTACGACGGCGTGATGTTGTCGAACGGGTAGCCCAGCCGTTTCCAGTCGTGCAGCAGGCCGTCGAAGGCCTCGACTTCGAGCAGGCTCTGGATGCGGATGTCCTGCGCATTCTTGCGGCTGGTCTTGAACAGCCAGTTGTAGACCTCGCGGCGCACCCCGGCGCCCTGTTCATAGAGCGCCTTGAGGTCGGTCTTCGGCGCCGCGCGCAGGGTTTGCACCACCCACAGCTCCAGCGGGTGAATCTGCGTCACGTAGCCGCGGTCGGCCAGATTGTAGGCGTCGGGCGCGTGGGTTTTGTAGAGCGATTCGAGCGTCTTCCGGCTGAGGCTGGCGCTGGCAGGAACCTGCTGGTGCAGCGTGGCGACGTACGCATCGAAGCTCGCGTTCGGTTCCAGATAACGGAACACCGAGGTGAAGCGGCGCGGGTTGGCACGCACGCGGGCGTACAGGTCCTCCGCCATCTGCGCCGCCGTCCGGCCCTGGTGGCGCTGGTAGAAGCGGTGGGTGAAGACGCGGCCTTCCTTGTCGACAAAACGCATCAGATAGGTTGCGCGCATCGGGTTGCTGGCGTCGTCCAGGATGCGCGCCGCCGCCCCCGGCGAGGCGCTGGCGTAATGCCGCACGATATCGCGCATGATGCGGATGTAGACGAGGTTGACCGAGTTCTTGGTGGCCTCCCATACATCCATCACGCGGCCATTGTCTCGGGAATCGAAGTTGGCGAAGTTGTGCAGGCCGCCGCCGGTGAAAAAGGTTTCCGGCGATGCCGAATAGGGGCGGCTCATTGCCGCGTCGAGGGTGACGGCGAGCGTCTCGCTGCGGTTCGTCAGCAGGCGCGCCGCCACCCATTGGGCCAGTATGTCGCGCTGCGGCTGGGCTTTCTGCGCGAGCACTTTCGCATCGAGCACACGGTAGTCGGCGTGCAGCCGAGCGATGATTTCCAGGTAGGTGACCAGGGTGCGCAGCTTGGCGGTGGAGCCGAGATCGAGGCGCGCCTGGCTGTTGATGTCGAACGGCTGGTTAAGATTGTCGGCCTGGATGCGCAGCACGTTGCCGGACGGCGCTTTTTCATACAGGGTGAAGCTGTAGATCACCTGGCTCAGCGGGTCTTCCGGTTTCAGCAGGCGAAACCCGATCAGCCCCGATGCGGCGGCGGCTTCCGATTTGGCCAGACTTTGCAGGTAGCCGCTGACGATCTTCTGCGCCGGCTGGTTGATGGTGGTGTCGACCGCCAGGTCGAGCCGGTCGAGATCGTACAGGCGCTGCTCGGCGAGCAGCGCGGCGACGCGGATGCGCTGCGCATTGGTGGCTTTCTGGTCGGCGAAACGCTGCGCCGGCGGGTCGATGCGCAGGCGCGTGCTGCGCAGCTTGACGGCCTTGGCGCGGCTGGCGAGTTCGCGCGAAATCAGATTGGCGCCGGCCAGCAGATCGAGGTGGTCGTCGGTGAGGGCGTCCAGCGCCTTGCGGTTGGCGGCGAGGTAATACGACGGGCGGCGCTCCGCCACGATCAGCGACAGTACATGCTTCAGCGCGCTGGCGTAGGCCGTGTCGCGGGCAGCCGGCTTGCTGGCCAGGATGCGGTTGATCTCGGCGAAGTCCAGTCCGTACCACGCCCACAGGCCGTCGCCGACACCGTTGACTTCGCCGAAGCGCGGCGCCGCGGCGAGCGGAACCGTGTTGAGGTAGGCCATCACGGTTTTGCGCCGCATCGGCAGCGTGTTGGCGCCATCGAGATAGGCGCGCAGGCTGGCGGTGGCCATCTGGCGCAGCTTCTCGCTCATGCTGCCGGTCAGGCCTTCCGGAGAATGGCGGTATTTTTCGATCTGCGTCGGCAGGGNGCTGCCGCCCGGCACGTTGCGATCCGTGTCGACCAGGCTGATGCCTTTTTCCAGCAAGGCCTGGGCGAGCCGGTCCCATTCCACCGCCGGGTTGCGGGTGGGAAACTGCTCGGTCAGCAGTTCGCGGTTTTCGATATGGAGCAGGGCGTCGACCAGCACCTTGGGGATCTCCTCGAAGCGGCGGTACACCCGCGTCGGATGCTGCCCCTGATAGAGCGGTTTGCCGTCGCTGTCGAAAAGAGTCAGGCCGGCCTGATCCTTTTCGTGATACGGCAGGAACAGGCCGAGATCGTCTGCCCGCGCCATCTGGATGCTGATCCGGGCCTGCCGGTCGATTTGCCAGCCTGCGCGGTCGAGCCGTGCCAGGTATTCAGGCAGCTTGTTGTAGCCGAGGCGCACGTCGTACGGCCCCTGGCCCGGGTAACGGATGCGGTCGGACGGTCCCGACCGGATTTGCCAGGTCATTTTCTGCGCGGTCTTGGCGAGATACTTCGCTTCCAGCGCCGACGACAGCAGTTCCCAGGCGATCAGCCCGATCAGCCCGATCAGCAGCAGCAGGATGCCAAGGCCGATCAGGATGCGGCGCGGGACCTTGTGCATGCTTCAGACCCAGTCGCGCGCGCCGAGAAAGTCGGTGTAGAGCGCCGCTTCCGGCGTGCCGGGCGCGGGATGCCAGTCGTAGCGCCATTTCACGATCGGCGGCAGCGACATCAGGATCGATTCGGTGCGCCCGCCCGATTGCAGGCCGAACAGGGTGCCGCGGTCGAAAACCAGGTTGAATTCGACGTAGCGGCCGCGCCGATAGGCCTGGAAGTCGCGTTCGCGTTCGCCGTAGGGCGTGTCGCGGCGGCGCTGGAGAATCGGCAGATAGGCGGTGAGGAAGGCATCGCCCACACTTTTCGTCATGGCGAAGGCATGCTCGAAGCCGCCCTCGGAAAAGTCGTCGTAGAACACGCCGCCGATGCCGCGCGGCTCGTTGCGGTGCCTGAGGAAGAAATAGCGGTCGCACCATTCCTTGAAGCGGGGATGCAAGCCGGCGCCGAACGGATCGAGCGCGTCCTTGCAGGTGGCGTGGAAGTGCCGCGCGTCGTCCTCGAAGCCGTAGTAGGGTGTCAAATCCATGCCGCCGCCGAACCACCACACCGGCGCCTCGCCGTCCTTCATCGCGACGAAGCAGCGCACGTTCATGTGCACCGTCGGCGCGTAGGGGTTCTTCGGGTGCAGCACCAGCGAGACGCCCATCGCCTCCCAGCGCCGCCCGGCGAGCTCCGGCCGGTGTGCGCTCGCCGACGGCGGCAGCTGGCTGCCGAGCACGTGCGAGAAATTCNCCCCGCCGCGCTCCAGCACATTGCCTTCCTCGATCAGGCGCGAGATGCCGCCGCCGCCCTCGGGGCGCTCCCAGGCGTCGGTGCGGAACGGCAGGCCGTCGGCGGCTTCCAGCGCGGCGACGATGCGCGCCTGCAGGTCGAGCAGCCAGGTTTTGACTGCGCTTGTATTAAACGTGGCGGTGTCGAAGGCGTCGGATGGCATCAGGGTCTCAAAACGGTTCCGGTGGCAAGGTCGATCAGGGTGGAGGGACGGCGGCGCCGGCCGATGCGGCCATCGATCACGCGTACCTGCGCGCCGAATATTCTGCGGCATTCGGCTGCGCTTTTGGCGGGCGGCTTGCCGCTTTTGTTGGCGCTGGTGGAAACCAGCGCCATGCCGAGGCTGCGGCACAGCCGTGCGGCGCCGGCGTGGGCGGTGACGCGCACCGCGATGGTGGGGCGTCCGCCGGTGAGCAGGGGGGGGCAGGCGGCGGACGCGGGCACCACCCAGGTGACGGGGCCGGGCCAGCTGCGCTGCATCCGCGCCCGGTCGGGCGCACTCAGGGGACGCACGAAGGTTCGCAGCCGCTTGAAGCGGTCGGCGATCAGCAGCAGGCCCTTGGCGGCGCTGCGGCCCTTGAGCCGGATGAGGCGCTTCAGCGCACGCGGATTGCGCGGGTCGCAGCCGAGGCCGTAGCAGGATTCGGTCGGGTAGGCGATCAGGCCGCCGCGCCGCAGGTACGCGCGCAGGTTCGTCGCCTCGCAGCTCACGCCTGGCGCCTCACTTCTTGCGGTCGAGCGCGCGCCAGCCGATGTCGCGGCGGTATTGCATGCCTTCGAAGTGGATGCAGGCCGCCGCCTCGTAGGCGCGCTTCTGCGCCATGCGCACGCTGTCGCCGAGCGCGGTCACCGCCAGCACGCGGCCGCCGCTCACCACGGTCCGCCCATCCTGCGCGGCCGTGCCGGCGTGGAACACGTGCAGGTCGGCGGCGGCGGCGGGCAGTGCGCCGATGAGCGCGCCCTGCTGCGGCGCGTCGGGGTAGCCGGCGGCGGCCAGCACCACTGCAAGCGCGGTGCGGCGGTCCCATTCGGCCTCGGCCTGGTCGAGCCTGCCGTTGACGGCGGCTTCCAGCAAGGCGACGAGATCGGATTTCAGCCGCATCATGATCGGCTGGGTTTCCGGGTCGCCCATGCGGCAGTTGAATTCGAGCACCTTGGGCGCGCCGTCGGCGCCGACCATGATGCCGGCGTACAGAAAGCCGGTGTAGCGGATGCCGTCGGCAGCCATGCCCTCGACCGTGGGATGGATCACCTCGCGCATGATGCGCGCGTGCAGTTCCGGCGTGACCACCGGCGCCGGCGAATAGGCGCCCATGCCGCCGGTGTTGGGGCCGGTGTCGCCGTCGCCCAGGCGCTTGTGGTCCTGGCTGGATGCCAGCGCCAGCACGTGCTCGCCGTCGACCATGACGATGAAGCTGGCTTCCTCGCCCAGCAGGCATTCCTCGATCACCACGCGGTGGCCGGCTTCGCCCATGCTGTTGCCGGCGAGCATGGCGTCGACCGCGGCGTGCGCCTCGTCGGCGCTCGTCGCGACGACCACGCCCTTGCCGGCGGCCAGGCCGTCGGCCTTCACCACGATGGGCGCGCCGTGCCTGTCGATGTAGGCGTGCGCCGCGGCGGCATCGGTGAAGGTGCCGAAGGCCGCAGTGGGGATGCCGTGGCGCGCCATGAACTGCTTGGCGAAATCCTTCGAACTTTCGAGCTGCGCGGCGGCGGCGCTCGGGCCGAAAATCTTCAGCCCGGCGGCGCGGAAGGCGTCGACCACGCCCGCCGCCAGCGGCGCTTCGGGACCGACCACGGTGAGCGCAACCTCTTCGCGGCGGGCGAATTCGACCAGCGCCGGGATGCCCGAAATGGGCACGTTGAGGAGACCGCTTTCGGTTGCCGTACCGCCGTTGCCGGGTGCGACGTAGACCTGGGAAACCTTGGGCGATTGCGCGAGCTTCCATGCCAGTGCGTGTTCGCGTCCGCCGGAGCCGATGACGAGGAGTTTCATGGGTGCGTGAGGGTGAGGGGTGAGGCGTTAGGGGTTAGGCGCGGTGTGGCGCGGGAGCTGACGTTCGCGCTTTTCGCCTCACGCCTCGCTCCTCACGCCTCACCGGCACGTCAGTGCCGGAAATGCCGCGTCCCGGTGAACACCATCGCGATGCCGTGCGCGTTGGCGGCGGCGATGACTTCATCGTCGCGCATCGAGCCGCCGGGCTGGATCACCGCCTGGATGCCAGCCGCCGCCGCCTGGTCGATGCCGTCGCGGAAGGGGAAGAAGGCGTCCGAGGCCATCACCGAGCCGGGCACCGGCAGGCCGGCGTGCTCGGCCTTGATCGCGGCGATGCGCGCGGAGTTGACGCGGCTCATCTGGCCGGCGCCGACGCCGACGGTCATGCGATCCTTCGCGTAGACGATGGCATTGGATTTGACGAACTTGGCGACGCGCCAGGCGAACAGCAGGTCGTCCATTTCCTTCTCGGTCGGCGCGCGTTGCGTCACCACCTTCAGCTCGGCGTTGAGCAGCACGTCGGCGTCCTGCACCAAGAGGCCGCCGGCCACGCGCTTCATGTCGAGCTGGGCGACGGCGCCGCTCCAATGGCCACATTCGAGCAGGCGCACGTTCTTCTTCGCGGCGACGGCGGCGGAGGCCTCCGGGCTCACCTCGGGGGCGATGATGACCTCGACGAACTGGCGTTCGACGATGGCCGCAGCGGTGGCGCCGTCGAGCCGGCCGTTGAAGGCGATGATGCCGCCGAAGGCCGACTCGGGGTCGGTCTTGTACGCGCGGTCGTAGGCTTCCATGAGGCTCGCGCCGTAGGCGACGCCGCAGGGGTTGGCGTGCTTGACGATGACGCAGGCCGGCGCGGCGTCGAACTGCTTGACGCATTCGAGCGCGGCGTCGGTGTCGGCGATGTTGTTGTAGCTGAGTTCCTTGCCCTGGATCTGGCGCGCGGTGGCGATGGTGCCTGCCGGGGCATTCGCCTCGACATAGAAGGCACCGGCCTGGTGTGGGTTCTCGCCGTAGCGGCAGGTCTGCGCGCGGGTGAAGTTCAGGTTGAGACGCTCGCCGAACTGTGCCTTTTTGCCGGCGTCGTTCAGCGCGGTGAGGTAGTTGGAGATCGCGCTGTCGTATTCGGCGGTGTGGGAAAACGCCTTTTTCGCGAGGCCGAAGCGGGTGGCGTCCGTGAGCGCGCCGCCGTTGGCCTGCATCTCGGCGACCAGTGCCGGGTAATCGGCCGGGTCGGTGACGATGGCGACGAAGCGGTAGTTCTTGGCCGACGAGCGCACCATCGCCGGGCCGCCGATGTCGATGTTCTCGATCGCGTCGTCGAGGATGTGCGGCTTCGACACCGTGGCGACGAAGGGATACAGGTTGACGCACACCAGGTCGATGTAAGGCATGCCGTGCTCGCTCATCGTTGCCACGTGCTCGGGCAGGTCGCGCCGGGCGAGGATGCCGCCGTGCACTTTCGGATGCAGCGTCTTGACGCGGCCATCGAGCATTTCGGGGAAGCCGGTGTATTCGCTGACGTCGATCACCGCGAGGCCGGCGTCGCGCAGCGCCTTGGCGGTGCCGCCGGTGGACAGCAGTTCGACGCCGGCCGTGGCGAGGGCGCGGGCGAAATCGACGAGGCCGGTTTTATCCGATACGGAGAGCAGGGCGCGCTGGATTTTCATGAGGCGGGAGCGGAAAGGGTTAGTCGGAAAGGCCATGCTCGCGCATTTTCTTGCGCAGGGTGTTGCGGTTGATGCCGAGCATGTCGGCCGCGCGCGTCTGGTTGCCCGCGGCGCGGTCGAGGATGTAGGTCAGCAGGGGNTTTTCCACCGCGCTCACCACCATGTTGTAGATCTCGCTCGGCGTCTCGCCGTCGAGGTCCTTGAAATAGCGATTGAGCGACCGCCGCATGCAGGCGGCGATTTCGTTTTCTTCTATCATTGAAGTTCCCCTTTATGCCGCAAGCCTTGAAGCGGGCGGCATGTCTTGCGTGTTATTGTTTTCGTGGCTGGTTTCGTAGCGCAGGCGGCTGTCGGCGCGCGCCGCCTGGGCAAAGTATTCGTTGACCGCGGCGAGCTGCTCGGCCACCGAATCGAGCTGGTTCATGGTGTGGCGGAAAGCGCTGCTGCCCACCAGTCCGCGGGTGTACCAGGATATGTGCTTGCGTGCCACGCGCACGCCGGTGACGTCGCCGTAGAACGCATGCAGATCGTGGATGTGCTCGAGCAGGACGGCGTGGATTTCCGCCACTTCGGGCTGCGGCAGATGCTCGCCGCTGGCCAGGTAATGCGCGATTTCGCGGAAGATCCACGGCCGTCCCTGCGCGGCGCG
>Ga0041910_1002546_pt1 | contig 12229 bp, 10 predicted proteins | sample ThiBio_1000_biof_FD_55015 | JGI IMG/M metagenome (GOLD analysis project Ga0041910, IMG submission 55015) | Wastewater bioreactor microbial communities from Cape Town, South Africa - Thiocy_expt_1000_biof | ecosystem: Engineered > Bioreactor > Thiocyanate-remediating > Anaerobic-Aerobic | place...
TCTACAACCACGTGATCCTGGTGCTCAAGGGCGTCTCGCTCACCGTGCCTGAGAGCGGCATCGTCGCCATCCTGGGCGGCAACGGCGCGGGCAAGACCACCACCCTGCGTGCCATCTCCAACCTGCTCAAGGGCGAGCGCGGCGAAGTGACGAAAGGCACGATCGAGCTGCGCGGCCAACGCATCGAAAACCTCACCCCCGCCGACCTCGTCAAGCGCGGCGTGGTGCAGGTGATGGAAGGCCGCCACTGCTTCGCCCACCTGACCATTGAAGAAAACCTGCTGACGGGCGCATACACGCTGAGCAGCCGCGCCGAGATAGCGGCCAACCTGGAGAAGGTCTACGCCTATTTCCCGCGCCTGAAAGAGCGCTGCAAGAGCCAGGCCGCCTACACCTCGGGCGGTGAACAGCAGATGTGCGCCATCGGTCGTGCGCTCATGAGCAGCCCCACGATGGTCCTGCTCGATGAGCCGTCCATGGGCCTCGCACCGCAGATCGTCGAAGAGGTGTTCAACATCGTCAAGGATCTGAACCACAAGGAACGCACCACCTTCCTGCTGGCCGAACAGAACACCAACATGGCGCTCAAATACGCCGACTATGGCTACATCATGGAAAGCGGGCGCATCGTCATGGATGGCAGCGCCGAGTACCTGTCGAGCAACGAAGACGTCAAGGAGTTCTACCTCGGCATGGGCGGCGCGGAGCGCAAGAGCTTTCGTGACATCAAGAGCTACAAGCGTCGCAAGCGTTGGCTTGCCTGACATTTGATAGCACCTCGCGCCAGCCTAACGGGCGATAGATACTGATTTGATTTGAATATTCACACAGAAAGACCAGCGCCATGACCGAGTTTTACGACGCGCTAGAAACCCGCCCGCCAGAGGAGCGCGAAGCCGCGCACATGGCGGCGCTGGCCCGTCAGGTGGCGCACGCGCAGCAGCACGCCAGCGCCTTCGCGCACATTTTGCAGGGCGTGGACGCCAGCCGCATCACCAGCCGCGAGGCGCTGGCCGCGCTGCCCGTCACGCGCAAGTCCGAGCTGCATGAACGCCAGCACGTCGCCCGCGCGGCGGGAGCGGGCGCCTTCGGCGGCTTTGCCACGCAGGGCTGGGGCGCGCGGATGCCGCGCGTCTTCGCCAGCCCCGGCCCCATCTACGAACCCGAGGGCACGGCGCGCGACTACTGGCGCATGGCGCGCGCGCTGTTCGCGGCCGGCTTTCGCCAGGGCGAGCTGGTGCACAACTGCTTTTCCTACCACTTCGTGCCCGCGGGCTCGATGATGGAAACGGCCGCGCACGCGCTGGGCTGCACGGTCTTTCCCGGCGGCACCGGCCAGACCGAGCAGCAGGTGCAGGCCATGGCCGACCTCAGGCCCGCCGGCTACATCGGCACGCCAAGCTTCCTGAAAATCATCCTGGAGAAGGCCGCCGAGATGGGCGTCAAGCTCCCCAGCCTCACCAAGGCCATGGTCTCGGCCGAGGCCTTTCCGCCCTCGCTGCGCCAGTGGCTCGGCGAACGCGGCGTGCACGGCTACCAGAGCTACGGCACGGCCGACCTCGGGCTCATCGCCTATGAAACCGCGGCGCGCGAAGGCCTGGTGCTCGACGAGGGCGTGATCGTCGAGATCGTGCGCCCCGGCACGGGCGACCCGGTGCCCGAGGGCGAGGTGGGCGAACTCGTCGTCACCACGCTCAACCCCGATTACCCCTTGATCCGCTTCGCCACCGGCGACCTTTCGGCCGTGCTGCCCGGCCCCTGCCCCACGGGGCGCACCGCCACGCGCATCAGGGGCTGGATGGGGCGCGCGGACCAGACCACCAAGGTGCGCGGCATGTTCGTGCACCCCGAGCAGGTGGCGCAGGTCGCCAAGCGCTTTCCGCAGGTGCTCAAGGCACGGCTCGTCGTGAGCGGCGAAATGGGCGCCGACGTGATGACGCTGCAGGTGGAAACGCGCGAAACGGCATCGGGTCTGGCCGACCAGCTCGCCGCCTGTCTGCGCGAAGTCACCAAGCTGCGTGGCGAGGTCGCGATGGTGGCGCCCGCGAGCCTGCCCAACGACGGCAAGGTCATCGAAGACGCGCGCAGCTACACCTGAGGATGGATTCACAATCTGAAGCCGCCTGCGCCGAACAGCAGACCACACCGGAAGGTGCGGCGCGCACTTCATTTCCAGCCGCGCAGCTCGCCCCATTCCCGCCACGCCGCGCGCGGCGTGCGTAGCGCGTTGACGGGCGCATTGCCATCCTCGTAGCCCAACGCCAGGCCGACGGCAACCGCATAGTGCGGCGGCAGCGCCAGTTCCCGCTTCAGGGCCTGCACATGGCGCAGCCAGAAGCCCTGCGGGCAGCTCGCCAGACCGTGCTGCACCGCCAGCAGCATCAGCGACTGCAGGTAGATGCCCAAGTCCATCCACTGCGGCAGGCCCATGCGCTCATCCATGCACACCAGCACGCCCACCGGGGCGCCGAAGAAGGCACCGTTGCGCGCGAACTGCGCAAGCCGGCCCGCCTTGTCCTCGCGGGCAATACCCAGGGTCCGGTACAAATCCTCGGCGTTCTGAAAGCGCCGCGTGCGGTAGGGCTCCCACAGCCCGGGCGGGTAGTGGGCCGCCTCCTGCGCCTCGGAGCCGGTGACCGCGTTCACCAGCGCGCGCAGCGGCTCGCCTGTCAGGGCGACCACGCGCCAGGGCTGCAGGTTGCCCCCCGACGCGGCACGGGCAGCCTGCTCCAGTAGCGAGCGCACCAGCGCCGCCGGTGGCGGCTCGGGTCGAAAGGCGCGCACCGAGCGGCGCGCCAGCAGGGCTTGGCCGACGTCCATCGTGGACGGGGGCGCCATGGGGTCCATGCGTCAGGCTTTCAGCATGCGCCGCGCCAGGCGCAGGTGCGGCATGTCGATCATCTGCCCGTCGAGCTGTAGCGCCCCCACACCGGGCTGGGCGGCAAAGGCGGCGACCACGCGCTCGGCCCACTGGCGCTGCTCGGCGCTGTAGGTCATGGCTTCATGAATGGGCGCGAGCTGGCTTGGGTGGATCGCCATCTTGGCGACGAAGCCGTCGCGCAGCGCCTCCTGAGCCTCGTCACGCACGGCCTCGGGGGCGTTGATGGCCACACTCACCGTGTCGATGGCGTGCACGCCCGCTGCCGCGGCCGCATACAGGCACAGCGAGCGCGCGAGCCGGTAGGGCTCGGTCACGCGCCCCGATGCGCGGTTGGCCAGTGCGCCGATGTCGGCGGCCAGGTCTTCCGCACCCCAGGTGATGCCCCACAGACGGCTGGTCACGCCCGCCAGTTCGCCCAGGTGGAACATCGAGGCGCCGGTTTCCGTGGCAATGGCCAGAATTTTGATGCTGCCCTGCGGCACGCCGAAGGCCACCTCCAGCGCGTCGAGCTGCAGGCTCACCGGTTCCAGCGCCGCGCGGCCGCAGCACTTGGGCAGCACGATGCCGAACGGCCGGCCTGGCACCACCGCCGCCAGATCCTGCAGCAGCAGGCCCGATGCCGCCGGGTTGACGCGCACCCAGACCGCCTGGTGCGCGGGCTGCGCCTGCAGCATCTGCCCGACGGCTTCGCGCGCCTGCGCCTTGGCGGCGGGGGGCACCGAGTCTTCCAGGTCGAGGATCAACGCGCCCGCGCCGCTGGCCTGCGCCTTGAGGTAGCGCTCGGGCCGGTTGCCCGGGACGAACAGCAGCGAAGGGGCCTTCATGCCGCTCCCCCCTGCACGGGCCGCTTGTGCATCAGCGCCGCGCGCTGGCAGCGGCACACCACCTCGTCCCTGTGGTTCAGGCCCAGGTGCTCGAACTCGACAATGCCCGCCTGCGGGCGCGAGCGGCTTTCGCGCTTGGACAGCACCGTGGTGCGCACATGGAGGGTGTCGCCCGCGAACACGGGCGCGGGAAAGGTGATGTCGTGCATGCCCAGGTTGGCCACCGTGGTACGAAAGGTCGTGTCGTTGACCGACATGCCGATCACCAGCCCCAGCGTGAACAGGCTGTTGACCAGCGGCTGGCCGAACTCGGTCTGGGCCGAGAAATGCCGGTCGATGTGCAGTGGCTGCACGTTCATGGTCAGCGTGGAGAACAGCACGTTGTCCATTTCGGTGATGGTGCGCGTCCATTCATGGACGAAGCGCTGTCCCACTGCAAATTCTTCGTAATACAAGCCGGGCATGGTGTCTCCTGGAGTTGTCGTTGAAATCAGGCATCAATCGGCGGGCGCCAGCTCCACCAGTACGGCCCCCTTGGGCACGGTGGCGCCCAGCACCTGTGGCAAGGCACGCACCACACCGTCACGGGGCGCGTGCAGGGTGTGCAGCAGCTTCATGGCCTCTACCACGGCCACCGGAGCGCCTTCGGCCACCTGCTCTCCCACGCCCACCAGCAACTGGCTGAGCACGCCCGGCAGATCGGCGCACCACGCTGTCGCCGCTGTGGCCGCCGGCATCGGCCGCCGCCGATTGCGCCACACGCAGGCCCACGGGCCATTGCGCCGACCAGCCGCCATGCCAGACCTGCATGGCATGGCCCTGCGCGCGGGTGTGCCACACGCGGCCGCTGCCCTGTGCCTGCCACTGCCCCTCGGGCAGGCGGCGCAGCAGCCACTGCGCGGCCTCAAACTCTTCGGTGGCGTCGGCTTCCACGCGGGCGCCCTCGGCCGTCACGCGCAGCACGCGGTTTGCGCACTGCGCGCCCTCGCCCACCACCAGGTGACTGCGCCCCGGCCCATCGACGGGCGCAGTCAGGCGCCAGGCCTGCAGGCAGGCCATGGGGCGGTCGTCGCAGGCGGCCTGCGCCTGCTGCCAGGCGGCCACGGCCACGGCCTGCGCCTCCTGCACCAGCGCGGGCTGCGGCTGCCAACCCGCAGGCCAGTGCGTGGGTAGAAAGCCGGTGACCAGCGTGTCCTGAAAGGCCGGGTGCTGCAGCACGTCGATCAAGAGCGGCTGGGTGGTGCGCAGGCCTTGTACGCGCAGTTGCTGCAACCCGCGCACCAGGCGCAGGCGCACCACCTCGCGGCTAGCGCCATGGGCGATGACCTTGGCCAGCAGCGAATCGTAGTGCGGCGTGATGGTGCTGTGCGCGTCGATGCCGCTGTCGATGCGCAGCCCCTCGGCCTCTGGCTCGGCGTAGCCGGTGACCGGGCCGAACGAGGGTGCAAAGCGCTCGGCCGGGTCCTCGGCGTTGACGCGCGCCTCGATGGCCCAGCCGGTCTGGCGGATGTCGCCCTGCGCAAAGCCGAGCGGCTCGCCAGCGGCCACGCGGATCTGCCACTCCACCAGGTCCAGCCCCGTGGTCAGCTCCGTCACCGGATGCTCGACCTGCAACCGGGTGTTGACCTCCAGGAAATAGGGCTCGTCCCCCCGGTCCGCGTCGAGCACGAATTCCACCGTGCCCGCCGAGTCGTAGCCTATCGCGCACCCCAGCGCCAGTGCCGCATCGAACAGGCGCTGGCGCACGGCGGGCGCCAGGTGGGTGGGCCGGCGCTTCCTCGATGAGCTTCTGGTAGTTGCGCTGAATCGAGCATTCGCGCTCGAACACATGCACCAGGTGGCCGTGGCGGTCGCCCAACAGTTGCACCTCTACATGGCGCGGGCGCTCGATGAAGCGTTCCAGCAGCACCCTGGCGTCGCCAAACGCGGCCTGCGCCTCGGCCTGGGCGGTGGACAGCTGGGCGGCCACGTCCTCGGCCCGCTCCACCCGGCGCATGCCCTTGCCGCCACCGCCCGCGCTGGCCTTGATGAGGAGTGGAAAGCCGATGCGCGCCGCCTCCTCCTGCAGCCGCTGCACGCTCTGGTCATCGCCGTCGTAGCCGGGAATGCAGGGCACGCCCGCCGCGCGGGCGATGCGCTTGCTCTCGATCTTCGAGCCCATGGAGGCAATGGCCTGCGCATGCGGGCCGACGAAGGCGAGGCCCGCACGGGTGCAGGCTTCGACCAGCGCCAGCCGCTCGGACAGAAAGCCATAGCCGGGGTGGATGGCCTGCGCGCCCGTCTGCAGCGCAGCGCGGATCACGGCATCGGCATCCAGGTAAGACTGCGCCGCCGGAGCCGCGCCGATGCACACGGCCTCGTCGGCCTCGCGCACGTGGCGTGCGCCGGCGTCGGCCTCGGAATACACCGCCACCGTCCAGATGCCCAGACGACGGCAGGTGCGGATGACCCGGCAGGCGATCTCCCCCCGGTTGGCAATGAGGATTTTTTCAAACATGGCGGCGCCTCTCACATCCGGTACACCGGGCTCTGTCCTTCGAAACGCGGCGTGCTCTCGTCGGCCAATTGCAGGCAGATACCCAGCACGTCACGCGTCTGCGCGGGCTCAATGATGCCGTCGTCCCACAGCCGCGCCGTGGCGTAGTAGGGGTCACTCTGCTCCTCGAATTGCTGGCGCGTCTGTTGCTCCAGCGCGGCGATCTCGGCCTCGTCCACCGGGCCCTTGAGCGAGCTGCGGCGCAGCTCGGTCAGCACCGTGCTGGCCACGTCGGGGCTCATGGTGGCAATGCGGCTGCCCGGCCAGGCGAAAACGAAGCGCGGGCCGAAGCCACGCCCGCACATGCCGTAGTTGCCCGCGCCGTAGCTGCCGCCGATCAGCACCGTCAGGCGTGGCACGCGCGCCGTGGCCATGGCATAGACCAGTTTGGCCGAGTTCTTGGCGATGCCGCCGCGCTCGGCCTCGGTGCCAACCATGAAGCCGGTGATGTTCTGCAGGAACAGCAGGGGAATGCGCCGCTGGTTGCACAGTTCGATGAAGTGTGCGCCCTTGAGCGAGGACTCGGAGAACAGCACACCGTTGTTCGCCAGGATCCCCACCGGGTAACCGTGCAGGTGCGCAGTGGCGCACACCAGGGTACTGCCGTATTCGGGCTTGAACTCCTGCATCTCGCTCGAGTCCACCAGGCGCTTGATGACCTCGCGCACGTCGTAGGGCTGGCGCAGGTCGGTGCCGATGATGGAGGGGATCTCCGCTGCATCCAGCAGCGGCGCACGCGTGGCGATGCGCTGGGCCGCGCCTACTGCCTTCCAGTTCAGGCCGGCGCCGATCTCGCGCAGCTTGTGCAGCGCCTGGCGCTCATCCAGCGCCAGATAGTCCGTCACGCCCGAGACCTGTGCGTGCATGCGCGCGCCGCCCAGCGTTTCCCCATCGACCACCTCGGCGATCGCCGCCTTGACGATGGGCGGGCCGCCCAGGTGGATGCGGCCTGTGCCCTCGACCATCACGGATTCATCCGACAGCGCCGGGATGTAGGCACCGCCCGCCGTACAGCCGCCGAACACGGCCGAGAGCTGGGGCAGGCCGTCGGCGCTCATGCGGCACTGGTGGTAGAAGGTGGTGCCGAAATGCCCCCAATCCGGGAACACCCGGTCCTGCTGCGGCAAGAAGGCGCCGCCGCAGTCCACCAGGTACAGGCAGGGCAGGCGGTTTTCCCAGGCGATTTCCTGGGCACGCACGTGCTTGCGCGTGGTTTCGGGGAAGAAGCTGCCGCCCTTTACCGTGGCGTCGTTGGCGATCACCATGCAGTTGACGCCACTCACGCGGCCAATGCCGGTGACGATGCCCGCCGCCGGCACCGCGCCGCCGTGCAGGCCCCAGCAGGCCAGCGGCGAAAGCTCCAGAAAAGGGCTGCCAGGGTCAAGCAGCAGCTCGATGCGCTCGCGCACGGCGATCTTGCCGCGCGCGCGGTGGCGCGCATGCAGCTTTTCGCCGCCGCCGGCCACGGCCCAGCGCATGCGGCTGCGCAGCACGGCCAGGGCTTTGTCGTAGTGCGCCTGGCGCTGCGCGGGGGCAGATTCAAGGGCTGCATTCATGGTGCGGGGGTCTCCTTGGATGGGCGCTGGCGCAGGCCTTGCAGCACCAGCTCGGTCATTTCATCGGCCACGGCCTTGAGCGAGACGGCACCGCCCTGGAACCAGTCCAGCGTGCCGTTCATGGCGGCGAACAAAAACAGGCGGGCCAGGCGCAGGTCGCGCTGGTGGTCGAACCCGCCCTGGCGCGCGCAGCGGGCCAGCACTTGCACCCAGTAGCGTTCGTAGGCGTCGCGGGTGGGCAGGTGCGCCTCGCGCACATGGGCGGGCACCTGGCCAAAGATGCGCAGGTTGGCGCAGGTGTAGTCCTGCAGCCCGTGCATGCCCTGCAGGTGGGTATGCACGGCGGTTTGCAGCAAGACCTGGGCGTCGGCCTCGGGCGGCAGGGCCTCGACGGCGGCGCGCACTTTGTCGAACACCTGTTCGACACCGATGCGCAGCACCTCGCCGACGATGGCGTCCTTGGAGTCGAAATAGTGGTACAGGCTCGCGGCCCTCATGCCCGCCTCGCCCGCAATGTCGCGCAGCGACGTGCCCGCATAGCCTTCCGCCCTGAAAAGCCGCGCTGCAGTATCGAGCACGAGCTGACGCCCGGCGGACACCTCGTTGGTATCCGTCGTCCCCGTGGAAGAGCGTTGCGTATCGGCCATGCACGCATGTTACCTAACGATCGTTAGCTTTGCAACTTCTCTAATAAACAGAATCGCCATTGACGAAACTGTATTTCTCGAATAAATTGTACCTAACGATCGTTAGTCAAGGAAACCTCAATGGACACCACCCCGCTGACCACCGCCTTCCCCTTTTTCACCGAAGAGCACGAGATGCTGCGCACCTCGCTGCGCCGCTTCATCCGCGAACGGGTCGAGCCCGTGGCCGAGCAGTGGGAGCACGCCGGCTTCGTGCCGCGCGAGGTCCTGCGCGAGATGGGCGAGCTGGGGTTTCTGGGCATGCGCTACGCCTCCCAGTACGGCGGCGCCGAGCTCGATACGCTGGCCACCGCCGTGCTGGCCGAGGAACTGGGCCGCTCCAGCTTTGGCGGCTTCGCCGTCACCGTGCTCGTGCACACCGACATGGCCAGCCCTCACCTGTGGCACGCCGGCTCGCCTGAGCAGAAACAGCGCTACCTGCCCGATGTGATCGCCGGGCGCAAGATCTGCGCCGTCGCCATGACCGAAGCCGACGCGGGCTCGGACCTGCAGGGCATGCGCACCACGGCGCGGCGCACGGCCGATGGCGGCTGGGTGCTCAACGGCAGCAAGATGTTCATCACCAACGGCGTGCACGGCGACCTGTACTTCGTCGCTGCCAAGACGGGCGAAGCCAGCGGGCGCGGGCGCGACATCTCGATGTTCATCGTCGAGAAGGGCACGCCGGGCTTCACCGTGGCGCGCCCCCTGCCCAAGCAGGGCTGGCTGTGCAGCGACACGGCCGAGTTGCATTTCGACGACTGCCGCCTGAACGCCGACGCACTGCTGGGCCAGGAGCACAAGGGCTTTTACGCGCTCGTCAAGAACCTGCAGAACGAGCGCATCGTGCTGGGCGCGCAATCCATGGGCGAGGCGGCGCGCGCCATCGAGCTGGCGCTGGACTGGGTGCGCCAGCGCAAGGCCTTCGGCGCCACGCTTTGGGACCAGCAGACCGTGCGCCACAAGCTCGCCTGGCGCGCGGCGCAAGTCGAATCCATGCGCGCCTTCATCTTCAACACCGCCTGGCGCGACACCCAGGGCCAGCAGGTGAGCAAGGAGGTGTCCATGATCAAGGCACTGGCCGGCACGCTGGTCAACGAGGTGATGTACGACTGCCTGCAACTGCACGGCGGCATGGGCTATATCCGCGAGACCGCCATCGAGCGCATGGCGCGCGATGCGCGCGTGCAAGCCATCGGCGGCGGTGCCACCGAGGTGATGCTGGAAGAAGTGGCAAAGCGGCTATGACAGCGGCCGGCCAAAGATCGACGACAGCGAACACCTAATAAGGCAACGTTGAAGGCGCACTCGCAGGCAAACGCGTGCGCCCCCTCCGCGAATCAAGCCGTCACCATGGCGCGCCGCATGATTTTCTGTGCAGCCACCTGCGAAACCGTGACGGCCAGCGTGCCGAAGTGCGAACCCCACGAGCCCGAAACGCTCGGGAAGCGCGTGCTCAGGAAGGCATCGGCCACTTCACTCGGGCTATAACGCACCACCTCTGCTGCCTGCAACACTCGCGCCACAGCCTCTGTCATGGGGCGGGCCAGGAACTCGTCGTTCACGGCCTCGCGGATCAGGCGCCTGGTGTGCTGAACCAGCGCGTCAAAATGGGCATCTTGACCGGCGAGCGGCTTCAACTCGTCGAACAGCGCCTCGATCGTGCCGGGCTCCTTGATCATCGCGCGGCGCACATCCATGCACATCATGTTGGCCGTGCCTTCCCACACGCTGTTGAGCGGGGCCTCCCGATATAGGCGGGCCATCGGGTTTTCCTCGATGAAACCGTTGCCGCCGTGACATTGCAACGCCTCGTTGGCGATGGCCGGTGCCCGCGAGCAGTTGAAGAACTTTGCGGCAGGTGTCGCTACACGTGCCAGCAACCGCTCATGTTCGCTTGTTCCCATCAGGTCGGTGGCTCTGGCAACGCGCAAGGCCATCAGAGTGGCGGCTTCGCCTCCAATGCCATGTCGGCGAGCACGTTGGTCATCATCGGGCGGTCGGCGATGGAGGAGCCGAAGGCCGTACGCGTCGTGGTATGGCGCAGCGCCAAGGTGAGCGACTGGCGCATGAGACCTGCGGAGCCGATCGCAAAGTCCAGGCGGGTGAGGTGCGAGTGCGACAGGATCTCACGCAGTCCGCGGCCTTCTTCGCCGACGCGGATCGCCATCGTCCCCGAATATTCCACCTCACTGGATGCGTTGGACCTGTTTCCGGACTTGTCCTTGAGCCGCTGAATGAAAAAGTGGTTGTAGCTGCCATCGGGCAGCGTACGAGGCAAGAAGAAGCAGGTGACCCCGCCATTGACCTTGGCCAAGGTGAAGAATCCGTCGGACTGTGGCACCGAGCAGAACCACTTGTGACCGGTCAACTCGTACCAGTGCGCTGTCGCGCCGTGGTAGTTGCCTGCATGCGAGTAGCGCGCCGTTGTCTGCGTCTGCCTCAGGTCGGAGCCGCCCTGCTTCTCGGTCATGCCGTAGCCGATCACCACGGAGGGCTTGTCCGCCACTTCGCGACGACTGAACTCATAGACCGTGCCCTTGGATTTTTCCTTCCAGATCGCCAACGCCGGCTCGGCCTCAAAGCCGGCGTAAGCCGCATAGGCCATGCCCGTCGGACATCCTGTGCCGNGCTCAACCTGATTCCAGAGATAGGAAAGCACCGCACGCGCCAGATGACCGTTCTTCTCTTCAGTGCGCCAGGCGAGGTTCGGCACCTCGTGCTTCCAGGCGAGAGACATCAACTGGTGCCAGCTTGGATGGAAATCGACCCAATCGATGCGATTGCCGAAACGATCGTGGGTTTTGAGTTCCGGCAGGTTGCGGTTGGCCAGCCGTGCCAACTCCTGCACATCCTCGTCGCCCGCGAGGGCGCCCAGTGCTTCGCAACGGGACGCGGCCCAAGGGGCATCGCGTTCGATCGCCTCGCGAACCACCGTGTCTCCGGTGAACGCATTGAACCCGCTGGCGGGTTGCGCTTGATTGAAGACTTTGTGCGTGCCGTAGCGATCAGTGGCCTCTCGGAGGAGGTCGGGAGAAATAGGCTTGTTCATGAGCGTCTCCTGGAGATTTGACGGATGGTGGCAGAGGGAATCGCCACGCTGGCACAGGCCAGCCTGGCGATCTGGTCAGCCAGCATGGCCACTTCACGCTGGTAGTTTTCGTTGTCCGGATGCTGATGGCGGCTCAGCGGCGAAAGGGGGCCGATCAGGCCTTCCATGAAGCCCCCAACGATGACAGACGCAGCGATGTCGGGTTGAATGTCGGAACGCATTTCCTTCGCCGACTGCCCCGATGCAATGATCGATCGAATCACTTCGCTGATGGCTGCCCTGTACGTCAACCGGGCTTCGTCGATTTCCTTTTCGCAAGGTTCTGCGATCAAGGCATAGGCCAAGCGTGGGTCGCGCATGGCCCGTAACACAAAGGTTGCCACCGCAGTGTGCAGACGGCCTGTGGCCGTGTCATCCGTTTCCGCAATCGCCGTCAGTACGTCCACTTCACGCTGAGAAACTGCGGACAAGACTTCGGCGAACAATGCCGCCTTGGACGGAAAGTAGCGGTACACGGTGCCTGTGGCGATGCCCGCAGCAGCCGCAACGCTGGCTACCTGTGCCTCCTGCCAGCCACCTTCACTCACGAGAGTTCGCGCAGCATCGAGGATTCGACTTCGGTTGTCCTTGAGGCGCGCCTCTACGGCAGCGGTTTGACGGTAGGCCATGAAAGGAATGAATTTTGATTCACGAA
>Ga0041910_1002566_pt1 | contig 12113 bp, 12 predicted proteins | sample ThiBio_1000_biof_FD_55015 | JGI IMG/M metagenome (GOLD analysis project Ga0041910, IMG submission 55015) | Wastewater bioreactor microbial communities from Cape Town, South Africa - Thiocy_expt_1000_biof | ecosystem: Engineered > Bioreactor > Thiocyanate-remediating > Anaerobic-Aerobic | place...
GTGGCGCCGCATTTTCCGTCCGCGGGCTTGGTGGCCTGGTTGTCGGCCACCTGGTAACCGCTCGAGAGCGCGGACAGGGCGAAGGGGTTGCTTGCGGCGGANGCGAGGGGGGCGGCCGCCATNCTGGCAACGAACGCGGAACCGGCAGCAGCGACGAACAGGGATTTTTTCGACACGATTTGTCTCCTGATATTAATTAAAAAAGTTACGACAACACCGGAAAATCCCGGCTTCTTGCAACACGCTCAGCGATCGAGCTTGTCCTGCAATTCGGTTGCGATGCGCTGACGGGCCGTGTCAGTGAGCCCCTTTGCGTCATCGTAGGCATCCGTTTCCACGCTGAACAGTCGGCGCATTTCATGCAGCTGCCGGGCGAAGCGGGNGCAGTTCTCGCAAATGAGCAAATGCAGCTGCATGGCCACCCGATCAGCAAACGGCAGTCGCGCGTCCATCGCACGTGAGGCGAGCACGGTGGTTTCCTTGCATGTCGGTATCCACTTCATGCTGCACCTGCCTTCGAAAAGCCATTCAATTCCAGGCATTGCCGCATGAACAAGCGTGCGCGATGCAGCAGTACCCAGCAGTTGGTCGGCGAGATACCGAGTTCCTTACAAATTTCTTCGGTTTCCATGCCGGCGACCTCGCGCAGGCTGAACACCTGGGCCATGGCGGGCTTCAAGCGGTCGGCACACTCGTCCAGCACGCGCCGTAACTGGTTGAGTTCGGCCTCGGCCTGCGGATTGCCCCAGGGCCGTAGTGGTTCGGCCCAGTGGCCATCCTGCTTGAACAGGAGGTCGACGGCTTCCTCGCCTTCTTCGTCGCAGGGAAGCGCGACTTCGCGCAGCTGTTTCCGGATCAGATCGACGATCTTGTGTTTGAGGATGCCGGTGAGCCAGGTGCGCGGGCTGGCATCGCCCGCATAGCGGGCCTGGGCGGCGATCGCGGCGAGCAGGGTTTCCTGCACGGCGTCCTCGGCCTGTTCGTCGGAGTGCAACTGGCGTCGTGCGACCCGGAACAGATAGTCCCCATGGTCGGCCAACCAGGTTTGCGCGTCGAGTGTGCTCATCGAATGATCCTTGTTCCCACATCGTGGGGGCGTAGGCACTTTAGAGGCTGCTGCCCAAAGGGACAAGCTGGCCTCTTGAAAAGCCGGACGGGTTGCCCCAGATCATGCGTATCCGCAACGTTTGTCAACCAGAAGGAGGGCACGATGTCTAACATGACCCGCTACGATCCGTTCGAAACCGATTCCCTGGACAACCTGTTCCGCGGCTTTTTCCGCCCGGTGAAACTGGACAGGGACATGCCGCAGATCCGCATGGATGTGAAAGAGGATGAAACCGGCTANGCCGTGCATGCTGATATCCCGGGCGTGAACAAGGAAGATATCCATATCACCATCGACGGCAATACCGTATCGATCAGCGCCGAGACGAAAAAGCTTACCGAGCAGAAGGACGGCGAGAAAGTGCTGCGTCGCGAGCGTTATGTCGGCCGCGTCGGTCGCAGCTTCGCACTCGAGCATGAGGTCGACGAGGCAAGCGCAAGCGCCCGTTATCAAGATGGCGTGCTGGAACTGGTGCTGCCGAAAAAAGCAGCGGCCGCGGCCAAGCGTCTGGCCGTGCAGTAAGCCGGCGGTTTCGGGCTCGAAAGGCGGCCGCGCGCCGCCTTTTTTATTGGCGTAAAATCCGCGCAATCTTATACGGAGCCATCATGACCCCCCTCCACACTGCCGCCGAGAAGGCCAACATCCTGTCCGAGGCGCTGCCCTACATCCAGCGCTTCTACGACAAGACCATCGTCATCAAGTACGGCGGCAACGCCATGACCGAGCGGCATCTGATGGAGGCCTTCGCCAAGGACGTGGTGCTGCTGAAGCTGGTGGGGATGAACCCGGNGGTCGTGCACGGCGGCGGCCCGCAGATCGCCGGCCTGCTGCAGCGCATCGGCAAGCAGAGCGAGTTCATCCAGGGCATGCGGGTGACCGACGAGGAAACGCTGGATGTGGTGGAAATGGTGCTCGGCGGCCTGGTCAACCAGGACATCGTTACATTGATCAACAAGCATGGCGGCCGCGCAGTGGGGTTGACCGGCAAGGACGGCAATTTCATCCATGCCAAGAAGATGCTGGTGCGCAGCAAGGAAAAGGCCGACGAGATGCTCGACATCGGCCAGGTCGGCGAAATCACCAGCATCGACCCGGAAATCATCCAGGTACTCGACGCACGCGACTTCATCCCGGTGGTGGCACCGCTCGGTACCGACTCCGAAGGCAACGCGTACAACATCAACGCCGACGTCGCCGCCGGCAAGATCGCCGGCGTGCTGCAGGCCGAAAAGGTCATTTTCATGACCAACACGCCGGGCGTGCTCGACAAGCAGATGCAGCTGTTGACGGGGCTCACCCCGCGCGAGGTCGACGAGTTGATCGAGGACGGCACTATTTCCGGCGGCATGATTCCCAAGGTCGGCTACGCGGTCGACGCAGTGAACAGCGGTGTCAAGACTGCGCACATCATCGACGGCCGCGTCGAGCACGCCCTATTGCTGGAAGTGCTGACACCCGAAGGCGTCGGTACCCTGATCAAGCGGGCCTGACCATGCGCTACTGGCTGATGAAATCCGAGCCGAGCGACGTCAGCATCGACGACCTCGCCGCCATGCCCAAGCAGAGCGTCGCCTGGTATGGCGTGCGCAACTACCAGGCGCGCAATTTCATGCGCGACCAGATGAAGCCCGGCGACAAGGTGCTGTTCTATCATTCCTCGTGTGCCGAACCCGGCATCGCCGGGCTGGCCGAAGTCAGCGTGCTGGCCTATCCCGACGCCACCCAGTTCGATCCCAAGAACAAGTACTTCGACCCCAAGGCCACGCCGGAAACGCCGCGCTGGTTCAATGTCGACGTGAAACTGGTGAAGAAGACGCGGCTGATGCCGCTGGCGGAAATCCGTGGCTATCCCGAACTCGCCAACATGCGCATCCTGCAGAAGGGCAATCGCCTGTCCATCACCCCCGTCGACCCAGCCGAGTACGCTTTCATCGTCAAGCATCTTTGATGATCGAACTGGCCGCATTGGCGCCTTATGGCGACCTGTCGCTGTTCGCCGCCTACGGCGGGCTGGGGCTGGTGGTCGGTTTCGTGGCTGGCCTGCTGGGCGTCGGCGGCGGCCTCATCATCGTGCCGGTGCTGATCATGCTGCTGCACACGCATGGCCAGGCGGTCGGAATGGAACCGCAACTGGCATTGGGAACCTCGCTCGCGACCATCCTGTTCACGTCCCTGTCCAGCGTTCGCGCACACCACGCCGCGGGGCTGTCGAATGGTCTCTGGTACGGCGCATCGCGCCTGGCATCGTGCTCGGCACGCTGGCGGGGGCAGCCTTGGCAGCGCGGATGCCGGCCACGGTGTTGAAAATATTTTTTGTGATTTTCTTGTTCTACGCGGCCATCCAGATGTGGCTGGATTTCAAGCCGGCGCCGCATCGCGGCCTGCCTGGACGTGCGGGACCTCGCTGGCAGGCGGCGTGATCGGCGTCGTGTCGAGCTGGGTCGGTATCGGTGGCGGCACCTTGTCGGTACCGTTCATGCTCTGGCACAACGTCCCGCTGCACCGGGCGATCGCCACGTCGGCGGCGATCGGCTTTCCGATCGCGTTTGCCGGTGCGGTGGGCTACGTGCTGGGCGGCTGGACGGTGAGCGGCCTGCCTGCAGGCAGCTTGGGATTCGTCTATCTGCCAGCGCTTGCCGGCATCGTGCTGGGCAGCGTGCTGACCGCCCCGCTGGGTGCGCGCACCGCCCACCGGCTGCCGGTGCGTCCCTTGAAACGGGTTTTTGCGCTGNTGCTGTTTACGCTCGCGCTGCGCATGGTATGGACATTCTAGGGATGCCCGCCCGTAGCCTTGATCTAGCGTTCCGAGGCGCGGATTCCCACTAGATATGGGGTGGTGACGCGAGGTTCAATTTCGTGCTTGAGCGGGCGCCAGCCGCGCGTTAGTCTCTGGACACATGCCGAAAATTCGTCGCATGACCGATCAATGTCCTCGTGGAGAAAGCATCATGGCGCACCTGCAAGCTGTACGGACCACTCTGCAACCACAGCAGAACGATTACAGTCAACTTACGACGTACTACGACGAGCACAATCAGGTTGCCTGGGGCTACATGAACGCGGCGCCGCGCCCCTGTTTCACGGGGACGTTGCTGCGGGAGATCGTNGATTGGTTTGGTGACGTGGCCCGACGCGTGGACGATCCGGAGTGCGCCGACGTGAATTATGTGGTGGTGGCCTCCGGCCATCCCGGGATCTACAACCTGGGNGGTGACCTCAGTCTGTTTCGCCAGTTGATCGAGGCGCGTGACCGCGAAAACCTGTGCAAATATGCGCAAGCCTGCATCCGCCCCTTGTTTTTGAATGCCNTGCATTTGAACCGCCCCAATCTGAAAACCATCACCCTGGTGCAGGGAGACGCACTGGGGGGCGGCTTCGAGTGCGCGCTTTCGGGAAACATCCTGATCGCGGAGCGCGGGACGAAAATGGGCTTTCCGGAAATACTGTTCAATCTGTTCCCCGGCATGGGCGCCATGACCCTGCTCGGCAGGAAGATCGGTTACACCAAGGCCGAGAAAGTCATTCTCAGCGGCAAGCTTTATACGGCCGAGGAAATGTACGAACTGGGCGCCGTGGATGTTCTGGTCGACCCGGGCAGCGGCGAACAGGCGGTCTACGACTTCATTCGCAAGGAGGCGCGCCAGCGCAACGGCGCCCTGGCATTGCGGGCGGCACGCGAACTGTCCCAGCCGATCGCACATGACGAGCTGATGCGGATCGCCGAAATCTGGGTGGATGCGGCGTTGCGGCTGGAGAGCAAGGATCTGCGCATGATGGAACGCCTGGTCATGCGGCAGACCGGCAAGGTCGAAACCGCACATACCGGCGATTCAGTTGTGCTCAGCGCGTAATTTGCTGGTTTGATAGGCGGCGAGTGTGGCCTGTGCGGCCGCCAGGGCGTCCCGTACTGAATCGAGCCTGGCGCGGGCCACGGGCGTCGCGAGTTCGAACGGCTTGATGCGTTCGGCTTCCGAGCAGAACTGGGCCAACTGGTTGGCACCGACATCGCGGGCGCCGCCCTTGAGCATGTGCAGCTGGTCGTGCCACTGGCCATAATCCTGGACGGTCAGCGCGCGTTCGATGTTGCGCAAGGCGCGTGCGCTGTCTTCTTCGAAGCTCGTCAGCAGGTCTTCCACGAAACCCGGTCCGCCAAGCTGGGCGAGATTGTCGAGAATCGATTCGTCCAGTTCATCCACCGCCGGCTGCGCGCGGGCAGGGGCATTCGTCGCTGTTTGCGCCGACTGCCCCGCCAACCGGGCGATCACCTCGATCAGCTCGCGGCTGTTGACCGGCTTGGTGAGGAAGGTGTCTGCACCAGCTTCTTCGCAAGCCACCTGCGCTTCGCTCCGCGCATCCGCAGTCAGCATGATGATGGGCAAATGGCCGGTTTCCATGAAACGCCAGCGTTGCACCACCTCGGGTCCCGACAGTTGCGGCATATGCATGTCGATGATGGCCAGGTCGAATGGCTGCTCGCCGGATTCGAGCATGGTCAGCGCTTCTTCGCCGTCATGCGCCAGATAGGTCGTGTGTCCGGCATGTTCCAGCAGGCCGCGGATCACCCGCTGGTTGACCGGATTGTCCTCTGCCACCAGGATGTTCAACCCCGGTGTGTGCCCCGCCTGCGCCTGCAGGTGGTTGGCCAGCGAGACTACGTTGGACGGCGTGTCGTGGCTGGTGACGGCGTGGATGGCGTTGAACAGCAAGGTCGTGTTGACCGGGGTACGCAGCACCGAGGCGTAGCCTTCGCGGAGCAGCTGCGTATCGCGCGACAGGGTGACGCGGGCATCAGATTCGATCAGGATGACCGGCAGGGCCGCCAGACTGGGATCGTCGCGCAGTAAGTGCAGGAAGGCGACCGGATCGCCCGGCAAGGTGCTGCGTTCCACCACCACTGCCCCCAGCGGCGTGCCGCCCGACAGGTAGGCCGACAACTCGGCGGCAAGCCGGGTGGTGTTGTCGACCGCCACCGTATCGGCCCCCCAGTTGCGGATCACGCTCTGGATGCGCGTCGTGAGTTCGCCGCTTGCCAGGATCGCCACGCGCATCGGCGCGTCGAACTGTTCGGGCACGGAGCCGGCCTGGCTTGCCTGCAGGCGAACGGCAATTCGAACCAGAAGGTCGTGCCCTCCCCTTCGCGGCTATGCACGCCGATCTGGCCGCCGAGCGCTTCCACCAGCTGCTTGGCGATGGTGGTGCCCAGGCCGCTGCCGCCAAAGCGGCGCGTGATGCTCGGGTCCGCCTGGGTGAAGGTGTCGAAAACGCGGGGCAGGGCGGCTTCCGAAATGCCGATGCCGGTATCGACGNCCTCGAAGCGCAGGCGTTGCGGATTGGCCTGTCCGATCGGCCGGACGTAGATATCCACGCGTCCGTGCTCGGTAAACTTGATGGCGTTGCCGATCAGGTTGATGAGGATGTGGCGCAGGTGGCGTACATCGCCGTGCAACTGGAACGGTGTCTGCGGCGCAATGTGCGACGCCAGCACCAGACCCTTGCTCTGGGCCTGGGTGGTCATCATCGCGATCGTGCCGTTCACCAGGCGATGCAGGTCGAAATCCTCTTCGTTCTTGGCAATGCGGCCGGCTTCGATGCGTGAAATGTCGAGTACGTTTTCGATCAGGTCCAGCAGCGTATTGGCCGATGCACGGATGATCTGAGCGAATTCCTTCTGTTCCTTGTCGAGCCGCGTTTCCGCCAGCAGGTCGGCGACGCCGATGACGCCGTTCAGCGGCGTGCGGAGCTCGTGGCTCATGTTGGCGAGGAAACTGGATTTGGCCTGGTTGGCCTTGCGTTCGCGCTGGATGGCGGAATGGACCTGCTTCAGCAGCGACGCCGAATACAGCGGTACGGCAATCATGGACAGCAGGAATGCCACCCCGATGGACATGTGCTGGCTCCAGTAGGGCGAAAGGGCGAGGACCAGTACAAACCCCGCGATCGCCATAGCGGTGGCGGCATACAGGTAATTGGCGCCGTAGCGGAAGCCATTGCCCAGCGTGACCCACAGATACACCACCAGCAGGGGGCTGCCGGCCTCCCCGGTATAGGTCAGCAGGAATGAACACGTCGCATAATCCAGTGCCATCGCGACGAGGCGGCGNGCCGGAGAAATATTCAGTCGGATCAGCGAAAGCGCGACGATCAGGATGGCGATTCCGGTGAACAGGATGCTGATGAATTGGGCCGGGCCGCGAATGGCGTCATCCAGAACGGCATAATCGCTGGAGAAGTAGGCCAGAANGATGAATCCGATCACGACGCGGATCAGGGCCTGCTGGCATTCGGTATCCGGCCGGCTACGAATCCGCTTGATCAGATAGTGCAGAAATCGAGGCGTCGATGTGGAGAACATGGCCTTCATGCGTTACGCGTGCTTGTCGCCAAGCACGCGCATGATGGCAACCACGGAGTCGATGCGCCGTTCGAACGCACGAACGCAGTCGGGGTCGAAATGGTGTCCGCTCTCCGTCTGNACATACTTGAGGGCATCCTGGAACGACCAGGCGCGCTTGTAGGGCCGATCGGAGGTGAGTGCGTCAAACACGTCGGCCACGGCCACAATGCGTGCCGCGAGCGGAATGGCGTCNCCCGCCAGGCCTTGCGGATAGCCGCTGCCATCGAATTTCTCGTGGTGGCCGAGCGCGATGACCGCGCCCATCTGCAGATAGCGCGACGGGCTGTCAGCGAGGATCTCGTGGCCGATCAGCGGGTGGCGACGCATGATTTCCTGTTCTTCCGGGGTGTGGCGCCCTGGTTTGAGCAGGATCACGTCGGGGATGCCGATCTTGCCGATATCGTGCATGGGTGCGGCGGCCTCGATCTCGTCGCATTCCATTGCGGTGAGCTTGAGTTCCTCGGCGATCAGGCGCGCATATTTCGACATGCGGATGATGTGGTTGCCGGTTTCCTGGTCGCGGTATTCGCCGGCCTTGGCGAGTTTCATCAGGGTTTCGCGTTCGCGCGTGCGTACCTCGCGGGTGGCTTGCAGGACCTGGTCCTCCAGCCATTGTGCGCGATCCGACACCATCTTCTGGCTGCGCCGCAGCGCCAGCAGGTTGAGGCAACGGGCGCGACATTCCTGCGGATCGATGGGGCGGGTGAGGAAATCCGTGGCGCCATTCTCCAACGCCTGGTAACGAATCTGGCGGTCCTCGACCACGGTGACAATGATGATGGGGACGTCGGCCAGACGGCGTTCCGCGCGGATACGGCGGGTAAACTCGATGCCGTCCATGCCGGGCATGCGGTAATCGGTGATGATGAGATCGGGCGTACCCTTGTTCTGCATGTGCGTCAGGGCGTCGAGCGGATCCGCGTAGCTTTCCACGATCACGCCAGGCTCCAGCGTACGGGCCAGGCCTTCCAGCAGGCTGCGCGCTGTGCTCCGGTCATCAACGATGACGACGCGTGCGGCGCCGCGAGACCGCGAGTCGCGCTGCGGGGTGGAGGGTGCAGAAGAGGGCACAATGCGCAACGGCTTGGCGGTCACTTTATATTTACCTGGATGGTTGATAAAACCACGAATTCGTAGAATTATCGGGCAAATGGAGCGTTAACTTTAACTCTGCGGGGTAACGAGATGAAGCAAAACATTTGGATGGGTCTGGTGGGCGGTTTGGTGGCCTTGTTCTCGGTCGTTGCGTTTGCCGAGCCGGCAGCCGATTATGCGCGCGAAAAAAAATGGGCGGACGAGGTGGTGCCCGGACTGGTGGTGGGCGATCCGGTCTATTTGCAGACGCCGCGCGGCCATCACAAGTTTCTTGCTTTGTTCACGCCCGTCGAAGGCGACAAGGCGGTCGTCGTCGTCCATGGCATGGGAATCCATCCGGACTGGGGCATGGTCGGCACGCTGCGCACCGAACTGGCCGATCGCGGTTTTGCCACCCTGTCGATCCAGATGCCGGTGCTCGCCGCGGACGCCCAGGGCGCGGCCTATCCCCCGACCTTCCCGGAGGCCGCCGAGCGTATCGCCCAGGCCGTCGATTTCCTCAAGGCGAAAGGCTACACGCAATTGGCCATCGTTTCCCACAGCATGGGCTCGCGCATGAGCCGCGCCTATTTCAGCGGCCAGCCTGATGCGCGGTGAAAGCGTGGGCGAGCCTGGGACTGCAGCAGGATGACTATGCCGGGCTGAAACTGCCGGTCCTGGATATGTATGGCGACAACGACCTGCCGCCGGTACTGACGGACGCGGCGAAGCGCAAAGGCAGCCTGGCGGCCGGTCATTCAAAGCAGGTGGTGATCCCGCACGCCGACCATTTTTACACGGGCCACGAGGAAGAAATGGTCGAGACGGTGGCGTCGTTCCTGAACGATACCCTGAAATAGCAGGCGTTCAAGCCAGCAGCCGCGTCATCACCTCGCGGTATTTCTCGCTGGTCTTGGCCACGATCTCGTCAGGCAGCACCGGCCCCGGCGCCTGCTTGTTCCAGCCGCTGCCTTCCAGCCAGTCGCGCACGAACTGCTTGTCGAAACTGGGCGGGCTGCTTCCCGGCCGGTATTGGTCAGCCGGCCAGAAGCGCGACGAATCGGGCGTCAGTGCCTCGTCGATCCATACCAGNTTGCCGGCTTCGTCCAGCCCGAATTCGAATTTGGTGTCGGCGATGATGATCCCGCGTGTGAGCGCATACTCTGCGGCAGATTTATACAGGGCAAGGCTGGCGTCGCGNACCTGGGTGGCCNGATCCTGGCCGATCAGGGTGGCCATCTGCTCAAACGTGATGTTCTCGTCGTGCGCGCCGAGCGCCGCCTTGGTCGAGGGCGTGAAGATGGGTTCCGGCAGGCGACCGGCCTGCACAAGTCCGGCGGGGAGCGGAATGCCGCAGACCGATTGGCTGGCCTGGTATTCCTTCCAGCCGGAGCCGGCCAGATAGCCGCGCACGATCGCTTCGACCGGCAAGGCCTTCAACTTTTTCACTACGATGGCGCGCCCGGCGACCTGATCGCGCTCGGATTCCGCCACGACCGACTCCGGAGCGATGTCGAGTGCCTGGCTCGGCACGATGGCTTTCAGCTTGTCGAACCAGAAGGCGGACACCCGGGTCAGCACCCCGCCCTTGCCGGGGATGGGGATCGGCATCACCACGTCGAAGGCCGACAGGCGGTCGGTGGTGACGATCAGCAGCTTGTCGTCGCCGACGGCGTAGATGTCGCGCACCTTGCCGCGGTGGACCAGCGGTAGCGACGCGATGTGGGATTCAAGTAAGGGCTGGCCGAGTAGGGGTGCGGACATGGCGGAGGAAGCGGAATCGAAAGAGCCGGCATTATAGCTGCCGGCATAGAAGTCGCTGGCTTCGTATACGCCGCGCAATTCGCGCAGCGCCACCAGCAGGATCGCCGCCAGCGGCACCGCCAGCAGCACGCCGACGAAGCCGAACAACTGGCCGAATGCCGCCAACGCAAAGATGACCGCCACCGGGTGCAGGCCGACGCGCTCGCCGACCAGACGCGGCGTGATGACATAGCTTTCCAATACCTGCCCGGCGAGATAGATGCCTGCCACCCAGGCCACGCCGGTCCAGTCGGTAAATTGCAGCAGGGCCACCAGCAGCGCCAGGATCACGCCGAGGCCGAAGCCGAGGAAGGGCACGAATGACAGCACGCCGGTGAGGATGCCGATTGGCAATGCGTAATCCAGTCCCGCCGCCCACAACGCAAGGGCGTAATACAGCGACAGGGTCGCCATCACCGCCAGCTGGCCGCGCAGGAACTCGCCGACGACCGCGTCCATGTCGCGGGCAATGCGGGTGACGGTCCCCAGCCAGCGACGCGGCGCCAGGGTCGCGATCCGTGCCACCATCACGTCCCAGTCCCGCAGGAGATAGAACATCACGACCGGGATCAGCAACAGATTGGCCAGCACACCGACGATGGCAGTGCGCCGGTTTGCAGGGAGGGCAGCCAGGCAGTGCCGTTCTGGGTGGCCTTCTCGGTGAGCCAGGTCTTCAGCGCAGCCAGGTTGAAGTCGATGCCGATGCCGAAAGTCTGTTGCAGCCAGGGCAGGAAGCGGGTCCGCAGCAGGTCGAGGGCCGCTGGCACGCGCTGGCTCAATTCGGCGAACTGTCCCTGGAACAGCGGNAGNGCCACCAGCAACAGGGCCGACACCGCTAGCCCTGCCAGCACGATGACGACCACCGTACCGGCCGTGCGCGACAGTCCGCGTGTTTCCAGCCGGTCGACCAGGGGGTCGAAGATGTAGGCCAGCAAGGCGCCTGCAAGGAACGGCGTCAGGATGGGTCCCAACAGATAGACCAGTCCGCCCGCGACGAGCAGTACCGCGAAGGCAAGCCAGGGAGTGTTGCCGGGGAAGCCTGGGCGTCGGATCGTGTGCATAGGCGGTAAAATAGCGCACTTTTTGATTCTGGAGCCGGGCGNGTCTTCCATTTCCTATAAAGATGCCGGCGTCGATATTGACGCCGGCGATGCACTGGTCGAGCGCATCAAGCCATTGGCCAAGCGCACCATGCGTCCCGAAGTGCTGGCCGGCATNGGCGGTTTTGGCGCNCTGATCGAGATTTCCAAGAAATACCAGGAGCCGGTGCTGGTGTCCGGCACCGANGGCGTCGGCACCAAACTCAANTTGGCGTTCGAGCTCAACCGCCACGATACCGTCGGCATCGACCTCGTCGCGATGAGCGTCAATGACATCCTGGTGCAGGGNGCCGAGCCGCTGTTCTTCCTCGACTACTTCGCCACCGGCAAGCTCACNCTCGACACCGCCGAGGCCGTGATCGCCGGCATCGCCACAGGATGCGAGCAGGCCGGCTGCGCGCTGATCGGCGGCGAGACGGCCGAGATGCCCGGCATGTACGCCGAAGGCGAATACGACCTCGCCGGTTTCGCCGTCGGCGTGGTCGAGAAATCGAAAGTGATCGGCGGCCAGTCCATCNCGCCGGGCGACGTCGTCCTGGGACTCGCGTCCAGCGGCGCGCATTCCAACGGCTACTCGCTGATCCGCAAGCTGATCGACATCAGCCACATCGGGTTGAAATCGGACTTCCATGGC
>Ga0041910_1002665_pt1 | contig 11631 bp, 9 predicted proteins | sample ThiBio_1000_biof_FD_55015 | JGI IMG/M metagenome (GOLD analysis project Ga0041910, IMG submission 55015) | Wastewater bioreactor microbial communities from Cape Town, South Africa - Thiocy_expt_1000_biof | ecosystem: Engineered > Bioreactor > Thiocyanate-remediating > Anaerobic-Aerobic | place...
CTGATGACGATCGGGTGAGCGCTCTGCCTCGTGACGATCGGTCTAATACGGCAGCCCCACGTAATTTTCCGCGATGCTGGTCTGGGCGGCGCGGCTGGAGGCGATGTAGTCCAGCTCGGCGACCTGCATCGCGCGCTCGAAGGGGCCGTCCTCGGGGAAGCGGTGCATCAGCCGGGTGAGCGACCAACTGAACCGCTCGGCCTTCCAGACGCGGGACAGTGCCTTGTCCGAATAGGCCGCAACGGCATCCGCATCGCCCCGTTTGGCGAAGGCGACCAGCGCCTCGGCCGCATAATATACGTCGCTGGCGGCGAGGTTGAGGCCCTTGGCGCCGGTGGGCGGCACGATATGCGCAGAGTCGCCGCAGAGCATCAGGCTGCCGTGGCGCATCGGCGTGAACACGTGCGAGCGCAGCGGTGCGATGGATTTCTCGATGGCCGGGCCGCGCGTGATATGCGGCGCAACCGCCGGGCCGAGGCGCAGCGCCAACTCGTCCCAGATGCGCTCGTCCGGCCAGTCCTCAAGTTTCTCGGTCAGCGGCACGTCGACATAATAGCGGCTGCGCGTGAGGCTGCGCTGGGAGGCAAGCGCGAAGCCGCGCTCGTGATTGGCGTAGATCAGCTCATGATTGCAGGGCGGTACATCGGCGAGGATGCCGAGCCAGCCAAACGGATATTCGCGGCCGTAATCGCGCCCGACGGAGGCGGGGATCGTCTGCCGGCTGGGGCCGTGGAACCCGTCGCAGCCGACGATGATGCGCGCGTCGACCCGCTGCGCCACGCCGTCCTTCACATAAGTGACATAGGGCGCATCGCTCTCGACAGCATGCAGCGTAACGTCCTGCGCCTCGTAGACGACCTCCAGCCCGCGCGCCTCGCGCGCGTCCATCAGGTCGCGGGTCAACTCGGTCTGGCCGTAGACGACGACATGGCTGCCGACGAGATCGGCGATGTCGATGCGGATCAGCCGCTCGCCATCGGCAAGGTTGAAGCCGTCATGCACCAGACCCTCGGCCTTGAGCCGGGCATCCAGCCCGAGCCGCTCCATCAGCGCCACGGTGCCGCGCTCCAGCACGCCGGCACGGATGCGGCTCAGCACATAGGCTGGCGAGCGCCGCTCCAGCACGATGCAATCCACGCCCTCGGCACGCAGCAGATGGCCGAGCAGCAGACCGGCCGGACCGGCACCGATAATGCAAATACGGGTCATATCGCCTCTCCCGATCATGCCGGCTATTTCGCCCGATCCGGCAGGAAAAGGAAGGGACGGTTCGGACAGAGTCTGGTATGATTGAGACATGCGCTCCGTCTCACCCGCCATCCCCAGCTATGCGCTCTACGGCGACAGTCAGGACGCACCGCTGGACGAGTTCTTCCATTGCGAGACGATCGCTATCCGCAGCCGCCGGTATGATTGGGAAATCGCGCCCCATCTCCACCCGGCCCTCTCGCAGATGCTGTTCGTGGCGCGCGGCGCGGTCGACGTGCGGCTGGGCGAGGCGCAGCACGCGCTGGCGGGGCCGCTGCTGGTGTGCGTGCCGAGCGGGCTCGTCCACGGCTTCCGCTTCTCGCCCAGCGTGGTCGGGTTCGTCGTCACCGCCTCGCAGGATTTTCTCGATAGCCTGGGGCGGCACGACGCGCTGCGGGCGCAGATGCGCGCGGCGGCGCTGCACATGCCCACGCCGGCGCTCACGCGGAGCCTGCTCCAGATCGGCCGGCAATTGCTGATCGCCGAGCGCGACCGCTTCGACCCCGACGCGCACCGCCTGCACCGCACGCTGGCCGAAGCCTGGCTGCGCCTCGCCATCCAGCCCGGCCTCGCCCGCGCCGCGCAGCGCGGCACCGTCGCGCAGCGCTTTCAGGCGCTGGTCGAGACCAGCTATCGCGAGCACCGGCCGCTGGCCTTCTACGCCGCGCAACTCGGCTGCACCGTGCGCACTCTCTCGCGCCAGACCGACGAGGCGTTCGGCCTCTCGCCGCTCCAGTTCATCAGCCGCCGGCTCTTGTTCGAAGCGCGCCGGCTGCTGCGCTTCACCACCGCGAGTTGCAGCGAGGTTGCGGCGGAGCTGGGGTTCGACGACCCGGCCTATTTCTCGCGCTTCTACCGGCGGATGACCGGCCGCAGCCCGAGCGAGGACAAGCGGGCGGCACGGTAGGGGACTCTCGTTCAGAGAGGGGCGTGCTCCTGCGAAAGCAGGAGTCCAGGGCGGCAGGGCGGCGCGATTGAGCCATGGGCTCCTGCCTGCGCAGGAGAACATGCTGCCGCACACCCGCCGATTGGAGGACTACCCCCACGATAGCGAACAGCCCTCCCCGCGCCCTCCTTTACGAAAGGGCGAGAAGGGTCGTTCTCAGATGGGAACTCGCGTTCGGAAGGGGTGTGCTCCTGCGCAGGCAGGAGCCCATGGCGGCAGAGCGGCGCGGTTAGGGCCTGCGCAGGAGTACGTACATGCCTTGCCCCCGTCCGACCCGATTGGAGGACTGCCATCCGGCGAGAGCGCAGCGCCCTCCCCGCGCCCTCTTTCACGAAGACGCGGGGTTGGTTCGATCTCAGATCGGGTAGTGTCCCGGCAAGGTATCAACCGTGATCCAGCGTAGCTCGGTGAAGCTGTCGATGCCGGCCTTGCCGCCGAACCGGCCATAGCCCGAGCCCTTGACGCCGCCGAACGGCATCTGCGCCTCGTCATGCACGGTCGGGCCGTTGACGTGGCAGATGCCCGATTCGATCCGCCGGGCGATCCCGAGACCCTTGGCGATATCGCGCGTGAACACCGAGGCCGAGAGGCCGTATTCGGTGTCGTTGGCCAACTCCACCGCATGCTCGGCATCGCGCGCGCGGATGATGCCGACCACCGGGCCGAAGCTCTCGTCGCGGAACAGCTTCATGCCCGGCGTCACCTTGTCGATGACATGGGCAGGCATGAGGACGTTGCTGGTCGTCTCGCCGCCCACCAACTGCGTCGCGCCCTGCGCCAGCGCATCGGCGATCAGGCTCTGGCAGTGCGCCACCGTTTTGGCGTCGACCACCGCGCCCAGCGGCGTGGTGCCCTCGCGCGGATCGCCCACCGCCATGGAGGCGACCTTCGCCTTGAACTTCGCGGCAAACTCATCGGCCACCGCCTCGACCACGATGATCCGCTCGGTCGACATGCAGATCTGGCCCTGGTTCATGAACGCGCCGAACGCGGCCGCCTTCACCGCCTCGTCGAGATCGGCATCCTCCAGCACGACCAGCGGCGCCTTGCCGCCCAGTTCCAGCAGCACGGGCTTGAGATGCTCGGCTGCCCTCCTGGCGATGATCTTGCCCACCGCGGTTGAGCCGGTGAAGTTGATGCGCTTCACCTCACGCGCGTCGATCAGCGCGCCAACCACCTCGCCCGCGTCCTGCGGCGCGTTGGTGACGACATTGACCACGCCTTCCGGGAAGCCACCCTCGGCAAACGCCTCGATGATGAGCGCATGGGTGCGCGGGCAGGTCTCGCTGGCCTTGAGGATCACCGCGTTGCCGCAGGCGAGCGGCACGGCGATGGCGCGCACGCCCAGAATGATCGGCGCGTTCCACGGCGCGATGCCAAGGATGACGCCGACCGGCTCGCGCAGCGCCATGGAGAGGCAGCCCGGCTTGTCGGACGGGATCACCTCGCCGTTGATCTGCGTGGTCAGCGCGGCGGCTTCACGCACCATGGACGCGGCGAGGCCGAGGTTGAACATCGCCCAGCCGGCGGTCGCGCCGATCTCGCCCATCATCGCTTCGATGAACGCGTCCTTGCGCGCCTCCAGCGCATCGGCGGCCTTCATCAGCACCGCGCGGCGCGCGTTCGGCCCCATCTGCGACCAGGCCGCGAACCCCTGCGCCGCCTTCGCCGCGACAGCGGGTATATCCGCCGCCTTCATCGCGGCCGCCGATGACGCAACCGCGCCCGTCAGCGGGTTCAATCGGGTGAAATCCATCTTCCTCTCTCCTGAATCGGGCCGCCGCGCGGCTGAACGAGAGGGCATCTTTCCCGAGTTCCGGCAAGCCGCGCAAGCCCAGGCCGCGCTTTTTTGCCGGTCCACGGGACTCGCGCACCGGACGATATGCCCGCGCCGCCGTTCAGAAGCCCGTAAAGGCCGGCGCCAGATCGAACATCAGCGCCAGGAAGCCGTAGCTGCTCGCGAGGACCAGCAGCGCGCCCGCCGCGGTCACGATCCACTCGGCCGGCAGGCGGCGGACCAGCCAGGCGCCGATCGGCGCGCCGATGATGCCGCCGATCAGCAGGCCCGCCACGATCGCGCTGAAGCTCTGCCAGCCCAGCGTGCCGATGAAGCCGGCGGCAATCGTGACCGTCACGAAAAATTCCGAGGCATTGACCGTGCCGACGATCCGGCGCGGCTCGCCGCCTTGTGCCAGAAGGTTGGCGGTGACGACCGGCCCCCAGCCGCCTCCGCCCGAACCGTCGAGGATGCCGCCGACCAGCCCGAGGCTGCCGACGAACTTGAGGTCGCGATAGGTCTGCGGTCGGCGCACGCCGCGCCACAGCAGATAGATGCCGACCGCGCCGAGATAGGTCAGCACCACCGGCCGCGCGACGGCGACGGGGAGATTGGCGAGGATGAAGACGCCGATCAGCCCGCCGACGATGCCGGGGACGACGAGGCGCCGGAACAGCCGCCAGTCGACATTGCGGTGCAAGGCGTGACTGAGCCCCGATATGCCGCTGGTGAAGCTCTCCGCCGCGTGGATCGCCGCCGAGGCCGAGGCCGGCGGCAAGCCGAGCAGGAGGAGGAACGCGGTTCCCACCACGCCGAAGGCCATGCCGAGCGCGCTGTCGATAAGCTGGGCGGTGAAGCCGATGACGATGAAGGGCAGCAGCGCCCAGAGCGACAGGTCCGCGCCAAGGCTCATCGCGCCGCCGTCCGATCCCTGGGGGGAGCCTGCGCCTGCCGGTGAGGAGAAAGGCGGCCGGAAAGCACAAGGCGATCAGCGACAGGGCACCGGCGAACACGGGGCCGGCGCCGGCCAGCCACGGCAGGATCCCCGCCCAGATCGAGACCGCGAGCAGGGTCAGCAGGATCTGCTCCTGCTCGATGTCGCGGCTGATGGATAGCGGAACGCCCTGGGCATCGGCCCGCAGATGCTCCAGCCGGCTGGCGACGAGACTATGCTCCTTGACCCGGTCGAACGGCGCCAGCGAGGCGAGGAGCGCGGCCATGCCGGCGCCGAGCAGCCGCACGCCCACGGCGCGCGCGAAGATCCGCCGGCCGCCGAGGCGGTCGCTGATCGCGCGCAGGCGGAGCCGGCCGCCAAAGACCAGGTCGATCAGCGCCTCGCCCGACACCGCCGCGATCGGGCGCGCCCGCGTCTCCTGACTGGCCTCGATCCAGTCGAACACCGCGTTCGGCACGTCCACGCCGCACGCCCGCTCCAGACCCTGGAAGCCGGGCGCCGAATTGGCCTCACAGATCCGATAGCCGTCCGCGTCGAACAATATGTCGATCCCCGCGACCTCCAGGCCCAGCACATCGGCCGCGCGGGCCGCCATTTCCGCCATTTCGCCGGTCGGCGTGTAGGCGACGCCCACCCCGCCCAGCGAGACGTTGGACTTGAAATGCCCCGGCGGCGCGCGGCGTTCCATCGCCGCCACGACCCGCCCGCCGATCACCAGCACCCGCACGTCGCGGCCGTGGCTGGAGCGGACATAATGCTGGAACAGGAAATCGGCCTTGGCCTCCGCGCTCGCCAGCAGCCCGGCGAGGTCCTCGAACTGGCGGCGATCCTCGCATTTCAGCACGCCGGTGCCGCGCGTCCCGCGCAGCGTCTTGACGATGACGGGGAAGCCGAGCTCGCCCTCGATCACGTCCGCGTCGATCGGGAATTTGCCGAGCATCGTCGCGGGAATGGGCAGGCCAGCCCGCGCCAGCCGCTGCATCGTGTGCAGCTTGTCGGCGACAAGGTCGATCGCCTCGGGGCCGTTGATGAGCCGCACGCCGCGCCGCTCGAAATGGCGCAGCACGGCGAGCGTGAAATAGTCCGTCTCGGCCCCGGTCCGGCACAGGATGAAATCCGGCCGGTCGAGCGATCGCCCCTCATAATGGGCCGACCAATCCTCCAGCGGCGCCGCGACGATATCGAAATGGTCCGGCCTCAAGATATGCAGATCGAGCCCGCGTGCGGCGGCGGCTTCCTGAAAGCGCAGGATTTCCGGCACCTCCGGCAGCGCCGGATCGAGATCCCGGTGAAAGAATATCCAGCCGCGCAACAGCCTTTCCTCAGCCCGCATCCATCGCCGGCATCATGCTGGCGAAACGAAAGGGCGCGGGGATTATGGAGGATTTGGCCGGGCCATGCCAGCCGGGCCGGATCGGGACCGCGCCGGGCTCGGCGGAGAGGCTGTTCCGGCATCGGCAAGCCGCGCGTCCCACGAGCCGGATCGGGGGATATGGAACCCACGCCGGGTCGGCCTTTCTCGCTTGCACCCTCAACAGATCCTGAACCGGGGCAAAGGAACGCTTGTTTGGTCCTGATCGGCCAAAGGCGCACAGTGCGGCCGCAAGGAGATGTAAAAATGTCAATTCAACTCGGCCAGATTGCCCCGGATTTTGAGCAGGACAGCACGCAGGGACCCATTCGCTTCCACGAATGGCTCGGCTCGTCCTGGGCGCTTTTCTTCAGCCATCCCAAGGATTTCACGCCGGTCTGCACGACCGAGCTGGGCGAAGTGGCCCGCCTGCGCCCCGAATGGGACAAGCGCGGCGTCAAGACCATCGGACTGTCGGTCGATCCGGTCGACTCGCACAAGGGTTGGGAAAAGGACATCGAGTCCACCCAGGGTCAGAAGCTCGATTATCCGATGATCGCCGATAACGATCAGAAGGTCGCGACCCTCTACGGCATGATCCACCCCAATTCGGACCCGACGGTGACGGTGCGCGCGGTCTATGTGATCGACCCCAACAAGAAGGTCCGCCTGATCCTGACCTATCCGCCCAGCACCGGCCGCAACTTCGCCGAGATCATCCGCGCGATCGACAGCCTTCAGTTGACCGACTCCCAGTCCGTGGCGACCCCGGTGAACTGGAATCCGGGCGAGGAGGTCATCATCTCCCCCAAGCTGTCCGACGATGACGCCAAGCAGCGCTATCCGCAGGGTTTCCGCACGCTGAAGCCCTATCTGCGCTACGTCGATCTCGGCAAGTCCGCCTGATCCCGCTTGCCGGACGGGCGGAAACCCCGCCCGTCCGGCGCGCATGGCGCAGCCGCCACGCCAGCATCCGTTATTCGGAACAACGGCGGCCCCTCCTCCTCCCGGCGCCAGCCCCAACCAGTGCTTCTCTCCCGGCGGTACAATCGCTAGGGTCCACCCCACCATGCCCTCGCGGTTTTGAAGGACCCCAGGAACAGCCCATGGCGCGCGCGGATCGGTCGATCACAATCCTGCTCCTGTCCGGGCTGTTCGCGGCCGTCGCGGTCTTTTTCCTCACGCGCAGTTGGGAGGCGACCGCGATCAGCGCGCTCGCCGGGCTGTTCGCCGCCGCATTGCTCTACGATGCGATCGAGCGGCGCATCGCGCTTGCCATCACCCGGCCACCGCCCCCGGCGGCCGGCGGCGCCAGCAGCGATGAGCTGACGACCCTGCTGGAGGCGCTGCTTCACCCCTGCCTCATCGTCCATCGCGGCCGGGTCGAGCGCTGCAACCGCGCCGCGCTCGACCTGCTCGGCAATCACATCACCGGGCAGGACGTGCGGCTGGCGCTGCGCCAGCCCGCCGCCATCGACCTGCTCGCCCAGCCCGGCGGCGCGCGCGAGCCGGCGCGCATCGCCATCGCCGGGCTCGGCATGGCGGAGCAGAGTTGGGATCTCGACATCCAGCCGCTGGAGGGGGGGCGCAACCTTGTCCTGCTCATCGACCAGAGCGGACGGCAGGCGACCGAGCAGATGCGCGTCGATTTCGTCGCCAACGCCAGCCATGAGCTGCGCACGCCGCTGGCCGGCATATTGGGCTTCGTCGAGACGCTGCGCGATCCGCTCGCCGGCGGCGACCAGGCGACGCGCGAGCGCTTCCTCGCGATCATGGAGGGCGAGGCGAAGCGGATGCAGCGGCTGGTCGACGACCTCATGTCGCTCTCGCGCATCGAGGCGGACCGCTACCGCGCACCCGACCAGCCCGTCGCGGTAGCGGCGCTGGCCGAGGAGGTGGTCAGCGTGTTCCGCCAGAGCCAGAATGCGCAGGGGCGCGCCATCGTCATCCAGATCGAGCCGGACGTGTCGACCGTGCGCGGCGACCGGGCGCAACTCAGCCAACTCCTGCACAATCTCGTCAGCAACGCGCTCAAATATGGCGCGCCGGGCACCGAGATCACCGTCGCGGCCCGGCGAATCGACGACGGCATGACCGAGCTGTCCGTCACCGACCGGGGTGACGGCATCGCCCCCCAGCACCTCCCGCGCCTTACCGAGCGCTTCTATCGCGTCGATTCGAGCCGCAGCCGGGCGATGGGCGGCACCGGCCTCGGCCTCGCCATCGTCAAGCACATCGTCCAGCGCCACGGCGGCACGCTGCATCTGGAGAGCAAGGTCGGCGAGGGTACGACGGTGCGCGTGGCGCTGCCGAATTTCGACGGCCGCTAAGGCGCGTCCGCTTCGGATTGAACCATGTTGTGCTTCTGCGAAAGCAGGAGCACTCCCATTTCATGCGGCGAACGCGTTCACGCGACCGAGCGCGAACGCCCTTTTCGGCATCGACCGGAGGCATTGTCACAAAAGCGAAACAGAAACGTCACATTGGGGCGATGCACCGGCCCTACGGACGAGCCGGATCAGACGCATATCGCCTCAGGAGACATTTGCATGCGTTACGCATTTTTCGCGGCGGCATCCCTGCTCGCCCTCGCCGGCTGCCAGAATCAGGCGGGCGGCGGCGCAGGCGCGGCGCGCGACCAGATCCGCGCGGTGGGCTCGTCCACCGTCTATCCCTTCGCGCAGGCCGCAGTGGAACTGTTCACCCAGGCCAACCCCGGCATGAAGGCGCCGATCATCGAATCGACAGGCACCGGCGCGGGCATGAAGCTGTTCTGCGACGGTGTCGGCGCGCAGTATCCGGATATCGCCAACGCCTCGCGCCGCATCAAGAAGAGCGAATTCGAAGCGTGCCAGAAGAACGGCGTCAAGGAGGTGATGGAGGTCCAGATCGGCGTGGACGGGCTCGCCTTCGCCGAATCGATCAAGGGCCCCGGCCTCCAGCTCACCACCAGACAGGTCTATGAGGCGCTCGCCGCCAACCCCTATGGCAAGGGGCCGAACAAGGCCAAAAGCTGGGCCGACGTCGACCCCTCGCTGCCCCGGATCGCCATCTCCGTCTTCGGTCCGCCGTCCACCTCCGGCACGCGCGATTCGCTCGCCGAGCTGGTGCTGACCAAGGGCTGCGAGAGCGATCCCGCGATGCAGGCACTCAAGGACAGCGACGAGGCGAAGCACAAGCAGCTCTGCACCCAGATCCGCGAGGATGGCGCCTATGTCGACGCGGGCGAGAACGACAATCTCATCGTCCAGAAGCTGACCACCAACCCCGATGCGATCGGCGTGTTCGGCTTCTCCTATCTCGATGCCAACCGCGACAAGCTGAAGGACGTACCGCTCAACGGTGTCGAGGCGACCTACCAGACCGTGGCCGGCGGCACCTATCCCGGCGCGCGGCCGCTCTATATCTACGTCAAGAAGGCGCATCTCGCCGCCGTCCCCGGCCTCAAAGCCTATGTCGAGGCGTTCGCCGCCAACTGGGGGCCGGACGGGGCCCTCGCCCGGCGCGGCATGGTCACGGCGCCCGAGGACGTGCGCAAAACCAATGCCGATGCCGTCACCAACCTCACCGCGCTGACCGGCGACGGCCTCAAGTGAGCGACGCGGCGATGCCACAGCGGGAGCGCGGGCGATGAGCGGCACGATGACCCTGTTCGTCGTCGTCGCGCTCGGGGCGATCGGCTGGATCGTCGCCCGCGCCCGCGCCACGCGGATGCAGGCCGAGGCGGGCCGGCTCGCGACCAACAGCCTGCCCTCGCAGCACGGCTGGTATGTCGCGCTGTGGACGGCGCTGCCGGCGCTGGTCTTCCTCGCCGTGTGGGCGAACGTGACGCCCGCGCTGGTGCTCGATTCTGTGCTGCAAGCCCCCGCCGCGCAGGCGCTACCGGCGGATGGCTTCACCCGCAGCGCCATTCTCGGCGAGGCGCGCGCCATCGCCAGCGGCGCACAAGCCGCCGCGTTCAACCCGCAGTCCATGACGCTGGTCGAGCCGTTCCGCGACGCCGCCCGGCATTATGGCGGCATGGGCGCGCTGCTCGCGGTGATCCTCGCCTTCGCCGGCGGCGCCTATGCGCTCTCGCGCGTGCGCCCCGCCTTCACCGCGCGCCGCCGCATCGAAAAGCTGGTGATGTGGCTGCTGCTCGGCGCCTCGCTGATCGCCATCGTCACCACGGCGGGCATCGTCGGCTCGCTGCTGTTCGAATCCATGCGTTTCTTCTCGATGGTCAACCCGCTCGATTTCCTGACCGGCCTCAAATGGAGCCCGCAATCGGCCGCGATGGGCTACGGCAATGAGGATGCGTTCGGGGCCGTGCCGCTGTTCTGGGGCACCATCTTCATCGGCGCGATCATCGCCATGGTCGTCGCCATCCCGCTCGGGCTGATGAGCGCGGTCTATCTCACCCAATATGCCCGGCCGCAGGTCCGCAAATGGATGAAACCCACGCTGGAGGTGCTCGCCGGCGTGCCGACCGTGGTCTACGGCTATTTCGCCGCGCTCACCGTCGCGCCCGCCCTGCGCTCCTTCGCGGCGGCCGTGGGCATCCCCGGCGCCTCGTCGGAAAGCGCGCTGGCCGCCGGCCTCGTCATGGGCGTGATGATTATCCCCTTCGTCTCCTCCATGGCGGATGACAGCATCGCCGCGGTGCCGCAGGCCATGCGGGACGGCAGCCTCGCCATGGGCGCCACCACCAGCGAGACGATCCGGCGCGTGCTGATCCCCGCCGCATTGCCCGGCGTCGTCGGTGGCGTGCTGCTTGCCGTCAGCCGCGCCATCGGCGAGACGATGATCGTGGTGATGGCGGCAGGCCTCGCCGCCAACCTCACCCTCAACCCCTTCGCCAGCGTGACCACCGTCACCACCCAGATGGTCCAGCTTTTGACCGGCGATCAGGAGTTCGACAGCGCCAAGACGCTCGCCGCCTTCGCGCTCGGCCTCGTGCTGTTCGTGGTGACGCTGCTGCTCAACATCGTCGCCCTGCGCGTCGTGAAGAAATATCGGGAGGCCTACGAATGACCGGCCAAGCCGCCCTCACCCCGCACGGGGCCACGCCCGGCGCCGCGCCCGCGCCGCGTATCGCCGCGCCGACCGACTGGCGCGGGGAGGCCATGCGCCGCCGCATCGCCCGCCGTTACGCCGCCGAGCGCCGCTTCAGGCTGATGGGGCTGGCCGCCGTGCTGCTCTCCGCCGGTTTCCTCGCCTTCCTGCTCGTTACCATGGTCGGCAACGGCGCGCGCGGCTTCACGCGGACGCAGATCGCCCTGCCGATCGACTTCCAGCGCAGCGCGATCCTGATCGACCCGGCGCTGCTCACCGGCGGCAATGCCGAGCAGGCGCTGGCGGGCGCCCACCTCCCC
>Ga0041910_1002673_pt1 | contig 11593 bp, 9 predicted proteins | sample ThiBio_1000_biof_FD_55015 | JGI IMG/M metagenome (GOLD analysis project Ga0041910, IMG submission 55015) | Wastewater bioreactor microbial communities from Cape Town, South Africa - Thiocy_expt_1000_biof | ecosystem: Engineered > Bioreactor > Thiocyanate-remediating > Anaerobic-Aerobic | place...
GCCGCCCGCCCCGCGGGCGTCTGCAGGGCCGCGCCCCGGATCAGGAAAGTATCCTCGACCCGCTCACCCAGCGTGTCGATCCTGGCCGCATGCACGCTCACTTCGTGCCGCATCAGCGCTTCAGCCACCGCAAACAGCAGTCCGCCGCGATCCGCACAGGTGATCGACAGCATATAGCCGCGATCCTGCGCGTCGGGTTCCAGCCGCACCGTGGTGGGATAGGGGTGGTGGCGCTGATGACGCGACAGGCGGCCGCGCGGCACCGCTTGCATCGGATGCGCCGGGTCGAGGTCGCGCGCCAGTTCATATTCCACGAAATTCAGGAAATCGCGGTAATGGATGCCGCGATTGGCCAGATCCATCACCTGGAAACTATCCAGGGCGTAGCCATTNCGTGCCGTATGGATCTTGGCTTCCAGAATGGTGTACTGGATACGGGCNAAAAAACCGCAGATGCGGGCGAAGAGGTCGGCCCGGTCGGNCGTGTAGACCAGCACCTGGATGCCTTCNCCTGCCGGTGACAGCCGCGCNCGCACGACGGCGTCGGCNCTCTCCGTGCGGCGCCACAGCATGCGCACCTGCCAGGCCAGGTCACCGGCGTCGTAGCGGGCGAAATGGCGTTCGTCCAGATGCTGCCACAGCCTGTCGGCGGCGTTCGCCGGGAGGCCGTGCAGCGCGAGCTTGACGCGTGCTTCGTTCTGGCGGGCGGCGATGTCCGTCCTCCCGGCGTCACTGCCTGCCAGCCGGGCATGGGCGGCGTGATACAGATCTTCCAGCAGTTTGCCTTTCCAGGCGTTCCAGACGGTCGGACTGGTGCCGCGGATGTCGGCCACGGTCAGTAGATACAATGCGGCCAGCCGGCGTGTATCGCCGACCCGGTCGGCAAAGGCGGCGATGACCGCGGGGTCGCCGGTGTCCTCTTTCTGCGAGATGCGCGACATCATCAGATGCCTGTCCACCAGCCAGGAAACCAGGCCGCTGTCTGCCTTGTCGAGCCCGTGCTGGCGGCAGAACCGCCGTGCATCGATGGCCCCCAGTTCGGAGNGATCGCCGCCACGGCCCTTGGCAATATCGTGAAACAGTGCGGCCAGATAGAGCAGCTCCGGCTTGTCGAAGGCGGCGATCAGCCGGCTGGCGAGCGGGAACTCGTGCGCCAGATCCGGCACGGTGAAACGCCGCACGTTGCGCAGCACGGTAAGAATGTGTTCATCGACGGTATAGACGTGGAAGAGGTCGTGCTGCATCTGCCCGACGATGCGGCCAAACGCCGGAATGTAACGTCCAAGCAGGCCGTAGCGATGCATCGCGCGCAGCGCCCGGGTGAGGCCCCGGGGCTGGCGCAATAGCGTCATGAACAGTGCGCGATGCGAGGGATCGGCGCGAAACGCGGCATCGATGCGGGCACTGCCACGCCATAATGCACGCAGTGTCCCGGGCTCGAAACCGGCCAGCTCGGGGTGCTGGGCATACACAATGAAAATGCGCAGCAGGGCATCCGGCTTGTCCTGGAACAGATCGGCCGAGCGCGCCTCGAGCAGATTGGCGCGCAACTGGAAATCGTCATCGATCGGCTGCGGCGGAACGGTCACCGGAAACAGCCGCACGCGCAGCGACTGGATGAGAATGTCGTTGGCCCGCTGGATCAGCTTGGCCGCCCGGTAATACCGCTGCATCAGGCGTTCGCCGGCAAGCCTGTGCGTCGTGGCGGCAAGTCCCAGGCGGGCCGCGAGTTCAGTCTGATAATCGAAGACGAGACGGTCTTCGCGCCGTCCGGCCAGAAGATGCAGGTGGATGCGCAAGTTCGACAGCGAGCGTTCCTCGCGGGCGATGCGGCGCGTCTCGGCGTGGGTGAGAAGACCGGCGCGGGCGATGCCGCTCCAGCCACCCCGGATTCCGCAGGCCTGCGCCAGCCAGTGGATCGTGTGCAGATCGCGCAGGCCGCCGGGGCTGTCCTTCAGATTGGGTTCGAGCTTGTAGGCGCTGTCGTCGAAGCGGGCATGACGTGCCTGTTGCTCGGCCAGCTTGCCGTCGAAAAAATGCTGGGCATTGAAACGCGCCTGGAAGCAGCGTCCGAATTCGTCGAACAGGTCCGCGGCGCCGTACACGAAGCGCGCCTCCAGCAGATTGGTTTCCACCGTGATGTCGGTGGCCGCGGTCAGGCAGGCGTCGACCGTACGTACGCTGTGTCCGATTTCAAGCCCGATATCCCAGCAGGCCTGCACCCAGTTTTCCAGCGTGCCCTGCTGGTCTGGCGTGGGGTCGTGCGGCAGCAACATCAGCACGTCGACGTCGGATCCGGGAAACAGCTCGCCACGTCCGTAGCCGCCGACGGCGGCAAGGCAGAACGCGGGCGGCAGCGCGAGCCGGCTCGAGAGTTCGGTCAGTACGCCGTCGACCAGTGCGGCGTGGCGGCCCAGGTAATGGGTGGCGGGCTTGTGCAGAAAGGCCCCCGCCAGTCCGGCGCGGCCCGATCTGAGCCGTTCGCGAAGATCGGCGAACGGCGGTCTGTTCACGCCGCGCGGTGTACGCTATCGGGGATGGCCGGGGTGCCGGCCGACGCGGTCAATACCTCGTAGCCGCTGTCCGTCACCAGAACCGTGTGTTCCCACTGGGCGGACAGACTGCGGTCCTTGGTGACGATGGTCCAGCCGTCCGCCATCTGGCGGATGTCGCGGCGGCCGGCATTGATCATCGGCTCGATCGTGAAGATCATGCCGGGTTCCAGCACGAGACCGGTACCGGGCTTGCCGTAGTGCAGCACCTGCGGATCCTCGTGGAAGTTGAGTCCGATGCCGTGGCCGCAGAATTCGCGCACCACGCTGTAGCCCTGATTCTCGGCGAAGCGCTGGATGGCGTGGCCGATGTCGCCCAGGCGGGCACCGGGCTTGACGTGGTCGATACCGACCCACATGGCCTCGTAGGTGATCTGGATCAGGCGTCTGGCCTGGATCGATGCCTCGCCCGCCACGAACATGCGGCTGGTGTCGCCGTGCCAGCCGTCCTTGATGACCGTGATGTCGAGATTCACGATGTCGCCGTTCTTCATCACCTTGTCGCCCGGTACGCCATGGCACACCTGGTTGTTGACCGAGGTGCAGATCGACTTGGGATAGGGGGTGTGCCCGCTCGGCGCGTAGTTCAGCGGCGCCGGGATCGTGCCCTGCACGTCGACCATGTAGTCGTGGCACAAGCGGTCGAGTTCGCCGGTGGTGACGCCCGGTTTGACGAAGGGCGTGATGTAGTCGAGCACTTCCGAGGCGAGCCGGCCGGCGATGCGCATGCCTTCGATTTCAGCGCCGGTTTTAATGGTGACAGTCATGATTCCGGGTGGGATGAAGATCCTAAACCGACATTCTAGCGCGCGCCGAAAGCCCGGAAAAACCATGAGGCCCTCATGGCGGTGATCCGGGCGCGTAGCGGGCACGAGAGCGTGGCTTGCGGAGGGCGGTCTGTCCAGTGACCCGCACACGCATCTTGAAATAAACGCGCGTTGGAATTAAAATCACTGGCTGTCCGGAATGGTCCGGACAAATTCGCACACCCGTCATTGAAAAGGGTGGTCGCACGCTCAGACTGGATAAACGTGCGGCTGCTGAGGGGTGGAGGCTCAACCCTTTCAGGAGATTTTCATGTCCGTCACCATGCGTCAAATGCTGGAAGCCGGTGTCCATTTCGGCCACCAGACACGTTTCTGGAACCCCAGGATGGCCCCGTTCATTTTTGGCCATCGCAACAAGATTCATATCGTCAATCTGGAAAAGTCGCTGCCGATGTTCCAGGATGCGCAGAAATTCGTTCGTCAATTGGCGGCCAACAAGGGTAACGTCCTGTTCGTCGGGACCAAACGCGCCGCGCGCGACATCGTGCGCGAAGAGGCGCAGCGCGCCGGCATGCCCTACGTCGACAACCGCTGGCTGGGCGGTATGCTGACGAACTTCAAGACGGTCAAGCAGTCCATCAAACGCCTGAACGATCTGGAAGCTTCGCTGGCCGAACCGGGCCGCCTGTCGAAAAAGGAAATCCTGACCGTGCAGCGCGAAGTCGACAAGCTGAACCGGAGTCTGGGCGGCATCCGTGAAATGGCCGGCCTGCCCGACGCGCTGTTCATCATCGACGTCGGCTACCAGAAGGGCGCCGTGGTCGAGGCCGGGAAGCTGGGCATTCCGGTGATCGGCGTGGTGGACACCAACAACAGCACCGAAGGCGTGGATTACGTGATTCCCGGCAACGATGATTCGGCGCGCGCGATCCGCCTGTACGCCCGCGGAATGGCCGATGCGGCGCTGGAAGGCCGCGCCCAGGTCATCAGCGAAATCGTCGGCGGAGAAGAGTTCGTCGAGATGGAAGAAGAAGGGGATGTCGCCGCTGAATAAAAGCGGCGCGCCACCACATCGCCGGGTCGCATCCCGGCGAGCGTATTTGAGGAGGGGCGGATGCCCCTCTTTCCGTATTGGATTGTTTGAAACCGGCTGTATTTAATTGAATCCTGGGGAGTACGAAATGGCTGAAATCACTGCAAGCATGGTCAAGGATCTGCGCGAGAAGACCGACGCGCCGATGATGGATTGCAAGAAGGCGCTGACCGAAGCGGGCGGCGACATGCAGAAGGCCGAGGAAATCCTGCGCGTGCGCTTCGGCAACAAGGCCGCCAAGAGCGCCAGCCGCGTGGCGGCCGAAGGCGTGGTCACGATCGCCATCAGCGCCGACGGCAAATCGGCCGCCATGGTCGAAGTCAACTGCGAAACCGACTTTGTCGCGAAGAACGACGATTTCATCGCGCTGTCCAGCGCGCTGGCCGGCATGGTGCTGGCGCAGAATCCGGCCGATGTCGCCGCGCTGTCCGCGCTGCCCTATCAGGGCACCACGGTCGAAGCTTTCCGCACCGAACTGGTCGGCAAGATCGGCGAGAACATGTCGGTGCGCCGCTTCGTGCGCATGAATGGCCAGGGCAAATTCGCCAGCTACATCCACGGCGGCAAGATCGGCGTGCTGGTCGACGTGACCGGCGACGAAGGGCTGGCGCGCGACATCGCCATGCACATCGCGGCGTCCAAGCCGAAGTCGCTGGATGCTTCGGGCGTGCCGCAGGACCTGCTCGATACGGAGCGGCGCATCGCGATCGAAAAGGCCAGGGAAGCCGGCAAGCCGGAAGCCATGCTGGAAAAGATCGCCGAGGGGACGGTGCAGAAATACCTCAAGGAAGTCACCCTGCTGTCGCAACCCTTCGTCAAGGATGANAAACAGACCGTCGAGCAGGTGCTCAAATCGAAGAACTCGCAGTGCCACGGCTTCACGATGTACGTGGTGGGCGAGGGCATCGAGAAGAAAGTGAACGACTTCGCCGCCGAAGTGGCGGCGGCTTCCCAGGTCTGACCGGGGTATGGCGCCGGCCCGTCGCATCCTGCTGAAGCTGTCCGGCGAGGCCCTGATGGGGCCGGACAGCTTTGGCTATCACGCCGAGACGCTGGCCGGCTTCGTCGGCCAGATTCGTGAAATTGTGGAACTGGGCGTTCAGATCGGCATCGTGGTCGGCGGCGGCAATCTGTTTCGCGGCGCCACCGGCGCGTTATCCGGGATGAACCGTGCCACAGCGGATTCGATGGGCATGCTGGCGACGGTGATGAATGCGCTGGCGCTGAAGGATGCCCTGCAGCAGGCAGGTGTCGATGCGCGGGTGCAGACCGCCGTGCACATCGCCCATGTCGGCGGGGATTTCGAGCGCGACGCCGCCGTGCGCGAACTGGAAGCCGGAAACGTGGTCATCTTCGGCGGCGGCACCGGCAATCCATTCTTCACCACGGATACCGCGGCGGCCTTGCGCGCGGCCGAGATCGGCGCCGATCTGCTGCTGAAGGCGACCAAGGTCGACGGCGTCTACACTGCCGATCCCAGGAAGGACGCAACTGCCAGGCGTTACGAGACGCTGAGTTTCGATCAGGCGATCGCCAGCAATCTCGGCGTGCTCGATACCGCCGCCTTCGCCTTGTGCCGCGAACAGAAACTGTCGCTCGTCGTGTTCAACATCTTCAAGCCCGGTGCGCTGAAACGCGTGGTGGCGGGCGAAGACGAAGGCACGCGGGGGACTTTGTAAGGAGTTGAAATGGCTGAAACCAGCATCGCCGAGATCAAGCAGTCCGCCGAACAGAAAATGGGCAAGACGCTGGACGCGTTGAAAAACGATCTGGCCAAGGTGCGCACGGGACGCGCCCATGCCGGCATCCTCGACCATGTCATGGTCGATTATTACGGCAATCCGACGCCGGTGCCGCAGGTGGCCAACGTGTCGCTGGTCGACAGCCGCACACTCGGCGTGCAGCCGTACGAAAAGAACATGGTCGGCAAGATCGAGAAAGCGATCCGCGACGGCGACCTCGGGCTGAATCCGGCGTCGCACGGCGACATCATTCGCGTGCCGATGCCTGCGCTGACCGAAGAGCGTCGCCGCGATCTGATCAAGGTGGTGCGCGGCGAAGCCGAAGGCGCACGTGTGGCGGTGCGCAACGTCCGCCGCGATGCCAATGGCTCGCTGAAGGAGATGGTCAAGGCCAAGACCGCGACCGAAGACGAAGAGCGTCGTACCCAGGATGACGTGCAGAAGCTGACCGACAGGTTCATCGGCGAGATCGACAGGATGCTGGCCGACAAAGAGAAGGACCTGCTCGCAGTCTGAGCGGCCAGATGGGCGTATCCGGCGTGTCTATCCGCAAGCGGCCAGCCCCGGCAGATGCCGACGTGCCGCGACATGTTGCCATCATCATGGATGGCAACGGCCGTTGGGCAAAACGGCGGCTGATGCCGCGCATCGCCGGACATCGCAAGGGGGTCGAAGCGTTACGCGGCGTGATCCGTGCCTGCGCCGAGCGCGGCATATCGCATCTCACCGTATTCGCCTTCAGTTCCGAGAACTGGCGGCGTCCGCAGGAAGAAGTCACCCTGCTGATGGAACTGTTCATGCGCGCACTGGAAAACGAGGTCGCACGGCTGCACGAAAACGGTATTCGTTTTCGCGTCATCGGCGACCTGTCAGGGTTTTCCGAGCGCCTCCAGGTCCTGATCCGTGACGCGGAAACACTGACGCGGAACAATACCCGCCTCACCTTTACCGTCGCGGCCAATTACGGCGGGCGATGGGACATCGTGCAGGCAATGAAGAAGCTGATGGCGGCAGGCGTATCGCCGGATGAGGTGGATGAAGCGGCACTGGCGCGCCAGCTCAGCATGGCCGACATGCCGGAGCCAGACCTGTTCATCCGTACGGGCGGTGAGCAGCGCATCAGCAATTTCCTGTTGTGGCAACTCGCTTACACCGAACTGTATTTCACCCAGGCATTGTGGCCCGACTTCGGCCCGGCCGCACTGGACGAAGCAATCACCTCCTACCGTACCCGCGAACGCCGGTTTGGCCGCACCAGCGAGCAGGTGCGGTCCGCATTGTGACGATTTTCCGGATGCGCCATCGATGAACCCGCTGCTCAGCCGGATAGGGACTGCCGTGCTGCTCCTGGCCGTGTTCGTGCCGGCCGCATTGTGGGCGCCCACCTGGTTGTGGGAGATTCTGATGGCGGGCGTGGTGGGCATGGCGGCTTACGAATGGGCGCGACTCAGCCATTTCTCCGCCTTGTCCACATGGGGTTATGCCATGCTGCTGGCAGTGTGTGCGCTGGTCCTGCCCCATGGACTGGCCGGAAACTGGCCGGTTTTCCAGACGGTACTGATTGCCCTGGCTATCGTGTTCTGGTTGCTGGTCGCACCATGCTGGCTGCTGGCTCGCTGGCAGGCTTCCCGCCCATGGACGCGGGCCGTGGCCGGGGGAGTGGTCTTGCTCCCGACCTGGATGGCCTTGCTCTACCTGCATTCGCGCGGCCCTGCCGTGCTGCTTGGCGTGATGGCGGTCGTCTGGATTGCCGACACCGCCGCCTATTTTTCCGGACGTCTGTTCGGCCGGCACAAGCTTGCACCGACCATCAGTCCGGGCAAGACCTGGGAAGGCGTGGCGGGCGCCTGCGTCGCGGTGGCGCTGTATGCCGTCGCCCTGAGCCTGTGGGGCGATTTGCCCTTGCAGCCGCTGTTGTTCATGGTGGCGGGACTGCTCTATCTGTCGGTGCTGGGTGATTTGTTCGAATCGTGGATCAAGCGTGTATCGGGGATGAAGGACAGCGGCGGCATCTTGCCCGGTCACGGCGGCGTGCTCGACCGGATCGATGCCTTGACCGCCACCCTGCCGATTGCCACCGGCATGCTGCTGTGGCTGGAGCATTCGGCATGAAGCCGCGCGTTCTCGCTATTCTGGGTGCGACCGGCACCATCGGTGTCAACACACTCGATGTGGTGACGCGCCATCCCGGCCGTTTCGACGTGTTTGCGCTGACCGGAGCCACCCAGGTCGAACGCATGCTCGAGCAGTGCCGCGCGCATCGGCCACGCTTTGCCGTGATGAGCGACCCCGCCGCGGCCACGGCGTTGCGTGAACGCGTGGCCGCAGAAAAACTCGCGGTCGCCGTACTCGATGGCGCGGACGCCCTGACCGAAGTGGCGACCGCGCCCGAGGTCGATATCGTCATGGCGGCGATCGTGGGGGCAGCCGGGCTGCCGGCGACGCTGGCAGCCGCCCGGGCCGGCAAGCGCATCCTGCTGGCCAACAAGGAAACCCTGGTGGGGTCCGGCCAGTTGTTCATGGACGCCGTTGCGGCCAGCGGTGCCGAACTGCTGCCGATCGACTCCGAGCACAACGCCATTTTTCAGGCCTTGCCGCGCGATTTCGGCGGCGATTTCCAGCAGGCCGGGGTGAAGGCATTGTGGCTGACCGCCTCCGGCGGCCCGTTCCGCACGCTGCCGGCCGAAGCGATCGCCGCCGCCACGCCGGCGCAGGCGGTGGCGCATCCCAACTGGGTCATGGGCAGGAAGATTTCGGTCGACTCGGCCAGCCTGATGAACAAGGGACTCGAGGTGATCGAGGCGCGCTGGCTGTTCAATGCGCGCCCCGAGCAGATCAAGGTGGTGGTGCATCCGCAGAGCATCGTGCATTCCATGGTCGAATACGCCGACGGCTCGGTGATCGCGCAGATGGGCACACCCGACATGCGCACGCCGATCGCCTACGCGCTGGGTTTTCCCGAGCGCATCGATGCCGGCGTGCCGGCACTGGAACTGCTGGGCAGGCAACTGACCTTCGAGGCACCCGACACCGCCCGTTTCCCCTGCCTGCAACTGGCGTTCGATGCGCTCGCCGCGGGCGGCAATGCCGCGGCGGTGCTGAATGCCGCCAACGAGGTCGCGGTGGCGCGTTTCCTCGATGAGGCGGTTCCGTTCAACGCCATCGCCGCCAGCATCGCCCATGCACTGGATGCGTTGGCAGGCGGCCCGGCGGCCACCCTGGACGACCTGCTCGAAGCCGACCGTCAGGCGCGCCGCGTGGCGGGCGCCTGGCTGGAGACCTGCGCATGAGCGTACTGCATACCGTCATCTGGTTTCTGGTCGCCATCTCCATTCTGGTGGTGGTGCACGAATTCGGCCATTACCTCGCGGCGCGGCTGGCCGGCGTCAAGGTGCTGCGTTTTTCGCTCGGCTTCGGCAAGCCGCTGCTCAGCCGCCGCTTTGGCCGCGACCAGACCGAATGGGCGCTGGCTGCGCTGCCGTTCGGCGGCTATGTCAAGATGCTCGACGAACGCGAGGGCGAGGTNCCGGCCGCCGAGGCGCATCGCAGCTTCAATCGGGCGAGCGTATGGCGCCGCATCGGNATCGTCGTGGCGGGNCCGATCGCCAATTTCCTGCTGGCCGTCGTGTTCTACTGGGCGCTGTTCCTGCANGGCATGCCCGCGATGAAGCCGCTGATCGGCGAGCCGCCGGCCGGNACNCCGGCGGCGCAGGCCGGGCTGGTGGCCGGCGATGAGATCCGCCGCGTCAATGGCGCTGACACCCCGTCGTTCCAGGATCTGCGGCTGGAACTGTTGCGCGCCGGAGTGGCGGGCGACGCGATCGAACTGGAGCTGACCGATGGCCGCAGCGTGCAGCTCGGCGCGCCGCCGATGGATACCGAGAATCTGGAACAGGACACCCTGCGTCCGCTCGGGATCGTGCGCTACGACCCCCGGATCGATCCAGTCATTGGCGAGCTGGTTGCCGGTGGCGCGGCGGCGCGTGCCGGCTTCCAGAGCGGAGACCGGCTGGTTGCCGCCAACGGGAAGAATGTGGCGAGCTGGCAGGATTGGGTGAAACTGATACGTCAGCATCCGTCGCAATCCCTGCGTATCGAATACGTGCGGCAGGGACAGCCTGGCGTATTGACGGTCGTGCCCGACACCGTGAATGAACACGGCCAGCAGATCGGCAGGATCGGTGCCGGCCCCAAGGTCGACGCATCGCTGATGGACAGCCTGCTGACCGAAGTGCGTTATGGACCGATCGGGGCGCTGCAGCACGGCGCCGAAAAAACCTGGGACATGAGCCTGTTCACGCTGGAGATGATGGGGCGCATGGTGCTGGGGCAGGTCTCCTGGAAGAACCTGTCGGGTCCGTTGACCATCGCAGACTATGCCGGTCAGAGTGCGAGCCTCGGCTGGATCAGTTTCGTCGGTTTTCTGGCGCTGGTCAGTGTGAGTCTGGGGGTGCTGAATCTGCTGCCCATCCCGCTGTTGGATGGAGGACACCTCATGTATTATGTGGCCGAAGTTTTGACTGGTCACCCCGTGTCCGAGCGCGTCATGGAAATCGGGAGCCGGGTCGGCATGACGCTCTTGCTTCTGCTGATGTCGTTTGCCCTGTTCAATGATTTGCAGCGCCTGATAGGCGGATGATCACAACCATGACCCTTGACCGTTTGACGCTTGCTCTTGCCGTCGTATTCACTGCGCCATCCGTATTCGCCGCAGAACCCTTTGTCGTCAAGGACATCCGGGTCGAAGGGATTCAGCGCACCGAGGCGGGCACGGGGTTCAGCTATCTGCCGGTCAAGGTCGGCGAGGAGATGACCGACGAGAAAACCGCCGCGGCGATCAAGGCGCTCTACGCCACCGGTTTCTTCAAGGACGTGCGGGTAGAAGCGCGCGACGGTGTGGTGATCGTCACGGTCGAAGAGCGCCCTTCGATTGCCAAGATCACCCTGACCGGCATCAAGGAGTTTTCCGAGGACGACCTGAAGAAAGGGCTCAAGGAGACCGGCCTGGCCGAGGGCCGTGTGCTCGACCGCTCGCTCCTGGACAAGGCCGAGCAGGAACTGCAGCGGCAATATTTCAACCGCGGCAAGTATGCGGTCGAAATCAAATCCACCCTGACGCCGCTGGAGCGCAACCGCGTTGCCGTGCAGTTCGACGTGGTGGAAGGCAGCAGCGCCAAGATCCGGCAGATCAACATTGTCGGCAACCATGCATTCAAGGAAAAGGAACTGCTGAAGCAGTTCACCTCGACCACGCCGGGCTGGCTGACCTGGTACTCCAAGAACGACCAGTATTCCAAGTCACGCCTGGCCGGCGATATCGAAACCTTGCGTTCGTTCTACCTCAACCGCGGTTATCTCGAGTTCAACGTCGACTCCACCCAGGTGTCGATCTCGCCCGACAAACAGGGCATCTACATCACCGTCAACGTGACCGAAGGG
>Ga0041910_1002682_pt1 | contig 11551 bp, 9 predicted proteins | sample ThiBio_1000_biof_FD_55015 | JGI IMG/M metagenome (GOLD analysis project Ga0041910, IMG submission 55015) | Wastewater bioreactor microbial communities from Cape Town, South Africa - Thiocy_expt_1000_biof | ecosystem: Engineered > Bioreactor > Thiocyanate-remediating > Anaerobic-Aerobic | place...
CCCACGCCTGCGCCGTGGACCAACGTGTTGGCCAACCCGCATTTCGGCTGCACCGTCACCGCCGATGGCGGCGGCTACAGCTGGTCGACCAACAGCCAGCAGAACGCGCTGACGCCGTGGCCGAACGACCCGGTCAGCGATCAACCGCACGACATCATCTACCTGCGCGACAGGGACAACGGCGAGCTGTGGAGCGCCGGCGCGCTGCCGATCCGCGTGCCCGGCGCGCGCTGCACGGCGACGCACGGCAAGGGCTGGACGCAACTCTGCAACGACGCCCACGGCATCGCGCTGGCCTTGACCGTGTGCGTGGCGCCGGACGATCCGGTCAAGCTGTCGCGGCTGCGCCTGGTCAACCGGTCCGGCCGCACGCGGCGGCTGTCGATCACCGGCTACGTGGAATGGGCGCTCGGCGCCAACGGCAGCACGCCGGCGCCGTTCGTGGCGACCGCGCGCGACGCGGCCAGCGGCGCGTTGTTCGCCCGCAACCGCTGGCGCGCCGATTTCGGCGAGCGCGTGGCGTTCTTCGACCTGGCCGGCGCGCAGCAGTCGCTCAGCGGCGACCGGGCGAGTTTCCTCGGCGCGCTGGGCAGCACCGCGCAGCCGGCGGCCTTGCATCACGACCACCCGCTGGACGGTCGCCTCGGCGCCGGACTCGACCCGTGCGGCGCGCTGCAGACGCGCGTGGAACTGCCGCCGGGCACGCAACTCGACCTGATCTTCCTGCTCGGCGAAGGCGGCGACGAGAACGCCGCGCGCGCGCTGGTGGCGAAGTACCGCCACGCCGATGTCGACGACCTGCTCGCCCGCATCGCGACGCAATGGAACGACCTGCTCGACACCGTGCAGGTCGGCACGCCCGACCGCGCGCTCGACATCCTGCTCAACGACTGGCTGCTGTACCAGGTCACCGCCTGCCGCCTGTGGGCGCGCACCGCGTACTACCAGGCCAGCGGCGCCTGGGGCTTCCGCGACCAGTTGCAGGACGTGATGGCGCTGTGCGTGAGCCGCCCCGACCTGGCGCGCGAGCACCTGCTGCGCGCCGCCGGGCGCCAGTTTCCCGAGGGCGACGTGCAGCACTGGTGGCTGCCGCCGCACGGCCAGGGCGTGCGCACGAAGATCCGCGACGATCGCGTGTGGCTGGCCTATGTGGCGATGCATTACGTCGAGGTCAGCGGCGACCGCGCGGTGCTGGACGAAAAGCTGCCGTTCCTGCAGGGCCAGGCGATCCCCGACGGCGCCACCGATGCCTTCTTCCAGCCCGAAGTGTCCGACCGGCAGGCGACGCTGTACGAGCACTGCGCGCTGGCGATCGACACCAGCCTCACNCGCGGCGCGCACGGCCTGCCGCTGATCGGCACCGGCGACTGGAACGACGGCATGAACGCGGTCGGCGCGGAGGGCCGTGGCGAAAGCAGCTGGCTGGGCTGGTTCGTGCTGGCCACCATCGACGCGCTGGCGCCGGTGGCCGCCGCACGCGGCGATGCGCGCGCGGCGCNCTGGCGCGATTGCGCCACGGCGCTGCGCGCGGCACTGGAGCAGTCCTGGGACGGCGCGTGGTATCGCCGCGGCTACTACGACGACGGCACGCCGCTGGGTTCGAAGGACAGCGAGCAATGCCGCATCGACACCATCGCGCAATCGTGGAGCGTGCTGGGCAAGGCAACCGACCGCGAACACACGGTGCAGGCGATGGATTCGGTCGACCGCCTGCTGATCGACCACGAGCACAAGCTCGCGCGACTGTTCACCCCGCCGTTCGACCAGGACGGCAAGAAGGACCCCGGCTACATCAAGGGCTACCCGCCCGGCGTGCGCGAGAACGGCGGGCAGTACACGCATGGCGCGATCTGGTCGATCTTCGCCTGGGCCAGGCTCGGCGACGGCGACCGTGCCGGCGGCCTGTTCGACCTGCTCAACCCGATCCGTCACAGCGACAGTCCCGAGGCCGTCGAACGCTACAAGGTCGAACCCTACGTCGCCTGTGCGGACGTCTATTCGGTGGCACCGTACATCGGCCGCGGCGGCTGGACCTGGTACACCGGCTCCGCCGCCTGGCTCTACCGCGCCGGNCTGGAGGCGCTGCTCGGCTTCCACCTGCGCGGCGACCGGCTGCGCGTGGAGCCGTGCATCCCGAAAGCATGGCCCGGCTTCCACGTCCGCTACCGCCACCGCGGCACGCTCCACGAGATCGAGGTGCAGAATCCAGACCACGTCTGTCGCGGCGTGCTGCGCGTCGAAATGGACGGCCAAACGCTGGACGCCGCCGAACCGGTCACCCTCGCCACCGATGGCGCGACGCATCACCTGCGCATCACCCTGGGCCACCCGCCCGCGTAGGAGCCCGCTCGCGGGCGATGGTTTTCCCGGATTCGCGATCCGCGAAAGCGGCGGGCAGTGCCCGCCCTACGTCACCGCTTCGAAGCCGCGCGTCGGCCCCGACCCGTCGACTTTGCCGCTGCGCGGCTACGCTCAGGATGAACGGCGAGAGGGGTTCCGTGTAGGGCGGGCACCGCCCGCCGGCCGCGGGCCAACTCAACGTCGCCGCGTGCGCGAGGCGCCGAGCTTGCGGGTCAGCGTGTTGCGTCCCACGCCGAGCGCCTGCGCCGCGTTCTGCCGATGCCCTTCGTGTGCCTGCAGCGCGGCCTGCAGCAGGGTCTGGTCGAGCGCTTCGCGGGCGCGGGCATGGATGTCCGCCTCGCCATCGGCCAGCGCCTGCGCGGCCCACTCGCGCAATGCGTCGGTCCATTCGCCGCCGCGTGCCGTGTCCGCAGCGTCGCCCAGGTCGCCGGGCAGGATTTCNCTGCCCGGCGCGATCACCGCCAGCCGGCGGCACAGGTTNTCCAGCTCGCGCACGTTGCCGGGATAGTCGCGCTGGGCGACGAGTTTCAGTGCGGCCCTGGAGAAGCGCTTCGGCGACANTTTCAGTTCCTGCGCNGTGGCGGCCAGGAAGTGCTGCGCCAGCAGCGCGATGTCGCCGCGGCGGCTGCGCAGCGGCGGCAGTTCGATGCGCACCACGTCGAGCCGGTGCATCAGGTCGGCGCGGAATGCGCCGGCGGCGACGCGCGCGGAAAGATCCTGATGCGTGGCGGCGACGATGCGCACGTTGCAGCGGATCAGTTCGCGCCCGCCGACNCGGTAGAACTCGCCGCCGGCCAGTACGCGCAGCAANCGCGTCTGCAGGATCAGCGGCATGTCGCCGATCTCGTCGAGGAACAGCGTGCCGCCCTCGGCCTGCTCGAAACGGCCGGCGACGCGGCGGGTGGCGCCGGTGAACGCGCCGGCCTCGTGGCCGAACAGTTCGCTCTCCAGCAGCTCGCTGGGGATCGCGGCGGTGTTCAGTGCGATGAAGGGTTGCTCGCGGCGCGCGCTCTCCTCGTGCAGCGCGCGCGCCACCAGTTCCTTGCCGGTGCCGGTTTCGCCAGTGACCAGCACGTTGAGGTCGCTGGCGGCGACGCGGCCGATCAGCCGGAACACCTCGCGCATCGGCGCGCTGTCGCCGAGCAGGGCGTGGCGGGCGACCGGCGCGGCGGGAGCCGGCGCGGCCACGTTCGCCGCGCTGGCCAGCACGCGCTGCACCACGGCCACGGCGTGATCGAGGTCGAACGGCTTGGCCAGGTAATCCACCGCACCCGCGCGATAGGCTGCCGCCGTGGTGGCGACGTCGGTGTAGGCGCTCATCACGATCACCGGGCCGATCGCGCGTTGCTGCAGGTCGTGCAGCAGGCTCAGGCCGTCCTCGCCCGGCATGCGCACGTCGGTGAGCAGCAGCGCGGGGCGTTCGTCGCGCAACGCCGCGCGCGCCGCCTCGGCATCGCCGAACTCGCGCACCGCAAGGCCCGCATCGCGCAGCGCCTCGGCCAGCACGAAGCGCACGCCGCGGTCATCGTCGACGATCCAGATTTCCTGCAGGAGCGGACCTTGCGCGCGATGCTTGTCGTTGCGTGACGCAGGAGCATCGCGCACGAGGTGCGCTCCTGCAGGGATCTTCGTCCGGTCAGTCATGCGCGCTCCAGCGGCAGGTACAGCGTGAACACGGTCTCGCCGGGACGGCTGGCGCCGCGCAGTTCGCCGCCGTGTTCGCGGGCGATCTCGCGGGACAGCGCCAGGCCCAGGCCGGTGCCGTCGGCGCGGCCGGAGACCAGCGGCTCGAACAAGGTGTCGCGCAGCGCGGCCGGGATGCCGGCGCCGTCGTCGATCAGCTCCAGCCGCAGCGCCGTGCGCAGCATCCGCTCACCGAGGCGCACGCCGTGTTCGACGCGGGTGCGCAGGGTGAGCGTGCGGGCGCCGGCTTCCNGCGCGTTGCGCGCCAGGTTGAGCAGCAGCTGGTGCAGGCGATCGGCATCGCCGAGCAGGTCCGGCACGCTGGGGTCGTAGTCGTGGCGCCATTGCGGCGGCGCCGGCTCGGCCTGCAGCAGGTCGGCGAGGCGCTCCAGCAATTGGTGGATGTTGACCGGGCCGAGCCGCGCGGCGCCGTCGTGGTGCAGCAGGCGATTGGCCAGCGTGCCGAGCCGGTCGGCCTCGTCGATGATCATGCCGGCGAGCGCCTGCAGGTCGTCGTTGTCGACCCGTCGCTGCAGCAGTTGCGCAGCGCCGCGCAGGCCGGCCAGCGGGTTCTTCACCTCGTGCGCGAAACCGCGCAGGGTGGCCGACAGCGGCGAGCTCGCCGACAGTGGCTCGGCCAGCACGTGCACCTCCAGCAGCAGGCCATCGTCGAACGGCTGCAGCGCGATGTCCGCACGGATCTCGCGGCCGTTCGCGGCGGCCAGCGGCACCGCGCGCCACTGCGCCGGCCGCTGCGCGGCCAGCACCCGCGCCGCCCGCGCCACAGCCTCGTCACCGTCGGCAAACAGCAACGTCAGCGGCTGCCCCAACGGGTGGCGCACGCCCAGTTCCAGCCCTTCGACCAGCGCCGGATTGAGCCAGCGCAGGCGCAGCCGGGCGTCGACCAGCACGATGCCGGTTGCCAGCTGCTGTGCCCATGTCGGCCATGCGAGATCGTTCATTGCACCATCATGGGCAATGTATCCGTTTGGTGCAAATGCCGGGGACCGCCCCGCCGCGGGCACGACCTCCCGCAACCCGGCGGCACCGCCCGCTTCTTGCCGTCGAGCGCGGCGGGCCGTGCGCGCCCAGTGCGACGCTCAGCCGAACTGCACGCTCAGCATCGAGATCGAGCCGCCGTCCATGCCCTCGACCGGGAACGTCACCGCGTCGCCCTCGTCGCTGGCGCCGAGCACGTACAGGAGCGGCAGGTAGTGGTCGGGCGTGGGGATCGACAGCTCCGCGTCGCGACCCAGCGCCTCGTAGTCCACCAGCGCATGGTGATCGCCCTGCAGCATCAGCTCGCGCGCCTTCGCCTCGAAGCGCAGCGCCCAGTCGAACGGCTCGGCCGGATGCCGGCCCCAGGCATAGGCGTGCAGGTTGTGCACCACGTCGCCGCTGCCGATCAGCAGGATGCCCTCNTCNCGCAGCGGCCGCAGCAGGCGGCCCAGGCCGTAGTGGANCGCNGGCGGCTGCGACTCGTCGATGGACAGNTGCACCACCGGCACGTCGGCGTCGGGATAGACGTGGCGCAGCACCGACCAGGTGCCNTGGTCCAGCCCCCACGAGCGATCCTCGCCCACGTCCAGCGGCTGCAGCAGTTCGCGCACGCGGCGCACCAGGTCGAGGTCGCCCGGCGCCGGGTATTGCACCTCGAACAGCTCGCGCGGAAAGCCGCCGAAATCGTGGATCGTGCGCGGCCGGGCCATTGCGGTGAGCAGGGTCGCCGGCACGTACCAGTGCGCGGACACCGACAGCACCGCGCGCGGGCGCGGCAGGCGCCGGCCGAGCGCGGCCCAGCCGCGGCTCCAGTCGTTGTCCTGCAGCGCATTCATCGGATTGCCGTGGCCGAAGAAGATCGTCGGCAGGCGCGTCGAGGTGTTCCGCTCAGTCATCGGGGGACTCCTGCTGTGACGATTCGTATCCACGTACTGCTTACATTCGCGGCGTTAGTCTGGCCCGATCGCCGACGCGACGCCATCGACCATCAGCGCGATACCACCCCAGGGAGGCAAGCATGAACATCGCCCTGATCGGCGTCACCGGCCGCGTCGGCTCGCGCCTGCTGGCCGAACTGCTGCNCCGCGGCCACCGCGTCACCGGCATCGCCCGCGACACCNGCAAGCTGGCCGGCCAGCCGGGCCTGGTCCTGAAGAACGCTGACGCCGACCAGCCCGCGCAACTGGCNCCGCTGCTGGCCGGCCACGACGCGGTGATCAGCGCGCTGAAGTTCGCCACCANCGAAGCGGCCGNACTGCTCGCCGCGGTGAAACAGGCCGGGGTCAGGCGGCTGCTGGTGGTCGGCGGTGCCGCCACGCTGGAAGTGGCGCCGGGGCAGGTCCTGCTCGACACGCCCGGCTTTCCCGCGGCCTACCGGCCCGAGGCCGAGGGCGGTCGCCGCTTCCTCGACACCTTGCGTGGCGAGCACGACCTCGACTGGACCTTCCTGTCGCCGTCGGCCGAGTTCGCTCCCGGCGAACGCACCGGCAGCTTCCGCGTCGGCGACGACGCGCTGCTCACCGACGCCGGCGGCAAGAGCTGGATCTCGATGGAAGACTACGCGATCGCCCTCGTCGACGAACTGGAAACGCCGAAACATCTCCGGCAGCGGTTCACGGCGGGCTACTGAACCGCGCCCTCACCGCACGCGCCACGAGNACATCCCATGAGCAAGTACAAGGTTGGCTACATCGTCGGCAGCCTCGCCAAGGGCTCGATCAACCGCCAGCTGGCCCACGCGCTGGCAAAACTGGCAGCGCCGCAACTGGAGCTGGTGGAGATCCCGATGGGGACCTGCCGCTGTACAGCTACGACTACGACGCGGATTTCCCGGCGGTGGCGCGCGCGTTCAAGCAGGCGATCGCCGAGGTCGACGCGGTGCTGTTCGTCACGCCGGAATACAACCGCTCGATCCCCGGCGCGCTGAAGAACGCGATCGACTGGGCCAGCCGGCCGTGGGGCAAGAACTCGTTCGCGCGCAAGCCGTCCGCCGTGATCGGCACCTCGCCCGGCTCGATCGGCACCGCGGTCGCCCAGCAACAACTGCGCGGCGTGCTGTGCTTCTGCAACTCGCCGCTGATGAACACGATGGAGGCGTACCTCCAGTTCAAGCCGGGCCTGATCGACGAGGACGGCAACGTCACCAACCCGTCCACCGCCGAGTTCCTGACCAACTACATGAAGGANCTGCACGTGTTCATCGAACGCGTGCTCACCGTGCTGCCGCGGGAAAGCTGACTCCGGCACGACGACGGGCGCCGNGGCGCCCGTTGTNTTACCGCCTGGACGCCTCGCTCAGAGCGAGTAGTACATCTGGAACTCCAGCGGATGCGTGCTGGCGCGGTACTTGGTNACTTCCTTCATCTTCACCTCGATGTAGGCGTCGATGAAGTCGTCGGTGAACACGCCACCGGCCTTGAGGAACTCGCGGTCCTTGTCCAGCGCTTCCAGCGCGGCGTCGAGGCTGGAGCACACCTGCGGGATGTTTTTCTCCTCTTCCGGCGGCAGGTCGTAGAGGTCCTTGTCGGCCGGCGCGCCCGGGTCGATCTTGTTGAGGATGCCGTCGAGGCCGGCCATCATCAGCGCGGTGAACACCAGGTAGCCGGAGTTCATCGGGTCGGGGAAGCGCACCTCGATGCGGCGGCCCTTCGGGCTGGCCACGTAGGGGATGCGGCAGCTCGCGGAACGATTCCGCGCCGAGTACGCCAGCATCACCGGCGCCTCGAAGCCCGGCACCAGGCGCTTGTAGCTGTTGGTGGTGGAGTTGGCGAACGCGTTGATCGCGCGGGCGTGCTTGAAGATGCCGCCGATGTACCACAGTGCGGTCTGCGACAGGCCGCCGTACAGGTCGCCGGCGAACAGGTTCTCGCCGTTCTTGGCCAGCGACTGGTGCACGTGCATGCCGCTGCCGTTGTCGCCGACCAGCGGCTTGGGCATGAAGGTGACGGTCTTGCCGTTCTGGTGCGCCACGTTCTTGATGACGTACTTCATCGTCATCAGCTCGTCGGCCTTCTTCACCAGCGTGTTGAACTTCACGCCGATCTCGCACTGGCCCGCGTTCGCCACTTCGTGGTGATGCACTTCGACGGTCTGGCCCAGCGATTCGAGCACCTTGCACATGTCCGCGCGCAGGTCGCCCAGCGAGTCGACCGGGCTGACCGGGAAGTAGCCGCCCTTCACGCCGGGGCGGTGGCCGTGGTTCTCGCCGTCGTACTTGTAGCGCGAGGACCATGCCGCTTCCTCGGAACCGATTTCGTAGAACACGCGGCCCGGGTCGTTCTGCCAGCGCACCGAGTCGAAGATGAAGAACTCCGGCTCCGGACCGAAGAACGCGGTGTCGGCGATGCCGGTGGATTTCAGGTACGCCTCGCCGCGCTTGGCGATCGAGCGCGGGTCGCGGCCGTAGGCCTGCATGGTGCTCGGCTCCAGCACGTCGCAATGCAGGATCAGCTGCACGTGCGCGCTGAACGGATCGAGGTGGGCGGTGTCCGGATCGGGCAACAGGATCATGTCCGACTCGTTGATGCCCTTCCAGCCGGTGATCGAGGAGCCGTCGAACATCTTGCCGTCCTCGAACGTCGACTCGTCGATCGCGTGGGCCGGGAAGGTGACGTGGTGATGCACACCGAGCATGTCGGCGAAGCGCAGGTCGACGAACTCGACTTCGTGTTCCTGGATCAGGTCGAGCACTTTGTTGGCGGACATGGAGCAACCTCGATGGGGATGGATGAACTGGCGGAGCAAGGCGCGTGCCAGTGGGTGGAAGCGTTGCGCGGCAAGGGCTTGCGTGTTTCCAGGGACGGCCGGAGAGTTTCATGGTGGTGCAATCACTCATGTGATTGCACCAACCAGGGTCAATGCATGAAGGCCCGGCCGGCCGACTCACCCATCGTAGGCGCTTTCCCCGTGCGAGGTAATGTCCAGCCCCTCGCGCTCCGCCTCGTGCGGTACGCGCAGGCCGAACACCAGCTTGACGAGCAGCAAGGCCAGCACGGAAACCACGCCGCTCCACAGCACGGTGATGCCCACGCCCAGCGCCTGCACGCCAAGCTGGCGGAGGATCGGGAAGCCTGCCGCGCCGGTGCCGCCCAGCGCCGGCGCGGTGAACACGCCGGTGAGCAGCGCGCCCACGATGCCGCCGATNCCGTGCACGCCGAACACGTCCAGCGCGTCGTCCGCGCGCAGCAGCTTCTTCAGTCCGGTNACGCCCCACACGCAGCAGAGGCTGGCCAGCGCGCCGATCACGATCGCGCCCAGCGGACCCACCGTGCCGCAGGCCGGCGTGATGCCGACCAGCCCGGCCACCGCGCCGGAGGCGCCGCCGACCATCGACGCATGGCCGCGCAGGCTCGCCTCGACCGCCAGCCATGCCAGCGCCGCCGCGGCCGCGGCCAGCAAGGTGTTGAGGAAGGCCAGCGCCGCGCCCGCGTTCGCCTCCAGGTTGGAGCCGGCGTTGAAGCCGAACCAGCCCACCCACAGCAGCGCCGCGCCGATCATGGTGAAGGTCACGTTGTGCGGCTTCATCGGTTCGCGGCCGAAACCCAGCCGCGGCCCGACGAACCACGCGCCGACCAGGCCGGCCACGCCGGCGTTGATGTGCACCACCGTGCCGCCGGCAAAGTCCAGCGCGCCCTTCGCGTACAAAAAGCCGTCCGGCCCGGCCCACACCATGTGCGCGATCGGCAGGTAGGCGAAGGTGAACCACAGCGCCGCGAACAGCAGCACCGCGCGAAAGCGCATCCGCTCGGCGAGCGCGCCCACGATCAGCGCCCCGGTGATGCCGGCAAAAGTGGCCTGGAACGCCACGAACACGTACTCCGGCAGCGCCACGCCGGCGGTGAACGTGGCCGCCAGGCTGTCCTTCGTCACGCCGTGCAGGAACAGTTTGTCGAAGCCGCCGATCACCGCACCGCCGCCGAAGGCGAGGCTGTAGCCGTAGGCCACCCACAGCAACAGCAGCAGCGAGAACACCGTCAGCACCTGCATCAGCACCGACAGCACGTTCTTCGAACGCACCAGGCCGCCGTAGAACAGCGCCAGCCCCGGCACCGTCATCAGCAAGACCAACAATGTGGAGGTGAGCATCCACGCCACGTCGCCCTTGTCGACCGTCGGCACCGGTGTGGCGGCGTGCAGCAGCGGCGCGACCAGCAGCAGGGCCGCAACGAGGCCGCGACGGAACTTGAATGATTTCATCGAAAGCCTCGCGGGGTGGGGGTCAGGAGGATGGCGTTCGCCTGAAGGCCCTCGTCCCCGCGAAAGCGGGAATGACGAGAGCCGAAGATTCGGCACTCGAACCGGGTGATGGCCGGATCACAGCGCATCGGCATCGAGCTCGCCGGTGCGGATGCGGACTACCTGCTCGACGTCGGTGACGAAGACCTTGCCGTCGCCGACATTGCCGGTGCGCGCGGCGCGCTGGAGCTCGTCCAGCGCGGTGTCGAGCAGCGCGTCGGGCACCACNGCCTCGACCTTGAGCTTGGGCAGGAAATCGACCACGTACTCGGCGCCTCGATACAACTCGGTGTGGCCCTTCTGGCGGCCGAAGCCGCGCACTTCCGTCACGGTCATCCCGGACACGCCGGCACCCTCCAGCGCATCGCGGACCTCGTCGAGTTTGTGCGGACGGATGACACTGGTGATCAGTTTCATGGGTGGCTCCCGCGGAAATGTGTTCAGAACGACCGGGCCAGGCTCAGCACTGCCGCGGTGCGGCCCAGGTAGTGGCCGCGCGCATTGGTGTAGACGGAGCGGCGCGCGTTGGTGTCGTAGTAGCCCAGCGCCAGCGACCAGTTGCCGGCGAAGCTGCGCGTCACGCCCAGCCTCCAGTCGCTGTACGACGCGCCGGGCACGTTCGCCACCTGCTGGTGGCCGACGTGCGTGTTGAGCTGCCAGCCCGGCGCCAGCGGCTGGTTCCAGGACAGATCCAGGTAGCCGCTGCGCTCACTGTCGGCATAGCCGAACAAGGGGGTGAGTGCGCAGGAGTACTTCAGCGACAGGTTCTTCCAGGCGACCGCGACGTAGATCTCGCTGGTGTTCGGCAACGTGGCGCCCGCGGGATAGCTGCCCGGGTACTGATAGCGATACGCNCCCAGGTCGACGCTCCAGCCATCACCGAGACGGCCGCGCCAGCCGCCGTAGAGATCCAGCTCCACGCTGCTGGAAACCGGCGCGGCCGGAGTCGAGGTATCGGACAGCCAGCTGACGTTGCTGCCCCAGCCGCCGACGTACCAGCCGTCGGCGTGATCGAACTCGACGCCGGCCTGCACGGCTGGCTTGCGGTCGGTCTGCGAGATGCCGCGGAACAGGTAGTCGCTGACCACGCCGGCATTGCCGATCCACTGGCTGGCCGGCGCGTCGCCCGCCCGCAGCGGTGCCGGGCCGGTGGCGGCGCAGCACGACACGGCCACTGCCGCAAACATCCCGCTTCGCCTCATGGACCCGCCCTCGAACCGGTGGTGCCGTGGCGATGGCCGTCCAGACGTCCAGACGTCCATGCACCCACGAC
>Ga0041910_1002706_pt1 | contig 11409 bp, 10 predicted proteins | sample ThiBio_1000_biof_FD_55015 | JGI IMG/M metagenome (GOLD analysis project Ga0041910, IMG submission 55015) | Wastewater bioreactor microbial communities from Cape Town, South Africa - Thiocy_expt_1000_biof | ecosystem: Engineered > Bioreactor > Thiocyanate-remediating > Anaerobic-Aerobic | place...
GGTAGGGTTTAAACTCCTGCTGGTATTGCTGTTCTTTTTCCAGGCTGAGTTTGTCCTTTTCCGACTCTGTAAATCGGCCGGGGAAAACGCGATCGAGCAATTCATGATTTTTGCCATAACATTCTTCTTTGGTACGTTCCAGGGAAATGCCGGCACCCAGTTCATTCAGAATCCGATGCCATGCACGGATATGATATTGCATATCATCGATCATGGTACCATTCAGGTCAAAAAGAAAGGCTTTATATTTCATCAGTTTTGTTAATTAGCGAACAGGTAAATCCCGATTATGCATCGCTTTTTTATTATTTAATCCCTCCGTGAGGGCTGCGAGCCGCAAATTTACGACAAATATGCCTCCCGGAAGGGGTAGAAAGGGTGATTAGCCGGTTGCTGATATGCCAGTGTGCTGATGTGCGAATGTGACTGAAATCTTCGCCTTCTTTGCGTTCTTTGTCGTCTTTGCGTTCTTAATCCGCTTTGCGTCCTTCGCGTTCTTTGTCGTCTTTGCGTCCTTAATCCGCTTTGCGTCCTTCGCGTTCTCGGTCAGCTTTGCGTTCTTAATCCGCTTTGCGTCCTTCGCGTTCTTTGTCGTCTTTGCGTTCTTAATCCGCTTTGCGTCCTTCGCGTTCTCAGCCAGCTTTGCGTCCTTAATCCGCTTTGCGTTCTTTGCGTCTCCCAATTTTATCTACGATGTGTATCAGGATCGAAGAATTTCGGCATTAGTAGAATTAATTCTATAGGTATTGTCGTCCGCAACACGTACCTTGCGGCCTCTTTACCCTGTCTAAACATGCAGTGTGCCGTCCGGCACGCAAAAAATCGCTCAGCGATCAATCGGGCATCCTTTGCACCAATTTTTAATGATGTGTATTGTTCATCGTACTTCGGTTAAGTACATTTTTCAATAATAGTCGAATGAAAAAAGTTTTTTTTGCATTTTTCCTCTTGTTTTTGGCGCTGAAGGCAGCATTTTCGCAGTGCACACCGGCCACGGTGCGTGGAACAGCCACCGTCAATACCCCCAACTACGCACTTAACACGGCTTTCAATTCGGGCAATGCGGCTCCTGCTACCATTTCCAATCTGAGCAGCGGTATGTTTAGTTTTTCCGGTTCGGTAGCCGGCACGGCAAGATGGGGCAATGGTATTCGGATTCAGAATGACCCAACGGTTGGTGATTATATATATGTACAGCCGCAAAGTACCAACAATACTACCACAGCCAATATTGCTACGTATACCCTGCAGTTTAACGAAGCTGTTACCAACTTCAGTTTGCGTTGTGCAGGTCTCAATAACCAGGATCAGCTGCGTATTACTGCTTTTAACGGAGCCACCGCCATCACACTCAGCAATGCTAATTTCACCGATAACGTAGCCGATCCGGGCAACTCCGGTACGATTGTTATTTCAGGTGGTAATGTGCTTACAGGCAACAATACAGCGGGTGGTACCTCTGTAAATACCAACCGTATCACACTTACTATACCCGGACCGGTAACCCGTATCGTGATGACCAGCGGTAAGGCCGATGCCAACAATACGAGTACGGTGACGCTGGGTTTTACCTCACTGTCTTACACACGTTGCGTAAAAGTGCCCCCGGATATCAATGCCAGTTTTGTGAATATGCCGGTTACCGGCAATGTTGGGACCAACGATATAAAGGCAACCGGTACTACCTACGGAACTCCAACAGCCCAGCCGGGCAACCCTGGTCCGGCATTGCCTTCCATCAATGCAGATGGTACCTATACTTTTACGGCAGCTGTGGCTGGTGTCTATAAGTTTTCGGTACCGATGTGTCCGGGCAGTGTTGTATCGCCCGACTGTCCGCTGATTGATCTGGTGATACGGATAAGCGATGCTTCGGCCAGTAACAACAAACCTTTTGCCAATACCGATATGGCCACCACACTGGTCAATACAGCGGTCACCCTGCCTACACTTGCCAATGATAAGGCCGGCAGTAATAATGCCGTTACGCTCAATCCTGCATCGGTTGTCATCCTCACTCAGCCCCAGCATGGTACAGCCAGTGTAAACAGTACCACCGGTGAGATTACCTATACACCCGGTGCCGGCTATACCGGATACGACCGTTTAACCTACGAGGTATCGGATCGCTCATTGCCGACTGCGCAAACGGCCACCGCCGATCAGATTATCACTATTTTGCCTGCAGCCAGCGAAAACTCTACCGTTGCCTCCGATGATTACAACAGTACACCTTTAAATACAACTGTTTCGGGCAATGTACGTACGAATGACATCGACCCGGAAAACAATACACAAACCATCACCACTCAGACTACTACCATTACCGGAAAAGGAACACTTACACTGGCTTCCAACGGTGATTATACTTTTGTTCCGGTTTCCGGATTTAACGGACCGGTAAACTTTCCTTATCAGGTATGTGACAATGGCGCTCCTTCGGTCTGTGCAGCAGCCACATTGTACCTGCTTGTATTTCCTTCTTCTTCACTGCCACTCGATTTGCTATCCTTCCAGGCTGTGAGTGATAACGGCGATGTAAAGCTGATTTGGACAACGGCCAACCAGGATAATGTAAACCGGTTTGAGCTGGAGCGGGCACCGCTCTCTTCGGGATCGTATTCGGTAATTGGAACAGTGCCGGCTAATACAGAGCGTTCCGGTACTTATTCTTTTACCGATCTGCAGGCCAGCCGTTTTATGGACAGGGGGTATTACCGATTGAAAATGGTGGACAATGACGGTCGTTTCAGATACAGCCGTACTATCCTCGTAAATACCGGCGGTTCGGTCACGACCACGTTACAGCCAAATGTGGTGCCTGCCGGTCAGCCTGTGATGCTGTATGTGAGCGGCACGCAAAATCAACGTGGTTACAGGGCCGATTTAATCAGTGCAACCGGACAATTGCTCCAAACTGTTAAAGGCGTTGCCGGCAGCTATCAGCGTTTCGATACGTATTCATTGAAAAAAGGTGTTTATATTATTAGGATCATCCGCCCGGCGGGTGTTGTGACAGAGAAATTGGTGGTGCAATAAACGATCTCAGCGTTCAGGTACAGGACGAAGAAGGCCCCCGATGATTTGGGGGCTTTTCTATGAAGTCTTTTAATATCATCGGGCATTAATAGGTTGCAGGCATGAGCACAACGGTATAAAGAGTTCTTTATACTCTTTATACCTGTTATACCGGGGCGCCATACATGGCCGGAAACAGGTATTGCGTTCATGGCTTTAATCCAATGGGATTACCGGCATATTTACATCCAGGTATCTCCGTTCTTTCAGCCGGCTAAAAGCCTTATCCAGCATCCTGCCGTCTGCTACACGTATCACTATCACCGGGCGGTTTGCCTGGTCATAAAAAGCGGCGATATAGTTTTGTGCCTGCTGTCCCTTCAGGATGGGTTCCAATTCGGGTAATATCTTTTTCAATTCACTGATTGTAGTATCCTGATTGCGGTCTATTACAATCAGCTGTAGACTTTTGCTGGTTTTAATGTACTGGAGACTGTACTCGTGCAGGATAGGGCTTGACAGATTATAGCGGCTCGACTGGAAATATTTCCCCAGTTCGTTTTTCAGTGCTTCACGTTCTATACGGCCTTCCGAATCGGAATACAAAACCATATTGTTCAGAAGGATTGAATAATCTGCCAGCGCACGTGGATAGTTTTTTGCAAATAGATCAATGGCACGCTCCACAAAAAAGCTGTCGATTGCCCGACCGGCCCCGAGGTATTCGCGTACCAGCGGGTACAGGGCATGTGCAAAGCCATCGATATATTCATTGTTGTACCAGGCCGTGGTGTCAGGCTTGCCGGAAAATTGTTCATAAGCCCATCCATTGCCCAGGGCTGTCGCCATTGCCTCGTCAAAGAAGCTGTAGGCGATGGCGGCATACGGTGACTTACTCTTAGTAAACACTTCATCCAGTTCGAACTGCACGTCGCTTGTTTGTTCGTCGTACAATACATGACAGAGCTCGTGCATGACAACTCCCATCGTGCCAGCCAGATTTTTCTGCCCTGTTAGCACAGATACACAAAGACTGTTGGCATGCGGCGTGGCAGTTGTATTACCCTGCGTGACGGGTATGGGAAATACAGCCACCTCGAAAGGGATATCATCGGGCCAGCTGGAACGATAAAAAGTCCGGAATGCCCGAAACAACTCGTTGCTCTTACCTGCGTACCTGATAAAGCCGCCCATCTGTTGCTTAACGGCTTTTGCTGATTTTTGCCATACTACCCGCTCATAATAGGGCGCTGCTTTTACCAGTAACTCATAAAGCTGTTGATGAGTACTGTTGGGCAGGATTCCGATCGTATTTGCCCGGAATTCTGCCATGCTCCTGCTTCTGACCGCTGCAATAACGATCAGGTCATAAGTAGAGCGGGTTTGCCGGCGGTTGCTGGGATATTCATCCCGCCTGAAATAATAGGTTAGGATGAGTCTGCTGAAATCGCTGACTATATTATTAAAAACTGTATCCGTTTTGCTGATTGCAGTATCTAAATACTGGCGAAAGGTGACAGAATGGTTTTGTAAACCACCGGCCACTTCAAGAAAACTAAGCAACGAATAGGGCCGGCTTACATGGAAGCGAACAATCGACTGAGCAGAGGCAGGATGTTGTAGCAAAGCAAGGAAAACGGATAAAACGACAACTTTCAAACGCATATGTATCGGTATAAAGACACAAGTATACGAAATGTGTCGTATTTTCGGAAGAAATGGGATAAACGGAATGGGGAAGGGCTTATTTATATACCGATTCTGTTCAGGATAGTTCTTCGGCTTTTACAAAAGCTGTAAACAGTTTTTTACAATTTTTCATATCGCCGGCCTTCAGAGGAAAAGTAAGGCGATCGGCCATTTCAAAGCCTTCAACAGCACCCCATTCTAAGGGACTCCTGTCCATATTTCGGATAACGGTTGACATGCCGGAACGGCGATTTTTTTAATGAGGACCATATTGGGTCAGTCACTCAGCGGATGGCCTATCTCCCAGATATGTCCGAATGGATCGGCGAGTTTACCGATTTTCCAGGATTCTTCTGTGGTGACGGGGCATAGCTGGGTGCCCCCGGCGTTGATGGCGTTTGCAAAAATGGTATCCGGATCGTTTACTATCAGTATCATGCGCACGGGACTTCCTTTCAGTGTAGCAGGGCTGTAGTTGCCAAACTCCGGTTCTTCGCTGCCCAGCCAGAATTCGTTGCCGTCGATAGATAATTTGGCCATTGTTCTTCCATTTTCCTGGTCATATCGCTCCAGTACCTGCGCATTATATGCATCGCTGTAAAACCGGATAGCTGCAGCTCCGTCTGTTACCACCAGAAAAGAATGTAATATTGTTTTCATCCGATAAATGGTTGTTATCCGAAATTCGGAAAAAAATAGCTACCATATAGCCTTAATAAACTACTCTTTCGTTGTATTAGTCAGGTGATTCCACCTGCGAACAATAAGCTGTCTTGCTTGCGGCAATAAAAATAAGAGAGCAGGCCGGGGCAATAAGGAGGGATATTCCGATTGGTTAAAGGGTTACTGCTTTTATAAATCATGCGTCAGGGTCTTATTATCCATGTGTGCTGTTTCCTTTTCTTCGTTTGGCTATGAAAGCGCCGGCAAGCGCAGCTACGCCAAATGCAGCGATGGTCAGCAGTGCCGCCATTCTTTTTCTTTTCTGCTCTTTCCTGTGTTGTGCCAGCACCTGTTCAGTAGCCTTTTCAATTTCAATGGATTTCGCGGTTGCAATATCCTGATTGAGCTTTCGGAGAGATTCATTCATTTCCTCCTGAAATGCACTGTCTCTGGCCAGGCGTACTTTATGTAAGGAATCGCCCAGCCGGTTCAATCGTTCCATTTCTGCCGACAGGCTGTCTTTGTTTTGGGCAAAAATTGAAGCGGAGATAACAATTAACGAAAGAAACAGAAATACTTTTTTCATGCTGGTGGAAAGTGGCTTTCTAAATATACGTAAAAGTAGTTAACAGCAACCCATCTCTTCAATGGCATATTTTTGGTCCCCTTTTTGTTCCCTTCTTTTTCATTACCCGGGTTTTACCGGAGCCGGTTACATCCTATACTGTATTTTTCTCTTTTAAGCCGCTGATGCTACAGGATACCTTGTTTTTGTCATGTGTAAAACCTACAGAATGGGGTGATAAGTAGAAATTATTACTCAAACAATAAGTACTCGATAATACGAATAACTCAGCCGGTGCTACTTTGTGCGATACAACACACAGGCACGATAGCTTGCGATAGGATAGTAGCGGTGGCATGAATTTTACTGGATTGTTCAATAGCCCTGTAGAATCAGGCAGCACTATCTGAAAAATGCCGTTATGAATGGTCCCGGTTTTACACCCAGTCCCCAGGTTTCTCAGGAAGATTTAAAGAAAAGCTTACGGCTGGTAATCTATGATGGTTTGACAACTGAAGTGATGACCACTTTTACCGGCAGCACATTTCTTGTAGCGATGGGTGTGCTGTACGGCGCATCCAATTTTCAGATCGGAATACTGGCTTCGCTGCCTACGTTTACCAATGTTTTTCAATTAATGTCTATCTGGCTTGTTCGCCGTTACAGCAGCAGACGACTGGTTAGCGTAGTATGTACTATACTTGCACGGATTCCTTTGTTGTGTGTGGGGGCAATGATTTTCTTTTTTGCCTCTTCGTTTGCCAGTATTCTCTTTTTTTTATTCTTTTTTTATCTCTTTGGCTCTATTGCAGGTCCTACCTGGAATTCCTGGATGAAAGATCTTATTCCGGAAAATACCCTCGGCGCTTTTTTTGCCAGGCGTGGCAGGTATACACAGACGCTCAATGTCGTTCTCAGCCTTGGCCTTGCCCTGCTGGTTGATTATATAAAAGACCGGTATCCGGAATATGAGCTGACCACCTATGCCGCTTTCTTTGTAGTGGCGGGTATTGCCGGTTTGATGGGTGCTCTGTTTCTGGGCAAAACATACGAACCGCGTTCGCTTCTGAGTAATGAAAATATTTTCCGGATGCTGCGAAAGCCGCTGGTAAACCCCAATTTCAGGCGTTTGCTGATGTTTAACTCCGTATGGCTTTTTGCACTGAATTTCGCAACCCCTTTTTTTACGGTGTTTTTACTCCGTAGCATGAAGGTTCAGCTTTCCTATATCATTGTGCTCGCTGCTATAGGTCAGGTGGCCGGCATTTTTGCCCTCAGGGTGTGGGGACGGTATGCAGACCGGTATAGCAATAAAACCATTATCGCCATCTGTGCCCCGCTTTATATCGCCTGTCTTGTCAGCTGGTGTTTTGTAGGTATATATTCCAATTTTTATAATAACCTGATTCTGCTGGTGTGCATTTTTATATTTAGCGGAATATCCACATCGGGTATCAATCTTTCTCTAACCAATATCGGTCTGAAGCTGGCACCGGCAACAGAATCCATCGTATACCTTTCGGCAAAAAATATTGTGACTTCTGTTTTTTCGGCCACAGCTCCGCTTGCAGGAGGTATAGTCGCAGATTATTTCACAGCCCGCAGTCTGGACGCAAGTGCTACCTGGAGCGGACCGGGACTCGTCAAAACCTTCCGTCTGCTGGAGCTGCATGACTTCAACTTTCTTTTTGCCATCGCTGCTCTGCTTGCTTTTTTTTCACTGGAACTGCTGGCCAGAATAAAAGAAGAAGGTGAAGTAGATAAAGATGAAGTGGTGCGTGTGATGCGAAGCAATATTAAGAATAATATCAAAGATGCCTTCGTGGTTGGGCAGTTGATAGACTGGCACCAGCAGTTCTGGAGTATTTTCAGAAGACGAAGCCGCCTGCATGATGCTGGTGAGGCGAGCGCGGCTAAACCTGATGATGATAAGAGGAAATAAACCTGCCAGTGTAAAGGCTCTGAAGCAGGTGTGTACATATGTGTCGCTCAGCTTGTATACTAATTTCCGGGATTTTGAATCTGCAAAGGCGGGTCTGCCGGTTCTGGCTACTTACTATCAATCCTGAAAGACATATATTGTAACTATATTACCCTGTGCGGTAAAGTTTCCTTTACCCTGTTCATCCAGCGTAACCGAAAGATCATTATTGCCGGCAACAACCATTTTCCGGCCTCCGTTTTTTTGCCCCATTTCCATCGACAACTCAGCCGTATCACCAGTATTCAGCAGTACAGCACATCCCGTATGGCTGTCGTCTGTGCCCTGTCGGGTCCATCCGATAAGATTCGGTGAGTCGAAATGGTCGCTTTGAGGCCCATAGGCCTTCTCTTTACGGATTCGCATCAGCTGTTCAAGAAAGGATACTTTTTCGATCACTATTTTTTCCTGGTTATTTTCATCGCCACCATCGTGGTAACTGGCGCCGAAGAAATCGGCGTAAAAAACACAGGGTATGCCCTGTTCCCGCAACAGAATAAAAGCATAAGCATGTGTTTTAAAATTTGCTCCCACAAAAGATTCCAGTGATTGTTTGGGCTGTGTGTCGTGATTGTCTACAAAGGTGATGGCATACTCAGGTTTTGTATGCATGAGTGTGCCATCGCGTATTGTGCGGAGATCGAATTCATGCAAACGCGAAGCTCCTTCAAAAAAACGAAAGTGGAGCGGTACATCAAACAACTGCATGCAGTATCCGGTTTTTTCCAGGTAATTGTTGAGTGGTTCCATATCTCCATTCCAGTATTCCCCGATAACAAGGGGTTTCTGAGGAAAAATTTCCCCCGTTGCGTTTAGCCATTCCGGAAAAAAATCATAGGAAATATGTTTGAGTCCATCCAGCCGCCATCCGTCGAATCCGACTTTTTCGCGGTACCATACAGCCCATTTTTTCAGTTCCTCACGCACATAAGGATTTCTGAATTCGATATCGCACCCCATGAGGTAATCGAATGAACCCCGGTCCTGTGCAGGCACATCATCCCAGCCTTTGTCTGTATACTCATGCCGGATCAGTTTGATCTCATCATTTAATTTTAAGCCGGTGAAACAACGATGATCCCAGATGAAATCAGAATATTTTCCTGCTCTGCCCGGGAAAGTAAAAAGGGTGGGGGCGCTTACCCAGTGTTCCTCGCTGATCCATTTTTTCCGGTTTTCTGCATCTACTGTTACCACGGGAATCTGCTCTTCTTTATCACCACCCAGTTTATGATTAAGTACAATGTCTGCCAGCACTTTGATGCCGGCTTCATGCAGCCGGTCAATAGCTGCTTTATATTCCTGCAATGTACCATACCGGGTGGGAACCGAACCTTTCTGATCAAACTCGCCGAGGTCATACAGATCATATACTGCATAACCCGGTTCCCCGGCTCCCATTGCCGATTTGTAAGCAGGGGGGAGCCATACATGGGTAATACCCAGCTCTGCAAAATATCCGGCTTTTTCCTGAAGAAAGACCCATAAGCGCTCTTCTGGTGTATTGTACCAGTGAAAACACTGAAAAATGGTGAGATTCATAGAAAGACTGTTGTCATTGTATTCCAAACCTTATACCAAGGCTGTGCCAGTTAAAGCAGCACTCTTTTTGATGATTTCATAAAAAGGATGGGAATGATTCCGCTCATACTATTACTTCTTTTTGTGACGGCCTTTTTTATTACACTGTGGACCGGCAAAAGAAAAAGGTGACTGCATCGATTAATCTATGGCAGACGGCTACTTTCGGTCAACGATTGATTGATAAAAGTCAATCAACGCTTGTTGCGGACTACCTGCTATGTGTTTGTAGTAAACATACGGTACGAATCAGCCGGCGTATTGCCGGCGATATCCTTTTTTCAACTTTTAGTTTTGAATGATTAAAAGCCGGCGTACCCCGGCAGATCAATGAGTCAAAACCTAATCAAATTGCGAATGAAAAAGATCTTTGCAGCCCTGCTGGGGCTTTCCGTAACCGTATTGGCACAGGCACAGAATGGCGGATTTAAGAACGGCGATAAACTGCTCAACCTGGGTATCGGCGTTAATTCCTATTACGACAAAGGGATTCCCTTTGGTGCATCCTTTGAAGCAGGTATTACAGATGCGATCAGCGTTGGTGGCAATGTAGATTACCTTTCTTCCAAATACGCCAGTGATTTTAAATTTACGGCGCTTTATATCGCCGCCCGCGGTTCTTATCACTTCAATGAACTGCTGAAGATAAGCAACGAAAAAGTAGATGTATATGCCGGTGTTACACTCGGATACCGGGCTTTTTCCTGGAAAAATGATTACAATAACGGGGGATTGGGCAATAGTTATGGCAGCGGTGTTTTCCTGGGTGGTTATGCAGGCGCCCGCTATTATTTTGGCACTGGTATCGGCGCTTTTGCTGAACTGGGTGCTATCGGCTCCACCAATGCACGTCTGGGTGTAGCCTTCCGATTTTAGGGTATAGGTTGCGGTTTGTTTCCACGGCTATTGTGGTTTATAAGCGAGAGTCCGCCCCGGCGGACTCTCTTATTTATTACCGCATGGGATGTGGTTATTGCTTTCCGGAATATCTACTGCAAGAAATACCGTAAAGATGGTATTGCGAAAGCAGAAGAGAAGGATATTTTCACGTTTTCCAAAACAATTAACCTTCTTAACTTCTGATTATGAACTTTGTCAAGACAATCCTTTGCCTCTTGCCGGCTGGTATGCTATTAATCGGCTGCAAAGATGAGGGTACAAAAGCCCTTCCTCCGGCGCCTTCATCAGTAGCTCAGACATTGACATGGTTGCAGGGGCGTACACTCACCGTACAAAAAGCAGGGTTTTATGGTGCGCTCACTGTCAATAATAATACAACTATCAATTGGATTGATACAACGGATAAAGCGGAACCTCTCGTAAAAGAAACTGTCCGCGAGCTGGGCAACTGGAATCTGCGCCTGGGTACTGACTCCAGTATTGTTGTGAACAGCAAAGGCGACAGTTACAAGGGGTATTATAAAGTAGATGACCAGCCGCAGGAAGGTGAGACGCCCGGCATAAGGCTGCGTGTAACCTATCCAGACCCAACATTTAGTTTTGGAGGGAGCGAACCTATGGAAGTAACGTATACCTATCTGGTAAAAGGAATAGATGCGAAAGAGATGCTGCTGGAACTGCCGAGAGAAATCAACCGGCAAAAACTACTTGCATTGATGGAAGTGAGATGAGTATAAAAAGTTTAAAGGGTATAAAAAGTTATGGAGCATGTTTGCTTTAAACCCTTTAAACCCTTTATACCCTTTAAACTACTTATTAATCCCAACCGTTCTTTTTATTCCCTGAAACAAGCTCTTCCAGCTCAGGTGAAATATCGACCTGCGTGTATCGCGTTGCATGTTGACTTTGGCGGTACGTATATTTCCTTTTTTGTCAGCGGGGTTCGATTTGCGGATGATGATATTGGCTGCAAGGCTGGCCAGCTTCTTTTTGCTTAGCTCTCCGGATCCGG
>Ga0041910_1002716_pt1 | contig 11340 bp, 10 predicted proteins | sample ThiBio_1000_biof_FD_55015 | JGI IMG/M metagenome (GOLD analysis project Ga0041910, IMG submission 55015) | Wastewater bioreactor microbial communities from Cape Town, South Africa - Thiocy_expt_1000_biof | ecosystem: Engineered > Bioreactor > Thiocyanate-remediating > Anaerobic-Aerobic | place...
GCTGATAGCTCTTCAAATATATCTTCTGGTATCAATCCTATAAGTTCTTTTGCCGTCATTAGGCAAAATTAAACCCAAATAGGTTTCGAACACTTGTGGTCCTGTACTTGTGCCTGGAGCCATTCCATAAATATATCCACTATTACTTACTACTCTTGCATTAAGTGTTGTACTTACAGCCACATTTTGCAGACTTATTCCAAATGTTATTTGATTCCATGCATTGGTCAGGAAAACGCGCAGGTTTCCGTTACTTTCTATTGTAAAAACCTGCCCCTCATTATTAACGGCAATATCCCGTCTGTTATTCCCTCCAAATAGTTCGGACCATTGGTTGTTTATTCGTTGTTGTATTTTACCCTGGTCAGCAATTACATATAGCGATTGTGTATGTGCTGCAATTCTTTTTATACCTGAAGGTGCGCCAATTACCCTACTCCATGAAGTTGCAGTATTCGTCATTTGGTACAATAAGCCTGCAGCATCTGCCATATATGCTGTTCCTGCTTCATTAATAGATATATCTACAGCATTATTTGCCGATACTTTTTGCCAGGGTAAAAAATAAGAAGTCGCTTTAAGCTGGCTGACCATTGTTCCTACATTACCTGAAAATTCACCAATAAAACTCCCCGACGTCGCAAATGCACTGAAATATGTACCTTCTGTGCTTGTGCTGTTACTAACACTTCCTCTATTTGTGTATATGGCTAGACTTTTTAAAACACCATTGTTTGAGCGGCCTGAAAATCCTTTGATATACTCTCCGTTAGAAAGTGTATAAGTTGCCATAGGTGTATTTGTAGTGCCGCCTGATGATACAACATATAAAATACTTTGTTCTCCCCCTGTACTATACCAGATGCTGATATGAGATACTGCTCCGTACTTACCCTGGCCAATGGCAATTTTTCTGACCTGATAAGGAGGTATTGTTATTGAAAAATTTTCAGCAGATAAGTTAAAAGGATTAAATATTTCATCCTTTTTATACGGATCAACCGGGAGTCGCCCTTCTTTTTTGCTTATCATATCATCGGGAGAAATACGAACGGCATTTTTATATTCATCAGGCAGATCATCCCAGTAAACAAGATTTGATTGTGTATTCTCGGTTTTAGTTTCCCGGGAAGGTGCATCAACCAAATTTTTTTTGCAGGAAGAAATTAAAAACATAGATGCAAAACAAATAAAGAGTAACTTTTTCATTATTGTAGTTTTTTAATTTTTAAGATTGTAGAATTGCTAAAGCAAATATGTGCAGACATTACAGGTATAGCAATAACCCTATGGGTGATTTTTGTTGCTGCGTTTGAAGCGTTTAGCCTCAGCATTATTTTTACCTGGTCACAATACTCCGTTCCGGAAAATTGTTAGCTGTTCTTTCTGCGAACAGTTCAATTGTGTCGAGCATGAAATGGTATATCAAAAAGACTGAAGCTAATATCAACATCGTTGCCACCAGGTAGATAAGAACAGGGAAAACAGCTTGCTTTTTCATTGTAGTAAGTTTTGCATAAAACTCGGTATTTGATAAAGCAGCATCAATACCTCAGCAGGTGATTTTATAATCCTCAACAATTTCCGGCAGCAGTTACAGGAAATAGCCAAGTGTTTCGTCATATTGATCCCGCCTGTACGTTGTATTGAGTTACGATATCTTTTGGCGGGAGAAATATCTGCCAGGCTTGGGTGCTAATGTTCAACATTTGTACTATGGCCCAACGGATTCCTCTCCCGCCGCAAGATGCCTTCAATTCAAAGTTCATGAGGCGGGTTCGGAATGACGGCTGCCGGTTTCTTTTATCACTTAACAGAATCAGGAGTTTTTCTTGTGAGATTAAAACATCCTTTTAAAAGTGAACTTCCCTGTTAATGCTAATCATTAACGCTTCGGAAAATCTTTTGACTGTTTTATTCTCAATACCTGTTTCAAATGCCGGTCGGTATGGCCAAAGTGCACAACCATTAATGCATGTATGCTGCGTCTCTTTTCATCGCCCCACCTGTAGGTATAATGTGATTTCAGATCGTACGTTGTGTTTTTTATAAACCCTATAATATGGTCTCTGCCAAATAAAAAGAAGGTAAGATTGTCTTTGCCTTTCATCAATCCCAAAGGTTCCGCATTCCATTCTGCCTTGTGAGGACTTGGATCATTCATCCAGCTTATATAAGCTGTATCGGGCAGTGCAAGGCTGTCGAGTTCCGGTTCGGGCTTTGAACTGAGCATAATATCAGCTTCCTGCGCAAAAATTCTTTCGTATAAACCCAAATGCTCAAGCACCTGCGCAATTGACCATTTTGCAGTATCTTCTTTAAACGACCATTGCGCCGGCGTAAGATATTGTGTTTGCTGAATAATTGCCTGTTTTGTTCTTTCAAGGTTTTCAACCAGGAAGCGACGGTCGGCAGACGTCCACAAAGTTTTGGATTGGCTGAAAGCATAATTGACCGAAAGACCTAATAATATGGTTTTAAATAGTACGTACTTCATAATAAAAAGATGATGTGCATATACTTGCGTTGGTTATGATGTGCTGTTATAATTTAAAGCTATATCCCCTGAGAAAAAGAATATTACTGCTCAATTCATCATTGCTGCTCACTTATATGAGCCCCTGCTGCACCGCTTTCATCACTGCCTCACTACGGCTGGCCACATGCAGCTTTTTGTAGATGTGTTTAACGTGGGTGCGTACTGTTTCGTAACTGATGAACAACTTGTCTGCAATTTTTTTGTAATCATCTCCATCCACCATGCATTTAAGTAATTCCTTTTCACGGTCGCTGAGTTGGTAATCGTGACCTGAAGGTGTTACCAGTATCACATTCTTATTAGAGAAAAAACCAAGCGTTTTTTTTGCTACGGTAGTATTCATAGGAGCGCCGCCTTCATATACTTCCTTAATAGCTTCGAGATATTTATTAGGCGGATCATTTTTCAGTATGTAGCCCGAAGCGCCGGCGCAAAGCGCCTGGAATATACGCTCACTATCGTTAAATACGGTTTGTATCAGCACCTTAATATCGGGAAATTTTTCTGTGATCAACCCGGTAATTTCAATACCGTTAAGCCCCGGCATTTCAATATCCATCAATACCACATCGGGTTTACTACGCTGTATGTCAGATTCCCAATTGTTGCCATCAGGATAGGCCCCGGTACAATCATAACCCGCCGTGCCGTTTAAAATAGCCTGCATAGCATCCCGAACCAGCTTGTTGTCTTCAAACATTACAACTCTTATATCCATACATATATATTCATGAGCGATAAAATAACTCAAAAAGCCATCAGCCATGCCGGTTTAATAACGATAGATTATTTTCTTTGCTGAAAATCAGGATGCCCGCATTGCCATAAAGCAAATGCAAACTGATCAGCAAAATTGGCATAAGCTACAGACCTGTCTTCTGTAAAATGCCCATTATCATAATTTACTTTCATCAACACAGGCTTACCAGATGTTGAAGCATTTTGCAAAGCAGCGGCAAATTTGCCTGGCTCCCAGGCTATTACCCTGGGATCGTTCCAGCCTGCCACACACATTACAGCAGGGTATTTGGTATTGGCTGCAACATGCTGCACACCATCCATTTCATATAAGGCCCTGCACTCTATACTATCTGTTACTGTTCCAAATTCCGGAATGCCGGGAGGTCCATTGGGCGAAATTTCCATACGCATTGCATTGGCACAACCCACATTACAAACAGCAGATGCATATAAGTCCGGACGCTCAGTAATTGCCCGGCTAATTAAAATTCCTCCTGCGCTGGTGCCCCTGCCACTCATTTTAGCAGGTGATGTATATCCTTTGGCTATCAAATATTCGGTGCAGCTATTAAAATCTTTCCAGGTATTGGGTTTATTTACCTTTGTTCCATCCTTATACCAGGCATCACCTTTTTCTCCTCCTCCCCGTACATGCGCCATAGCTATTACCACATTTTTTGTAGCCAGTGTGTTGAGCGTTATGTCAAAAAATGGAGTAAGACTATATCCATAAGACCCATATCCCTCCATTATACACGCATTGCTTCCATCGAGTTTTAGTCCTTTTTTATAAATGATAGATAGCGGTATCATTGCGCCATCATGTCCTTTCACTTCCACTTCTTCCACCACTAAATTTTTATATGCATCCGGGAAATTTGTTGTTTTATTAAAAACCGTTTCGCTAAACTCATTTTTATCTGCCTTATACATAAACTCGGTGTAAGGTTTATTCCACGAACTTATACCTATCAGGCAGTCGTTGGTTGTGGCATCTATGCAATTGAGGTTTGCCATCCCCGCGAAAGGCAGATTTATTTCATCAATCTTTTCAGTCTTCAGGTGATACCTGAAAATTCTGCTGTTGATTCCGTTAGTATACATTGCAAACAAATAATCTTTACTATGTGCTATATTCTCTAATACCTCTTTCTTTTCTTCAAAAATTATTTTTGCATTTTTCCAATCGGGGTTATTGATACTTGTGGAAACTACCTTGTAATTTTTTGCACCCACATAAGTAATACCATACACTTGGTCGCCTATTACCTGCATATTAACGTCCAATGATGCACGGCTCATGATAATGCCATCTTCATGTTTGCATAATATTTTCCAATCAAGCTTTTCATCAGTAAAAGATTTTGGAACTGGTGCATAATAGCAGTTATACTCCGGCTTGTCGGTATATAAATAGCCAATAATGTAGTTGCTGCCTTCGGGAAGTTCTGCCAGCGGAATATCTACCGGTTGTATACCAAGCCCGGGATAACTTTTATTACTGTAAAAATCAATATCGGTGCTTACCTCTTTACCAATAATATGAAGTTTGGTTTTATTATTCTGCTGAATTTCAAAACTGGTAATATCATCTGTAGGTAACCACGAATAAGTGAATGCCTTATTGTCTGCCGTCCAGCTAATCGCGCCCATCCAGCTTGGATAGATGGTTTCGGGCAGAAATGTTTTGGTATCTACATCCATCACTTTAATGGTAGAGATTTCACCTCCTCCTTCGGCGTAGGAAAGTAATAGTTTTTTACCATCATAACTCGGAATTATTTTTTGCACAGACAGGGTTTTGTCTTTAATATAATTTACAGGATCAAATAGCAATTGCTCTTTTCCATTCAGCCCCTGGCGATAATACACCTTGCCTACTGTTTCGCCAGGCATTGTTTTTATATAAAAGATCCGCTGTTTTTTTGTAATAATAGATCTGTAACGAGAAGGTTTTATTTTATCCAGCTCTTGCCATTCTTTTATAAGCGCATCCCGCCCCGGAATTTTGTTAAGTATTTCATTGCTAAAATCAGCCTGTTGCTTAAACCAGTTTTCTACTTCAGTGCTTTTTATGTTCTCAAGCCAGCGGTAGGGATCTTTGTAAGTAACACCAAAATAAGTATTGCTGCTGTCAACCGTTTTGGTTGCAGGATATTGCCACTGAGTATTGCCATTTAACGCAGTGCAAAGTATGCAGCAAAGCAAGCGTATTATTTTCATCCTTTTTTTGTCTAAAATAAAACCTATGAAGCTGGTATGCAATACCTCATTAGGTGATTTTTAGCCGAATAGAAATGATGGTACCCTCTTCTTCATTTGATTGCAGCAATAACTTTGCCCCAATATCATCTGCACGTTGCTGCATATTGTCAAGCCCATTGCCTTTGCGTACTGTTGCGGCATCAAATCCCTTCCCATTATCAATTACAGAAAAAGCAATGATGTCTTTTTCCTGAACTACTTTTAATTCAAGCAATGTTCCTTCGCTATATTTTACAGCATTGTTGATGGCTTCTTTACACAACAAATAAATATTGCGCCTTTTTTCTATTGACAATTGTTGATGCTGTGAAATAGGATCTGTATGTATTTCTACAAGAATACCTTTTGCTCTTGTCATTTTACGGGCGTATTCTTCGATGTGTTGTATGAGTTTAGGTAGATTGTCTTGCGTGGGATTGGTGAACCATACAATGTCGTTTAGCTTGTTCACCATTTCGATAGCCGATTCCTGTATAACAGTTAAGGAATTTTGAACGCTAGTCGTATCGCCGTTTTTTAGCTGTTCTCCGGCAAGATGTCCGTACATACTAAGACCGCTAAGAGTGGCGCCTATATCGTCGTGAAGTTCCATGGAAAGTTTATTTCTCAGTTTTTCCATGGTAAGCTGAGTACTTATTTTTTCTACTGCCAACTGCTGCTCCTGCCAATGCCATTTTTTTAGAATAACCAATAACAGGAAAAACATATCGCCCAATACACCAAGTCTTATAAATAAAAGTGGATATCCAAATGTAAACAAGTGCCGTACTTCCATATTACGCAGCAGGTTCATTAGAATGGTTAGTAAGGTGCCGGATGCATAGCAAATCAACCCGTATAACAAAAACCTGGAGAAGGGAAGGTTTGTTTTAAATGCATAAACAATAATGGCAACAGCCGGAAGAAGAGAGATAATATTTACACCAAAAAAAATGATATCACGATTTACATCCGCAATGGTGAATATTACAAATAATGCCAATAAGGCTGGCGCTATCCACGTTGCTGTAGTAAATAACTTTTTGATATTGGTGTGTTGCGGTATATCTGCATAAAAATTTTTCAGGAAAAGCAAGTAAGAAAAATTCATAGCAATAATTACAGGTTCATTCAGGAGATTGTACCATGGAGATTGCCACGCTTTTTCTTCCGGGATGTTAAAGAAGGTGGCGGGGGCATTTATGAAAAAATGACTGGCTGCCAACAGCAGGAAAAGACTGTAGAGTAATAAATATTTTCTTTTTGTAATCAGGTAAAGAATAAAAAAAATAAGCACTTGAAAACAAAGTGCACCCTGGAAAAACAAGTAAAAAATTTCTATAGCTCTGTGTTGATGCATTTCAAACCTGTATTACGGGCTTAATTGTACAAATTATTTGTGTTCCTTTTTCTGCTGAAGTAATTACCTGGTATATTCCGTTCATTTCCTGAGCACGTTGTTGCAGGCTATTCAAGCCGTTGCCTTTGCGTACTGTTGTGGCATCAAATCCCTTCCCATTATCAATTACGGAAAAAACAATGATGTCTTTTTCTTGAACAACTTTTAATTGCAGCAATGTTCCTTCACTGTATTTAACTGCATTGTTGATTGCTTCTTTGCAAAACAAATAAATATTGCGGCGTTGCTCCATAGATAGCGGCATTTGCTTTATATCTTCACTAACATTTACTTTCACTTCCATATTTTTAGTAGCTGCCATATTCCTTGCATATTCTTCCAGCCTTTGAATTATATCAGGCAGGCTGCTTTTGTCAGGATTGATCAGCCAAACAATGTCATTAAGTTTATTTACCATTTGTGCAGATGAATCCTGCATGATATTGAGGGAGTTTTCAACACCTGCAAGGTCTTGCGATTGCAATTGCGTTTTAGTAAGATGGCTGTACATGGCAACGCCGCTGAGCGTAGCGCCTACTTCATCATGCAATTCGCGGCTGATGCGCAACTGCCGGCTCAGCAAAATTTTATCACTTTCTGCTCGTACTTCTTCCACTTCCCGGGTACGTTGTTTAAGTGTTGCCACAAGTTTGTTAATAAGAAAAAGTAGTGTAAGCGTCATTTGTGGAACTGAACTTGTAATCAAAAAAATTACATGTGTCTTGTAATTGTATTCCCATATTCCTGTTTCAAACAGTATAGTAACAATGCTCAGGAATGCAAAAAAGCTAAAAATAATTACAAACCAATAATACTCTTTTTGTTTTTTTTGCATTGCTTTATAAGCGGAAATATATAGTATAGTAAAAAAAAGGATTAATAAAAACAAATACATGATATTCATAAATGCTGAATATACTCCAGGCTTCAATTTATCAAAGTATAATGCAAACCCTGTTAAAGTAACAAGAGGATAAATGAGCATAAAGGCATTGATCATAAAATTTATTCGCCGGTATTCCTTATTTAATTGCAAAATATTTTTACTAAATCCTAATAATCCGCAAATAGACGCAGCAGCAAGGAAAGCGGCTGCATTTTCCTCAAACCAGGGCATGGAAGACCACAGGTATAAAGAACCATAACCTGAAGCTGCCATTACATAGAGTAAGCCAAATAAAATATAAATAAGGAAATACATTGTGTTTTTAGATGGCGCATATGCCATCATCATAATAGCAGTAAGAAACACCACAGCTATAAAAGAGAGCGCGATTAAAAGCGTTGTATCTTCCCATGGAAGTGATTTGTCGGAAAGCGGATTGCTTAGCAGAAGCGAAATCGTCATAGCTATTTCCCTTCGCTGCGACCTAATATAAAACTCAGCAGTTTTTCCGGCAGGTATTCTTAACGGAAAGGAAAGCGTTCTATCTTTTGTTGCGCGCTGAGATAATGGCAATATTGATCCTGTAATTTCCGAAACAATAAGCTTGCCGTCTACCAGTACATATAAATGCATTGGTCCGGTTTGTATATGATTTAAATAAAGTTTTAGCCCTTCATCGTTTAAAGATGTGTTTTTGAGTAAACCAAATATCCAATGTATTTCATCCGGAGTTAGTGATATATTATTGGAAGATGCGGCTTTCCAACTGCTATCCGTCTGCATGAATCGTGTAAAAGCAGGGCCCGTACGCAGCAGGCATTTACTTCCTATTTCAACTTTTTTAAAGTTGGGGTTAATTTCAATTGTGTCCGGCAAAGGTTCGGCTGCAATTATATTTACATACATTATTTGCAGTAATATTCCCCAAAGCACGAAATAATGAGTTTGCCTTTTTTTAGGCGGGCGGTTCATTTACTTATTTATTTGATAATTTATTCTTGTTGAAATGTGCCTGTTTAATGGAATGTTGTTTAACGCTTCTACAGGGTTTAACTTTGCCATTATCTATTGCTGCATAATCTAACAGTTCTCTATTTCCCTTTGCATGTAGCAACACTAATGGATATCTGCTGTATTTCACAGCATATCTTAATGGATTCATCACAAAATAAATATATTTCAGTAGGGCACGTAACTTAAAGCCAACTTTTTTGTGCAGGCTTTATTAGAGCGTATCAGATGTGCTAACACTTTATTTCTTCATAATCTTCATCACCCTGCCATCATGCATTCTCAGTATATAATGTTTGTTGCGCCTGCGCATTGAGTAATAACAGCCAAAACAAAATAACAATGTAACTTTTTTTCATACCCTGTAATTGAGCGTAATGAGATGCAAATACTATCTCCAACAAACCTAATTTTTAGCAAAGCGGCTTTCAATACTCCATTGAGGTAAACCTGGGTGGAACAAGATTGTAATTACTGTATACTGGTTTTCTGAAATCAATCCTTCATCAGTTTTTCTACCACTCTTTTTCCATCCTGCACTAACTCCAGCAGGTACATGCCTTTTGCCAACTGTGTTGCGGGTAGTTGAATATTGTTAATCCCCTGCTTTAAGGTCTGGGTACTTTGTAATATTATTCTACCCTGTATATCAATTAATTTAACCGATAATTTTCCCTGCTGTTCTGCCTGAACTGTAAACTGTATATTATTTTTTACAGGGTTTATGATAGATGATATCCATGCGGTGTTCTTTTCTATTCTCACCTGCACCACTTTACTGTACGCATATTTTCCGTCTTTATCAACCTGTAACAGACGGTAGTATAATATTGAGCTGTTTAAAATTGAGGTTATGTTATCAACCCATGAATATTGTTGTATGTTGTTGCTGTTACCTGCTGTATTTATTCGGGCGGTGTTTTCAAAATCAATACCGTTTAATTCCGTTGAACTATAAAATGGCTGTTATTATACGTTGGGCAGCAAAGATGCAATCATCCGGCAATCATTTGTGAGCACTGTTTTCCTCCATACACAAATATTTCTGTAGCTGCATTGCCTGTAGCCAGTAGGTTTGCTATCTGTTTCTCCATCATATCCTCTAGCATTGTTGCCCCTGTTAATAGCCGGGCTGCAATATTTTAACCGAAGCCCATTGTCGGAAGTAAACCATATATTGCCTACCTCGCTGTACAAACAAGTTGTGGACCTTCTGTAATATTTGTCTCGTTAGCTCGTCCTGCGAACAGTGTCCCATATTGGTTACGGATAATTTTTATTATTCTTTCCCAACACATTTACTACAATACCCACAATTAGAATCATTGGTACAACTTACCATTTTTAACTTGCTCTTTTTCTGTTTTTCTCTTATTTCTTTCGCACTTATATTTATTAATGGCAGTAAAATTTCAAAGCCAGGTTCAACAGGTTTAATAATTTTCAGAATCGAACTTGTGTCAATTTTTGCGTCGTCTTTATTTAAGCACATGACAATTCCTTTCATTCCGTATTTAAGAGCAATTATACTTGCAGTTAAAGCTGAATAGTTATTGTGAAGCGTATGAATCTTATAAATATACTTCCTTCCATCGGGGGGAGGAGGATGTGAAGGTCCACGTTTAATAACATTAATAAATCTGTCAAGCAATTCAGCATTGGTAATTGCAACTTTTGCTTGTTCCTTATTTCGTCCCTTGAAAAAAAGGAGATGTTTAGCAGTTTTCTCTGATTCAATAAAAAAAGTAGAATCAATACCTCCTGAATAAAGTACTAAATGTTTGCTGTAATCCATGATTTTAAATTTAAATGTTATAAAATATATTACTCTAAGAATGGTCATTCAGTATTTGCAGCCAACCTGCACTATACAAAAGCACTTCCTGCAATGTTTTTTTTGCTGTACCCCACGATTTTCCATCACCGGATGATGCTTTAGATGCATCAACATACAATACAGTTGAAATAACAGGACATGTTATTCCAATTTCGCCACCGCCACCGTCGCCTCCAATGCATGAAGCGCAAATACGGGAGGAGGGTTGTTGTGCATTAAGCAGGTTAAATAATATACAGCCAATAAAAAGAAGTCGATATTTTTTCATGCTGCCATAGTTGAAGTCAGAGAATCATTTCAATTACACTTTTGCAGAAGTGCAGTATAAAACTATATGCAGCTAGTATTCAGTTCAATACCCCATTGGGTGATTTTGAAAATTGTAATGATGAATGTCAGGACTGCAGCTGCGGGGTTGGAAGTAAACGCCGGTAGGTGGTAGCAGAATATGTTAATTTCATTCAACGGAATTTTTATAATTCTGTTAGTTAATTATATAACTGAGTCTACCTTAATTCTTTATTCAAAAACCGGCGACATTTTTTACATTGTTAAGTTGTCAATCTGCTATCTTATAGGCTAATTAATATTTTGAGGTGCTGGGCAAAAGTAGATAAGACCTTTAATTTTTGAGATTAACATTTCACTATAAATGATCAAATGCATTTAGTTTATGACATTTC
>Ga0041910_1002744_pt1 | contig 11222 bp, 7 predicted proteins | sample ThiBio_1000_biof_FD_55015 | JGI IMG/M metagenome (GOLD analysis project Ga0041910, IMG submission 55015) | Wastewater bioreactor microbial communities from Cape Town, South Africa - Thiocy_expt_1000_biof | ecosystem: Engineered > Bioreactor > Thiocyanate-remediating > Anaerobic-Aerobic | place...
CCCTCAGCGCCGACCCCGCACTGAACTTCGCCGGCTCGCTCACCGGAACCGCCGGCGAGGGCTATGCGAAGTGTGCCCTCTCGGTCAGCACCTCGGTCGGCGGCAAGAAGACGGAGTTCACCGGTTCGCTGCCGGTCACGGTGCGTGCCGGCTGGGCGGCCATCGCCTCGCAGGCCCAACCGCAGCAGACCGTCAGCCCCGACTACGTACTGGAAGAGCTGCGCACGCGCGTGCTCGACAAAGACGGCAACCCCGTCGTCGGCGCCGAGGTCTACTTCAGGGTGACGGGCCCGGCCGAATTCCCCAGCGGCGGACAGGTCGTGCGCGTCGTCACCGACGCGCAGGGCTACGCCGTATCGACGACGCCGGTGCCCACCGGGGCCGGCGGCGTCGTCACGGCGACCGCTGAAGTGCCGGGCCTGCCGATCGTCGACCTCGGCGCCAAGACGCTGCAGCCGGGCCTTGTCGACGGGCTGAGCGCCGAGATCACGCCCGTGTACGACCGCCAGCGCGAGCAGACAGTCCTGGGCATCCACCTCGCCAACGACACCGACACGAGCGCGACCTTCACGATCGACAGCGACTTCGGCGGCGCCACAGTCACCGTCGGAGCCGGTCGCAGCGTCGACACGGCCGTGCTGACCGGTACCGACGTCATCACTGCGGGGGCGGTGCTTGTCACGGCCGTCACCGGTGGCGAACACAGCGGCGCCTGGATCGACTATGACGCGTACGATCCGCACACGGCATCGGTCACCGCCGAGATCGACAGCGCGACGATCGGCTACGGCGCTCGTCTTGACGTGCGCGCTCTCGTCAGCAGTGCTGCCGGGCCGGTCTCGACCGGCACCGCGACGCTCGAGATCGACGGTGCCGCCGCCGCAACCGCCACGCCCGTCGACGGCGAGGTCACCTTCACGGTGCCCGCGACGCTGGCACTTGCGACGCACGACATCCGTGTCGTCTGGGTCGACGCGGCCCGCACCGCCGAATCCGAGACGATCGAGCTGACCGTCACCCGTGCTGCGAGCACGACGACGTTGACGACGCCGACCGACCCCGTCATCGTCGGTGCGCCGGTCACGGTGAGCGTCGACATCATGGGCACGGGCGTCGCCGTCGGAGACACCGTGACGTTGATCCGTGCCGGAGATGCCCCGATCAGCGCCACGGTCGGCGCAGGCGACCTTGTCGCAGGCGGCGCACGCGTGAGCATCACGGTTCCGATCTCTGCCGTCGGCGCCTACGCGCTGACCGCTGAGTACAGCGGACCCTTCTCAGAGACCAGCACCGACACCGGANCCCTGCGCGTGCGCGCCGGCACGGCAACGGCCGCCACGATCGCTGCCGTCGCCTCGGGTGCGGCTGGCACGCTCGAGGTCACCATCACGGCAGTGACACCGGCGGCAGCGGCACCGACCGGTACCGTCACGGTGAGCGCGCCGGGGNGGAGCGAGGCACTCACCGGCGACGTCATCGACGGCGTCGCGCAGATCACGGTGCCGGCACGTCACGTCGGCGACCTCGAGCTCACGATCGCCTACAGCGGAGACGACAGTCACGCCCCGAGCACAGCGACCGTCACGAGCGTCGTGAACGCCGCGGCGAGCACCACCACGCTCGACCTGAGCCCGGCCACCGGTGCGTATGGCGTCGACCTCACCGCCACCGTCGAGGTCACCTCGACCGTCACCGTCGAGGGCTCCGTCGCGCTGTATGCGGCGGACGCCGGCGGCGCGCCCACCGGCACAGCCCTCGCGACCGGCACCGTCACCGCCGGCGCGGCGTCGCTCGCCGTTGCCCGCCCCGACGCGGGCGAGCGCCGACTGGTCGCCGTCTTCACGTCGGCCTCGGCCGAGCTCTCGTCGTCGACGAGCGCCCCCGCGCGCCTCACGCGCACGCCGCTCGCCCCAGCTCTCACCGTCGCTCTCGGCGCATCGAACGTCGGGGTCGGCACAGAGGTCACCGGAACCGTCGCCGTCACCGCCCTCGGCGCACAGCTCGATGGCACCGTCACCGCGACGCTCGGTGACACGACCGTCGCCGCGACGCCCGTCGCGGGCGGATGGCAGTTCGCGCTGCCGACCACGGGCGCCGCCATCGGGGCCAACACCGTCTCGGTCGCCTTCGTGCCGGCATCCGGCAATTACACGGGCGCGACGGGACAGACGGTTGTCACGGTCACCAAGACGACCCCGGTCGTCACCGCGACCCTGTCGGCCGCGCGCATCGCGGTCGGCGAGACCGCGACCCTGCGGGTGACCGTGGTCGGCGGAACCGGCACCGTCGAGGTCGCCGGCGCCGGCCCCGTGACCAGCCTCGCGCTCGCGGGCGACGGAGCGGCATCACTCGAAATCGGTCCGCTCGGCGCCGGCACCTACCCGATCACCGTGACGCTGCCGGCGACGGCCACGACCGAGGCATCCAGCGCCACGACCNCCCTCGAGGTCTCGCTGCTGCCGGGAGCTGTGACAGCCTCGGCCTCGCCCGTGCGGTTCGGGGCGAGCCCCGCGATCGTCGAGATCGGCTTCGCGGGAGTTCCCGCCGGGGCAGATGCCCCGACGGGCACGGTGACCGTGCGAGAGGGTGAGACGGTCTTGGGCGTCGCGGCGCTCGCGTCGGGTGGTGCGCAGGTGACCCTGCCGGCACTGACCGCCCGCACGCACTCCGTCACCGTCGACTACGCAGGTGATGCGCGCTACGCCGCGTCGAGGATCGACCTCGACGTTGTGGTGACAACGGCGCCCAGCGACCTGCGCGTGGACTGGCCGGGCGCACAGACCTTCGGAGCCGTCGCGGGCGAGATCGTCGCGCATGCGACGGTCGACGGTTCAGCTGCGCCGGCGGCTGCCGTCGAGCTGCTGCTCGACGGGGCCGTCATCGACACGGCGACCCTCGCCGCGGGCTCGGCCCGCTTCGCGCTGCCGACCGAGCTTACGGTCGGTGCACACGCCCTAATCGTTCGCTACGCCGGAACCTCCGATGTCACCGGCAGCGAACGAGCCGGCAGTGTCGTCGTGAGCGCCGCAGCGACCACCGCGACCCTCACGGCGCCGACCTCGGTGGTGTTCGGGCAGAACGTGACCGTCGTGGCGACCGTGATGGCAGTGCACGCGGTGGCGCCCGGCAGCGTCACCGTCACGATCGGCGACCGAACCTTTGCCGGCACGCTCGTCGACGGTGCCGTGCGCATCGACATCGATTCGACGCTGCTCGCGGCGGGCGAGACCACGGTGCAGCTGACCTACCCGGGCAGCGACGGGTTCGCCCCGTCGACCGCGCAGGCGGGCTTCACGGTGACGCCCGCGGCCTCGCAGACGGCGGTGAACGTGCGCGCGTCGAGCGTGCCGACGGCGCTGCTCGAGCTGCAGGTCGCCGTCACCGCGGGCGGGCTGCCGGTCGGCGGCACGGTAACGGCGACTGCCGCCGGCGGCCCCGATCTGACCGGCACGCTCGTGCCCGGCAGCACCGGCGCGACGGCCGTGCTGCTCGTGCCCGAGACGATCGCCGACGGCGACTACCGGTACATGGTCATCTACCCGGGCTCGGGTGGCATCGCACCGTCGGAATCGGTCGAGGTCGAGTTCACCATCTCGCGCACGGGTGCGTCCGAGGGCATCACCGTCGGCGGAACCGACGACGAAGCCACCGCCGGAGACACCCAGACGCTCGTGATCTCGGGACTCGAGCCCGGTACCGTCATCCACGTGTACCTGCACTCCGACCCGATTTATCTCGGCAGTGCGACAGCGGATGCCGATGGCGTCGCGACCCTGCGGTTCACGATCCCGCGCACGCTCGAACCGGGCACGCACCGCATCGAGGCCCGTACGCCGGTGGGTGTGGTCTCTCGCCTCATCGAGGTCGCGCCGCTGCCCGACGACGAGGAGACCGGCGGCTCGGGTGGCACCGACGGCGGTGGCACGGGCGGCACGGACGGCGGCACGGGCGGCACCGGCGGTGGCACGGGTGGCACGGGTGGCACGGGCGGTAGCGGTGGCACGGGTGGCACGGGCGGCACGGGTGGCACGGGCGGTAGCGGTGGCTCGGGTGGCACCGACGGCGGCGGCACGGGCGGCGGCACGGGCGGCACCGGGGGCGGCACGGGCGGCACCGGCGGCGGCACGGGCGGCACGGGCGGTACGGGCGGTACGGGTGGCGCCGGTGGCACCGGTGGCACGGGCGGCACGGGCGGCACGGGCGGCACGGGTGGCACCGGCAGTACGGGTGGCGCCGATGGGTCGGGGACGACGTCGGGCTCGACCGGGTCGGGGGCGACCTCTGGTGGCTCGGGCGTTCGAGGGTCGGCATCGACCGGCACAACGGCGGGTGGGTCGTCTGCGACAGGCTCGGCGACCGATTCGTCCACCGGCACACCGACCGAATCGTCCACCGAGGAACCGACCGATTCGGCCACCGAGGAACCGACCGACGAATCCGCTGCCGGATCCGACGCGACGCCGGTCCCTGAGGCTCAGGCTGAGGATGCCGGGTCACCGGTGGTCATCTGGCTGACCGTCGGTGCGATGGTCGTCCTGCTCATCGCCGCAGCCGTCGTGTTCTGGGCGCGCCGCCGCAGGAGCGTCGGTGTCTGAGCGGCGGCGCCGGGCGGGGCGCGCACTCATCGGCGCCGCCCTCGCGGTGCTCGCGCTCGCTCTGACCGCCTGCGGGGCCGCCGAGCCCGCCGTCGCCGAGCAGCGCGTGCTCGTCATCACCGACGAACGCGGCGGCGACGCGGGGTCGGCCTGGTATGACCTCGTGCGGCGCGAGCCGGGGCTGCAGGCGCAGATAGACGCAGTCGCCGGCAGCGGATACCTGACCGCCTCGCCCTCATCGGTGGCCGATCGCGCCGCCGCCGCCGGCGGCCAGTTCGACGCCGTCGTGCTCGCTCTTGGCGGCAACGACGTCACCACCACACTGCCGACAGAAGTGCGCGAAGCGCTCGTGCGCGATGCGATGAGTGCGTCCGCGCGCTACGCGCCACGCGTCATCGTCCTGCCGCCGTTCGGAGTCACCGCTGCTGATCTGGACGCGTGGGATGAGACGCTGCGCACGGCCGCAACGCAGACCGGCGCGACCTTCNCCCCGATCGACCTCCCCGCAGGGAGTGAGGCCGCAGCACAGGCATCCGCGATCGCAGCCGCCGTGGTGCTGGCCGTGCGCGCCCCGTAACGATGTGGCCGCGGTTTCACCTACGACTTTCGTCGTAAACCAAAAGGCGCAAAGCGCTAGGGTGAGAGGTGCCGNGAAGATTCGGACGAGACTCGAGAGGTCCACGAATGGGCAGCGTGTCCTGGGGCAGGGTGGTTCTTCCGCACGTGTCGACTGTGGTCGACGCGTGGTGGCACGCGCTCGGAAGCGGACGATTCTTCACCTGGTGGAGCGCGCTTGTGTCGTTCATCATCATGGGACTGCTCGTCGTGCCCGACTACGGTGGCACGACTCTGCTGTCCTACGCAGATGCCGCCATCGTGTCGGTGCTTGGCTGGGTGCTGCTGGCCATCCCTTTCCTCGGCGTCGCCGGTCTTGAACGGCGCCTGCACTCGCACGGCGCGCGCGCGGCGATCGTGCTCGCCGCGCTCGTCGCGGTCTCGGCAGCACGCCCTCTGGTGAACCAGTCGCTCAGCATGTGGCTCTTCGACGAGACCACGATCGGCGCCTGGCCGGTGCGCTTCGCCACCAATCTCGGCATCGCTCTCGTGGGCTTCTCCTTCGTCGCCGTTGCCACCACGCAGTACTACGAAGATCGGCAGACCACGCAATGGCTCGCGATCGCGCTTGCCCGTATGGATGCCACGAGACACCGCGCCGCGCTCTACGAGGCAGGCGCGCGGCGCGCGATCGAACACACGGTCGGCGGACTGCGGGCACAGCGCGACGTGCTGCTGCGCGGCGAGCTCNCCTTCGAAGCCGTGCGCGCCTACGCCGAGCTCGTGCGTGCCGCCAGCCACCAGCTGGGCGACATGGCGACGACGAGCCTCGCCACCGAGCCCTCGACGCAACCCGTCGTCGCGGCATCCATTGCGCCGGCACACAAACCCCTGCTCGAACGGCTCTCGCCCACGCCCGTCTTCTGCGTCGGCCTCATCTACGTCGTCATGTGCGCCCCATTCGGCTTCGCCGCCGGTGGCACGGTGCTGGTGCTCGCCATGTTCGCCGTCATGCTGCCGCTGGACGCCCTCGTGGGAGTGATCCTGCGCGCGAGCATGCGTCGCATCACCGGGGCGACCGGCGGGCTCATCTTCATCGGCGTCTGGACCTTGGCCGGCATGGCGGCGGTTGTCGCAGGTGACGTGCTCATCCCGGGCCTCGGGATTCTGGGGCTCGTCCCCTCCCTTGCACTGCCGGCCGCAGCGATCATCATCAGCGCCACGATTGACGCCCACCGCAGCGCCTCCCGCGCCGAGGCCCGGGCGACGGCAACACTGGCGCGCAACGCGCTCGCGCTCGCCGAGCGAGCCCGCACCGTGCGCTCACCACTCGAGGCAGCGATCGGTGTGCTGCACGGAGGCGTGCAGGGTCGCTGCGTCATCTTCGCCGCACGCGTCGACGAGCCCGGCGCCACCCCCGCCGACATCGCCCGCTTCCGCACCGAAACCGACGCCGCCTTCGACGAGATCATCGGGCTGCGGCCCGTGCCCGCGCCAGGCGACCTCGAGGGGCTGCTCGCCGTCTGGCGCGACGTTGTCGACGTCGCGTCCCACTTCGCGAGCGAGGTGCGCCCCATGCTCGACGACGCAGTCACGCAACACCACGTCTGCGACATCGTCAACGAAGGCCTCGTCAACGCCGTCAAGCACGGGGGAGCGCGCCACGTACAGGTCGGACTCGATACGACCAGCGACGGCAACCTGCGCGTGCGCGTCACATCTCCGGGAGTGCTCGCACACGCGGCATCCGTTGGCGGGCGCGGCATCGCCGCCCTGCCCGGTGCGGCACACCTCTCTCAGCGTGGTGCGAACGTCGTGCTGGAGGNGGTGTTGCCCACCGCCGACTCCGTGAAATCGGCGACATCTGTTGGCCTTGCGGACCCGCTACAATCGGGTCACTTCGTCGCTCGCTGACGCGCGGCACCCCCCCGACCCACTCCGGAGACGCGACGAATCATGTCTGTGCGCTACAAGGCTGTCATTCCCGCCGCTGGACTCGGCACCCGCTTCCTTCCCGCCACGAAGGCGATGCCGAAGGAGATGCTGCCCGTTGTCGACAAGCCTGCCATCCAGTACGTCGTCGAAGAAGCCGTTGCCGCCGGCATCCGCGACGTGCTCATGATCGTCGGGCGCAACAAGAACAACATCGCCAACCACTTCGACTCGGTACCCGAGCTCGAGACGGCCCTCACCACGAAGGGCGACCACGCCAAGCTCGGCACGGTCGCGCACTCGTCGAAGCTCGCCGACATCCACCTCGTTCGCCAGGGCGAGCCGCGGGGCCTCGGTCACGCCGTGCACCGTGCGAAGTCGTTCGTCGGCGATCACTCGTTCGTCGTGATGCTGGGGGACGACCTCATCGATGAGCGCGACCCCCTGGTGCCGACGATGCTCGCCGTCCACGAGCGCACCGGCGCCGCCGTCGTCGCGCTCATGGAGGTCGACCCCGAGCACGTGCACATGTACGGTGTCGCCACGATCGCCGGCCAAGAAGAGGACGGGTCGGTGCGGATCGTCGACCTCGTCGAGAAGCCCGCGCGAGACGATGCCCCGTCGAACCTGGCGGTCATCGGTCGCTACGTGCTCTCGCCAACCGTCTTCGAGGTGCTCGAACGCACGCAGCCCGGCAAGGGCAACGAGATCCAGTTGACCGACGCGCTGCGTGAACTGGCGGCCGATCCCGCCGGTGCGGGTGTCTACGGCGTCGTGTTCTCGGGCCGGCGCTACGACACCGGCGACCGCGTCGACTACATCAAGGCGATCCTGCAGCTCGGGGTCGACCGCGAAGNCCTCGGCCCGGAACTGCGTCCCTGGCTCAAGGAATTCGCAGCCGGGCTGTGATGAGCACAGGAACGTGTGAACCCCCGGGCGCAGTTCGGGGGGCGCGCATGCCGGGGGTTCACACCCTCTACTCCTGCGGGCCGTAGCCGCCACAGTGACAAGCCGGGGAGCGAATGTCGAGAGGGCTGGTGTTTCACCCTCAGCATAATGGCGGGGCCGCCAAAAAAGGAAGTTTTCCGGCACAACTATTAACGCCAACTTTTGCGTCGTGTGAATCCTCTCAGACCCGGGGCCCACCTGGGGTTTTGATGAGAGGGTTCTCATGAAACTCGATCGAGGCGCCGGAAATCTTGGCTTCGCAGCGGAGATGTTTGGCATTGGCATCCATGTGTCGTAGACTCGTTCTTTGGTGTCGGCTCCGCTGATCCGGCACCGCGAACGTGAGCCCTCCACTGGCGTGTTTCCGTCGGCCCCTCGACTAACTCGGGGTCAGCTGCGCGAAACCACCCCGGAGCGGGATTCACGAACCTCTCCGTTCGATTCAAGAAAGCAGCACTACTGTGACGCGCACCTACNCCCCCAAGGCCGGTGAAGTGACCCGCGAGTGGGTCGTCATCGACGCGACTGACGTCGTCCTCGGACGCCTCGCCTCGCACGCCGCCGCGATCCTCCGCGGCAAGCACAAGCCCACCTTCGCGAACCACATCGACACCGGTGACTTCGTGATCGTCATCAACGCCGACAAGGTCGCGCTGACGGGCCAGAAGCTCCAGAAGAAGATGGCCTACCGCCACTCCGGTTACCCGGGCGGCCTCACGGCGACCTCGTACGCCGAGCTGCTCGAGAAGCACCCGACGCGCGCCGTCGAGAAGGCGATCCGCGGCATGCTCCCCAAGAACAGCCTGGGTCGCCAGCAGCTGTCGAAGCTGAAGGTCTACGTCGGGTCTGAGCACCCGCACGCTGCCCAGCAGCCCACCCCTTACACCTTCGACCAGGTCGCCCAGTAAGCGCCGCCGAGACCTCCAAGGAACAGACAATGGCGAACATCGCTGACTCCATCGAAGAGACCCCCGAGTCCTACACCACCGAGAGCTCGGCCGCCCCGGCCGTCGCGGCGCCCCGCCCCGTGCTCTCCGTCCCCGGCTCGGCCGTGGGTCGTCGCAAGCAGGCCATCGCCCGCGTGCGCCTGATCCCGGGCTCGGGCACCATCACGGTCAACGGCCGCGAGTTCGAGGACTACTTCCCGAACAAGCTGCACCAGCAGCTCATCACCGACCCGTTCACGCTGCTCGACCTCGTCGGCGCGTACGACGTGATCGTCCGCATCTCGGGCGGTGGCCCCTCGGGTCAGGCCGGCGCGCTGCGCCTCGGCATCGCCCGTGCGCTCAACGAGATCGACGCCGAGAACAACCGCCCGGCCCTCAAGAAGGCCGGCTTCCTCTCGCGTGACGCCCGCGTCATCGAGCGCAAGAAGGCCGGTCTCAAGAAGGCCCGCAAGGCTCCTCAGTACTCGAAGCGTTAAGCACCTTTCATGGCGCTGTTCGGTACGGACGGTGTGCGGGGGCTGGCAAACGGCACCCTCACCGCTGAACTGGCGCTCACCCTGGCCCAGGCGACTGCTGTCGTCCTGGGCCAGGGGCGTATCGCCCCCGCGCGCAAGGCGGCGGGCAAGCGCCTGACCGCCGTCATCGCGCGCGACCCGCGCATCTCGGGGCAGTTCCTCTCTGCCGCGGTCGAAGCCGGGCTCGCGTCATCGGGCGTCGACGTGCTCGACGCCGGTACGCTGCCGACGCCCGCGGCGGCGTTCCTCATCGGCGACATCGACGCCGACTTCGGCGTCATGATCTCGGCATCCCACANCCCCGCCCCCGATAACGGCATCAAGATCTTCGCGCGCGGCGGCGTCAAGCTGCCCGACGTCGTCGAGCAGCGCATCGAAGAGGCGATGGCAGGGCCGAAGCTGCAGCCCACCGGCGGCGACGTGGGCCGGGTCACGCGGTTTTCGGATGCCGAGGATCGCTACGTCATGCACCTGCTGGCATCCCTGCCACATCGCCTCGACGGACTGCACGTCGTCGTCGACTGCGCGCATGGCGCGGCATCCGGCGTGTCGCCGGAGACGTTCCGCAACGCGGGCGCCAAGGTGACCGTCATCGGTGCCGATCCGGATGGGATCAACATCAACGACGGTGTCGGGTCGACGCNCCTCTCCCTGTTGGCAGCTGAGGTCGTGCGCACCGGCGCCGACCTCGGCATCGCGCACGACGGCGACGCCGACCGCTGCCTCGCGGTCGACGCGTCGGGGGCGGTGATCGACGGCGACCAGATCATGGCGATCCTCGCGGNGTCGATGAAGCAGCGCGGCGTGCTGCGAGGCGACACGCTGGTGGCGACGGTCATGAGCAACCTCGGTCTGCACCGCGCGATGGCAGAGCACGGGATCACGGTCGAGACGACCGCCGTCGGCGACCGATACGTGCTCGAGCGCATGAACGAGGGCGGCTTCAGCCTCGGCGGCGAGCAGAGCGGTCACGTCATCATGAGCCGCTTCGCAACGACCGGCGATGGCGTGCTGACCGGGTTGCACCTAGCGGCCGAGATGGCCCGGACGGGGCGGTCGCTCGCTTCGCTGGCATCTGTGATGACGGTGTTCCCGCAGGTGCTCGTGAACGTGCGCGGCGTGGAGCGCACGCGCGCAACCGNCCCCGATGTCGTCGACGCGGTGTCGCTGGCCTCGGAGGCCCTCGGCGACTCGGGCCGCGTGCTGCTGCGCCCGTCGGGCACCGAGCCGATGGTGCGGGTCATGGTCGAAGCGGCGTCGCCGGAGGATGCCCAGCGCATCGCCGACGAGCTGGCCGACGTCGTCCGGGGGTAGCGCGACGGGTCTCGCCCCGCGCTTGCGCTTGCTGCTTGCCGCTTGCGCTGGTTTGCCGCTTGCGCTGGTTTGCCGCTTGCGCTGGTTTGCCGCTTGCGCTTGCCGCGTGCGCGAGCTTGCCCCGGTTTGCGCGAGCTTGCCCTGGGTTGCGCGAGTTTGCCCTGCCCCGCGCGAGCTTGCCCTGGGTTGCGCGAGATTGCCCTGGGTTGCGCGAGTTTGCCCTGCCCCGCGCGAGCTTGCCCTAGGTTGCGCGAGTTTGCCCTGGGTTGCGCGAGCTTGCCCTGGGTTGCGCGAGCTTGCCCTGGGTTGCGCGAGTGTCATGTCTCAGGACATCGGTGACGAATCTGTATCAGGACATCGGTGACACGTGGGTGGTCGTTGGTGGTGACACTTCTCGGGCTTATCTGTGAGGGATG
>Ga0041910_1002751_pt1 | contig 11185 bp, 13 predicted proteins | sample ThiBio_1000_biof_FD_55015 | JGI IMG/M metagenome (GOLD analysis project Ga0041910, IMG submission 55015) | Wastewater bioreactor microbial communities from Cape Town, South Africa - Thiocy_expt_1000_biof | ecosystem: Engineered > Bioreactor > Thiocyanate-remediating > Anaerobic-Aerobic | place...
ATCCGCCGATTAGGCGACACAACAACTGTTGACGTTGAGCTGATTAGCAGTGGTGCCTTAAGTCTCGACTTAGCACTTGGTGGCGGTTACCCAAAGGGCCGTATTGTTGAGATTTACGGTCCAGAGTCTTCTGGTAAGACAACGCTTACGCTGCACGCAATTGCCGAAGTGCAGAAAAAGGGCGGTACGGCAGCATTTGTTGACGCCGAACACGCACTAGACCCAGCGTATGCTCGTCGTTTAGGCGTAGATACCGACAACCTTTTGGTTGCGCAGCCTGACAACGGTGAACAAGCACTTGAGATTGTTGAAACGCTGGTTCGTTCTAATGCGGTTGACCTCGTTGTTGTCGACTCTGTTGCAGCTTTGGTTCCGCAGGCCGAGATTGAAGGTGAAATGGGCGATAGCCACATGGGTCTTCAGGCTCGTCTTATGAGTCAGGCGCTTCGTAAGCTGACGGGTATTATCAATAAGAGTAAGACAATCGTTATCTTCATCAACCAAATTCGTATGAAAATTGGTGTCATGTTTGGTAACCCAGAAACCACTACGGGTGGTAATGCACTAAAATTCTACGCCTCAGTTCGTATGGACATTCGCAGAACCGGGCAAATTAAGTCAGGCGAGGATATAATCGGTAACCGTACAAAAGTAAAGATTGTCAAAAACAAGATTGCTCCGCCATTCCGTGCAGCCGAATTTGACATCATGTATAACGAAGGTATTTCCCGTACTGGCGATGTACTTGATCTCGCTGTTCTTCATGGCGTGGTGGGTAAAGCAGGAGCTTGGTTTGATTACGCCGATGGTAAAATTGGCCAAGGCCGCGAGGCTGCCAAGCAGTATCTTGCCGATAACCCTAAAGTTCTTGATGAAATCGAAGGCAAGGTTCGCACTAAAGTGGCCGAAACCGACGAATAGGTTGCAGAATGCCTGACCAAGAGCAAATTTGGCACGTCGACGAGAACGACAAGCCTATAGGGCCAGTTGGTCGTGACGATTCCCGAAAACTCGGGCTACGATACAGGTTGGTTCGTATTTCTGTCGAAGATCGGCAGGGGAATATTCTTATTCAAAAGCGGACTGCAACTAAAAAGACGTATCCCAACTGCTGGGATACGTCTGCCGGTGGTAATATTGACTACCCAGAATCCTACGAACAAGCTGCACTGAGAGAACTTTCTGAAGAGATTGGCATAAAGGTAGCTGCACTTGATGAGGTGGCGTATTTCTATGCAGAAGCTGTTGACCCTGATGGTAACAAAATGAATCGTTTTACTAAGGTTTATCGCTTAGTCGTAGATGAGCAACCCGAGCTTACATTACAACCAGATGAAGTGAGTGAAGCTCGCTGGGTGCCACTCGCAGAACTACGCGATATCGTGCTTGGCGGTGCAATAACCGATGGTTTGAAACAGACGTTTGAGCACTACTACAGTAAACAGTAGGTTTATCGTATGAAAATCACTGCTCTTAAAATGCAAGTACGCGATAAGGACCGCGTTAACGTTTTCGTTGACGGTAAGTATCGCTTTTCGTTAGATATTACTCAAGTCGCTGAACTGGGCATTAAAACGGGCTCTGAATACACAGAAGAAGAGCTGGCTGAATTAGAAAACGAAAGTCAGTTTGGAAAGTTATATACCCGCGCGCTTGAGTACGCACTAACAAGGCCACGCAGCCAGCGGGAAATGCGCGATTACCTCTATCGCAAAACAAGAGATACGCCAACTAAAGAGGGCGGACTCAGAAAAGGCGTCAGCAAAGAACTGACAGATCGCGTCTTTGACAGGCTCATCGCAAAGGGGTATGTAGACGACGAAAAGTTTACTCGGTTTTGGATTGAAAATCGTAATCTACGCAAAGGAACAAGTTTTCGTAGGTTAAAAGCCGAGCTTGCTGCTAAGGGCGTAAGCGGGGGTATTGTCGATGAGTTTCTAGAGAAATCCGAGAGACAAGAGCTAGATGAGCTACGCAAGGTGGTCGCCAAAAAAGCAATCAAATACGATGACCCTCAGAAGTTGATCGGGTATCTTGTACGGCAAGGTTTTCGGTATGACGATATTCGCTCGGTATTAAACGAAGATGCATGAGTACTACGAATCGCTCGTCGTGTTTGTTGTGATTGTTTCGGGCTTTGCGCCCGCTGTTCTAAATGGATTAACGAAGTCTTCTCGCAGCGTGGCCATAACGGGTTTAGAAATTTTTTGATCGTTAGCCTTAACGATGATGCTTTTATTATTAATTTCTACAATCTGCGAGCGGTGGATCAAGAGTCCGGTGTCGGCAAGCGACTTCAACAAGCCGCGTCGGACTGTTAGTTGCTGTATGACAAAATCACCTGTTTCTAGGGTGTAGTCTTCTACCTTTCCTAACTTTCTGCCTTGTTCGTCTAGAACCGATACGCCGATGAGGGCGAAACCAAGGTTTAGTAGGTTCTTAATTTGGATAATATCATCAGCTCCGACAAATTCGTCGGCACTATTAATAATCATGCCCAGTCGGCCGTATTCCCTAATATCAGCCGTTCGTAAGTAGGAAGGTTTTTCGGTTAGCAAGGGACCATCCACTTCGTAGGCTAGTATACGCAGATTAGCGGGGTCAATAAGAGGCCGCAAGATGTGAGCCAAGCGTGTACCGGTTTGTAGGCTCATAACCGGCGAGTTTAAGAGGCGTGAACCAAGCAGTAGCATATCTTTAGTATAAGCTTTTCATTACGTACTGAGCAATGCTTATTCGGCAAATGGATTCACTCGGCCATTTGGGAGCTCCGGAGCGCTGGCTGGCTGACTACTTGTGTGTAGGTTTTGAATACGCTCGAGAGCTTTTTGGTCGATTGTCCCCGGGTTAATTGTTGATGTATATCCATCTTCGGGAAGATGAGTGAAGGTGTAATTTATGTAGTATACAGAGGCCGCCAAACACCCAACTACCACAATGAAAAAAATAAGAAAGTGAAAACGACTAAGCAAAGCGCCTAACGGTTTTAGTGAGCTGACGGAATTCGACTTATTGGATGTTTTAGCTGCCATAATGTATTACCTTACTAAGATCCCTATGGTCATTTCGTTAACATTTACATCTGTCGGATTGTTTGACTCCGATCGGGCTAGACTAATAGAATTAACCTGCATTTTTGGTAAGTTACCTTCAATATTATTAAGGAATGTGATTAAGCTGGCGAATTTAACAGGGTTATTAAACTTAACTGTGATACTATACGTGCCATTGGCAGGGTCTGCGAAGGTGGTTTCTTTGATCTTTAAGCCAGCAGCAGAGGCATACGCGGTTATATCATTTTGTGCTTTTGTTCGATAGGTATCTGGCGAAACGAAAAACAGATTAGCTTTATCAATAAGCGAACTGTTCTGTGCTATTTCGGCTCGTAGGGTTTGTAGCTGACTGATCTGCTGCCGGCTTGCCTCGGCGTCTATGATGCGGTGGGTCAACTTCTATAGCGTACGCCTTAATGAGCCCCATGCCCCAGTAGAATAAAGCGCCGCCGCCTAAGACGACCAATACGAGAACCACCGAAAGCAGAGCACGGAGGTTTTGTGGGCTGAATTGTTTTTTAGGTTTCATTATATGCCCGCCTTATTTAGTGTTACGGACAGCTTGACTTGAACGGGATATTTATCGATTCCTTGGTCGCTACCAGTAGATAGCGGGGTTACCTTTGAGAAGAGCGGTGATACCTGAAGTTGGCTTTGGAGGCTACTTGCTTCTGTGGTTGTTTTGGCATAGGCTTTAAGTTCGAAAGGTGTGCCGTTGAAGTTACTCTCGTTCAGTGCAAGCTCGCCTAGAATTGTTCCCGGTGGCATGACCTGACCAAGTTTTACTAAGAAGGATGAATAGCGAACCTCTTGGGTAAAAGCAGTTGAAGCCGCTCCAAGCTGGGAGTTGAGCGTTTCGACTTGAGCCTGTGTATCGTGATAGATATTTGCTTTTTCAGCGCTGGCTGTAATGAGCGATTCGGTGTTGTTCTTAGTGCCTTCGAGCACTGAATATGAAATGTAAAGTGCTCCACCTATAAAAGCGAAAGCTATTAAAATCAGACCAATATAGCGTACGAGGAGTAGGTTTGTGCGGGCGGCTTTTATTTCCGCTTTTTGATCAGTAGCTAGTAGGTTGATCATTTCCAAATTCCTCCAGGAGTAATACTTGCGGCACCTGCAACAGTTATGTATCGTGGACGCACTTGTTTTGGCGGTTCTTCAATTTTACCAAAATCAAGCTGTTGCCAAGGGCTTGCGACTCGAGCGGCAATAATAAGGTTTTCAGTGAAGTATTCGCCAATACCGGGCACATTACTACCGCCCCCGACGATAAGAAGCTGCTCGAGCTTACGGTCTGGGTTGACTCGTTCGGTGTAGTAGCGCATTACCTTCTTTGTCTCGGTAAGAATCCGCTCCAGGCTAGGTGAAAGGGCTTCGCGCAACTTCTGCTGTCGCGGCCCGGCATTTAAACCATTCAACACCTTTAATTGGTGAGCATTTTCAAGAGCTATGTTGAGCTTTTTAGCTATATCGAGTGTAAAGCTGTTTCCGCCAATTGTTACGCCGCTCGTGACACGAATCGAGCCACGGTCAAGGATTGCAATATCGGTACCCGCAGGGCCAATATCCACAACTACCGTAGGAAGCGTGCCGTCCTCGGTAGCAGTCAGGACACGCCCAACTGAATTGATACTTGGCTCAATAAGTACTGGTAAGAGTCCAGCTGCCTTAACGTTACGAGTAACGTTATCGACAATAGTCCGAGAAACAGCGCTCATCAAAACGACAATAGTTTTACGGTCACGCTCGATAACTTGGTAGTCGATGTAAAGAGTTGAGACAGGGATAGGAATATACTGTTCAACCTCTAGCATAACTGCCTCGTCAAGCGATTTTTCCGCCGAACTAGGAAGGGTAAATGTTCGCGTATAGGTTCGAGAAGTGGGAAGGGCAATGGCAACACGGTTACTAAGTAGGGAGCCGACAATGTTGCTACTCATAAGTTCTTTTAGGCTATCGGCCAAAAAGGTACTGTTCTCGTTCTCGAGGCCTTCGCGCATTCTTGTGGGGTCAAGATCAACAGACCCGTAGCCATGAACGAGCCACTTCTTGGGGTCTACCGACATTAATTTGATACCAGTACTACTGATATCAAGCCCTACAATTGGTTTATCGTTATAAAAGAATTTTGACATATGNCCACGAATGCAATTACTTCCTCATTATAGCATGCGTAAGCAATATGAAGAGCATACCCAAAAGCGTTATTTAATGTTTGATGAAAGCTGAGAAATAGGTACCATCACACTGGCGGCGATAAGACCTACCATACCACCCATCACGACGATCATAGCAGGCTCCATGATGGAGCTGATACTATCAATTGCTAGGTCAACTTCCTCTTCGTAGAAATCGGCTACCTTGACCAGGACGGTATCTGTCTGTCCGGTTTCCTCACCAACCGCGAGCATTTGCGAGACAATAGACGGGAAGAGGTCGTTTGATTCAAGCACTACCGAAAGCTGTTTACCGTTTTTTACATCAATGGCGGCCGATTTAAGGGCTTCTTCGTAAATGACATTACCAATAGCCCTTGAGGTAACATCAAGTGATTCAAGCACGGCAACACCTGCGCCCATGAGCGCCGAGAAAGTACGAGCAAACCGGGCGACCGAAATTTTTCGTATGATGGTTTTAATAGCGGGCATTTTTAAAATAAGCAGGTGAAATTGTCGTTTACCTTTGGGGCTTCTTTTAACGTACAGAACAAGGGCGGTAATGACGCCGCCGATAGCTGGAAAAAGAATATACCAATACTTCGTAATAAAACCACTAATACCCAACATAACCAAAGTAATTGTTGGAAGTTTAGCATCAGGGCCACCCAGGTTTTGAATAATAGCGCCAATTTGCGGAATAACGAAAATCATCAACCCGAAGAAGGCAAGGATTGTAATACTCAGCAGTACGAGCGGATAGGCCATGGCGCTCTTAATTTTCTTACGGATAGCAGCCGATTTCTCGAGCTGACCAGCCAGACGTTTCAAGATGTCATCCAAAATACCCGCCGCTTCACCAGCTCGGACCATGTTTACATAGATGTCACTAAACGTCTCGGGGTGTTTTGCCAGGCTATCGCCCAGCGGAATACCGCCTTCAACTTCTTTTACGACGTCGGCGAGTAATTTTTGAAGCGCTTTGTCTTCGGTGTGTTTCTGAATAGAACTCAACGAACGAAGCAAAGGTACTCCAGCGCTCACCATGGCGCTCAACTGACGAGTAAAGGCTACAAGCTGGTCCTGCTTAACTTTACCGGGTCCAAACAGATTGTTTAGATCAATAGAACCGCCGCCCTCTTTGATCTCTTTAATACTAACCGGGCGCAGGCCTTGTTTATTAAGCGCCGTAATGACGGCTTGGCGGTCGGGGAGTTCAGTCTTTCCTTTGATAACATTATTCTGCGTATCAGAGGCGATGTATGTAAATTTCGCCATAGGTTATTCTCGCGTTNCCCTTAGAACTTCTTCAATGGTTGTTTCACCGCGCAGCGCCTTTATAAAGCCGTCGAGCTGCATGGTAACCATGCCCTCGCGAACTGCTTGCTGTTGGATGTCATCACTGGTTGCCCGCGCCATAATGAGCTTCTGAATGCTCGATGAGTTATAGAGGACTTCGTAAATACCAAGTCGTCCCCTATAGCCTTCGTGGACATCATCGGTATTAGCCTCTTTATCGGCGCGCCATAGGTTTTTGATACCGTGTTCGTCGGTGCTGAGCGGAAGACCTTCGCCAAGTCCGGCGGCCAGGGCTTGTTTTTCCAGCTCGTGAATAATCTTAAAGTTCTCACCCTCCTGGATGTGGAACATCTGAAGGAGTTCTGCTTTTTCCTCTGGGCTTGGTACGTAGCTTTGGCGCGTTTCGACATGGAGGCGCCGAATAAGGCGCTGACCCACGACTGCACGGATTGTACTAGCAATCAAGAAGGGCTCGATACCCATATCGAGCAGACGAGGCAGGGTAGTCGCAGCGTTGTTGGTGTGAAGCGTACTAAACNCCATGTGGCCCGTAAGGGCGGCCTGGATAGCCAGGTTAGCCGTTTCGCCGTCACGAATCTCACCAACCATAATGATGTTCGGGTCTTGACGGAGTAAGGCGCGCAAACCATTGACGAATGTCATCCCTGCCTTGGCATTGGTCTGAGTTTGGTTAACACCCTTAATTTTATATTCAACAGGGTCTTCAATAGTTGAAATGTTTACGCTGGGCGTGTTAAGTTCCGACAAAATACTAAACAAGCTGGTTGACTTACCTGAGCCGGTCGGGCCGGTCATAAGGACGATGCCGTCCGGGTCATGGATCTCGCGAGAGATATCAGTTAAGGCTTTGCCCCAATAGCCTAAGTGGTCAAGGCTTGTGGCTTCGCTTGATTCATCAAGAATACGCATAACCACTTTTTCGCCGTCGGCAATTGGCAGGGTGCTAACACGCAATGCGTACTTACGGCCGCCCACGATTGTTTTAAAACGGCCATCTTGCGGTACGCGTCGTTCGTCAATCTTAAGGTTGGATAAAATTTTAATACGGCTCACTAAAGCACCCAGTACATTACNAGGGAGTCGGTTTACCTCTTTAAGGATACCGTCCACGCGGTAGCGCACTTGTACGTATTCTTCGCGCGGTTCGATATGAATGTCACTGGCGTGCGAGCGAATGGCGTATTCAAGCAAAAGATTGACCGTTTGGGCAATAGGGGAGTCTTCGGCGATATCTTTTTCTGAAACAAGCTGATCTTTTTCGGTGTTTTCATCAACTCGCTGCACCTCAATAACTTCATTAAGTTCTTTGTCGACATCGCCACGGTACATATCGAGGGCGGCTAAAATATTGTCGCGGGTGGCAATGTAAATACGTGAGTTTGTACCAATTTCTTTTTGGATAAAGTTGACCGCTTGAACGTCATCGGGGTCTTCCATAGCCAAGTGATGCACGCCGTCATCATCAATCTTAAACAGAACGGCCATATACTGGCGAGCAACCCGTTCGGGAATTCGTTGGAGTACATCGGTTGGAATAGAGCGAGCATCAATATCCGTATACGGAATGCCACTATCCTCGGCGAAGGCTTGAACAAGCGTTTTCTCATCAACGGCTTTTTGTTCATATACTATGTCGAGAAGAGGGCGCTTTGAACGAGCCGCTTCATCTTTTAAAGAGGCTAACTGCTCAGGAGTTACAAGGTTTGCCCGCCCAAGCAACGTTTCCAGACTGTTATCGGAAATGCGCATAATGCTTACGCTCTATTGTAGTGTAGTGAGTGCGAAAGTGCCAGAGCGAAAGATGCTATAATAGAGCGGATGATTATAGAGGTACATAACGCGGAACAAACCCGACGATTAGGCGCTCGGATAGGCGCCAGCTTAAAGGGCGGTGAAGTGTTTGAGTTAGTTGGTGATGTTGGTGCTGGAAAAACTACTTTTACTAAGGGTCTAGCGCAAGGTCTTGGCATCAGTGATGAAGTGCAGAGCCCAAGTTTTACCATTAGTCGTGTATATGATGGGCGAGATAATTTACAGCTTGTACACTATGACTTTTACCGTTTATCGGACCCAGGTATTATGGCCTCGGAAGTGGCGGAAATGGTCCAGGACCCAAAAACTGTGACAGTTATTGAATGGGCTGATATTGTCGAGGGGGTATTGCCCCAAACGCACTATAGTATAACTTTCGCTTCACCTAGTGAGACCGAACGCTCAATTGAATTACCCGATGAATATAAAGAGCTTTTAAGCAAAGAGGATATATCATGATACTTCTTCTTGATACATCAACACCAATCTGCCGTATTACCTTCATCGACGGTGACTGGTCTGTGACAGAGAACTGGGAGTCGGGTCGTGAGTTAGCCAAGGGGTTACTCGCTCATCTCGAGCAGTATCTTGGTAAGTACAACAAAGCCTGGGATGACCTTACCGGCTTAGTTGCTTTTAAGGGTCCAGGTAGTTTTACGGGCCTTCGTATTGGCATTACGGTGCTCAACTCGTTAGCCTACGCGCGAAACCTTCCAATAGTTGGAGAGACAGGTAATGACTGGCAAACACAAGGCGTGCAGCGTCTTCAGCGTGGCGAGAACGATGAGATTGTACTGCCAGAATATGGCGCTGAAGCCAACATCACCCAACCGCGTAAATAAGTTATAAATTAGCATTGCCAACTAATTACAAACCAGACTACAATAAGAGTAGCCCATTATATGTTTTCTTATAGTGAAGATGGACGGGCTTTCCAATATTTTTGAACATTCAAGTTAACTTGTGATTACATTTTTGCCAAGATGAACACTTGGCCGGGTTTTCTTGAGGAAGGACTACAATATGGTAGAAGGAATAATCGCCGCACTTATCGGAGTGTTTGCTGGTGTTGGGGGTACTTTTGTGTACGAGCGTCAACGTCGAGCTGGCGGGAAACACAAAGCGGATCAGGNAATAGCCGAGGCTAAAAATAAGGCTGGCGATATTGTACTAAAGGCTAAAGATGAAGCCTTAAAATTGGCCGAAGACGCCAAAAAAGAAGAGACGGATCGTCGTAAAAGTTGGGAGAAAACAGAAAACCGCCTTGCTGAGCGCGAAACAAACCTTGATAAAAAGCTTGACGAACTCGACAAGCGTGCCGAATCACTGCGCACTCAAGAAGATGAAGTTGAAGCTTTAAAGAACGAGATTCGCGAGATTCGTTCTCGTCAACAAGAAAAGCTTGAAAAGATAGCTGGCCTTAAGAAAAAAGAAGCCGCTGAAAAACTTCTGGAAATGACCGAGCGTGATATTAAGCAAGACCTTACTGGCCTAGTTGCCAAGCTGCAAAATGACGCTAAAGATACCGCTGAAGAGCAGGCGCAACTTATTTTAGTAGAAGCTATGGAGCGCATGAGTAGTGAAGTGACCGCCGAACGTACTGTAACGGCTATTAAGCTGACGGATGACGAAATGAAGGGTCGCATTATTGGTAAAGAAGGTCGCAATATCCAGGCTCTTCAACGGGCAACTGGTGTTGATATTTTGGTTGATGACACGCCTGGTATGATTATTCTTTCCAGCTTTGATCCACTGCGTCGACAAGTGGCACGTCTTAGTCTTGAAATGCTCATGAAGGACGGACGTATTCACCCGGGCCGTATCGAAGAAGTTGTCGCTAAGGCCGAGAAAGAGATTGAGAAAGAAGTCACTCGTGCTGGTGAAGATGCCGCACGCGAAGTCGGCGTTATTGGTATTCCCAAAGAACTCATTCATTTACTGGGTGAGCTGAAGTACCGTACGAGTTATGGCCAAAATGTATTGCTTCATAGTACCGAAATGGCCCACATGGCGGGNATTATTGCCGAAGAAATTGGTGCCGATGTTCGTGTTGCGAAAACGGCTACTCTTTTGCATGACGTCGGTAAGGCTGTTACCCATAAGGTAGAGGGTAAGCACCACCATATTGGTGCGGAATTGGCTCGAAAGTACGGCATGAGCGATGCTATCGTTCACGCTATTGAAGCCCACCACGATGACGTTGAAGCGACGACGGTAGAGGCCTTGGTGGTTCGTGTTTGTGACGCATTATCAGCTGCTCGACCGGGCGCTCGTAATATTAGTGCTGAAAACTTCGCCGAGCGCATGCGTGAACTCGAAAACGTTGCCAATAGCTTTGGCGGCATTGAAAAAGCTTATGCTATTAGCGCGGGTCGCGAAGTTCGCGTTATGGTGCGAGCCGAGAGTGTCGATGATTTAAGTGCTATAAAACTAGCTCGTGACATTGCCAATAAAATTGAAAGCACTATGCAGTACCCGGGCACTATTAAGGTAAATGTGATCCGCGAAACACGGGCAGTTGAATTTGCCAAATAGAGTAACGTGCGATGACGGAAATTCGTAATTACGACACTACCGATGACGTTGCGAAGGCAGCCGCCGAAAACGCAGTTGAGATTTTAAACCTTGCCATTTCCGAACGCGGTTCCGCTACCTGGGTGCTCGCCGGCGGCTCGTCGCCACTGGCTGCTTACAAAGAGCTCATTGCCTCTTTTTCCGATGTGGTCGACTGGAGTAAGGNGACAGTATTGATGGGCGATGAGCGCTATGTACCGCTTGATGAACCTGATTCAAACTGGGGAACGATCATAGCATTGTTTGATGCCGATCCTGCATTCGATA
>Ga0041910_1002777_pt1 | contig 11064 bp, 7 predicted proteins | sample ThiBio_1000_biof_FD_55015 | JGI IMG/M metagenome (GOLD analysis project Ga0041910, IMG submission 55015) | Wastewater bioreactor microbial communities from Cape Town, South Africa - Thiocy_expt_1000_biof | ecosystem: Engineered > Bioreactor > Thiocyanate-remediating > Anaerobic-Aerobic | place...
ACGCACCTTCGGCTTCACCAAGGATGTGGAAATGCTGCGCGCCAACGGCCTGGCGCTCGGCGGGGGGCTCGACAACGCCATCGTGATGGACGACTACAAGGNGCTCAACGCCGACGGCCTGCGCTACGACGCCGAATTCGCCCGGCACAAGATCCTCGATGCGATGGGTGACCTCTNCCTCGTCGGCCATCCCTTGCTGGCCGCCTACAGCGCGTTTCGCAGCGGCCACGCGCTCAACAATCAGCTGCTGCGCGCCGTGCTCGCGCAGCCCGATGCGTGGGAGCTGGCGAGTTTTGACAGTGAGCGCGAGGCGCCCCAGGGCTTTGCCAGGCCGGTTGCGGCCTGGTAGCGTCATTTTCTGAGCGGTATCGGCGTGGCCGGATCGACCGGCACGGCGGTCACGCTGTTTTGCGGCGAGCCGTCGATGAGCTTGTCCGAATACGTGAGGTAGACGAGCGTATGGCGCTTTTCGTCCACCATGCGCACCACCCGCAGGCGTTTGAAGACGAGCGAGATGCGCTCGTTGAACACCTCTTCCTGCTGCTTCAGGGGCTGGGCAATCTGGATGGGGCCGATCTGGCGGCAGGCAATCGATGCCTCGGCCCGGTCCTCGGCCAGGCCCAGCGTGCCCTTGATCCCGCCCATGCGCGCCCGCGAGAGGTAGCAGGTGACGCCATTCACGCGCGGATCGTCCCAGGCCTCGACGAGGATGTCGTGGTCGCGCCCCAGCCACTGAAAGGCCGTGTCGACGCTGCCGATCTTTTCGCCCGAGGCGGCCCATGCCGCAGCGCACGCCAGCGCCAGCGCACCCGCCGCGATCGCCCGCAAGCCGGGCGTCACAGGTGCGCCTCCGTGCAGCGCTTTTGCAGGTGGGCCAGCGATTCCTGAACCTGATCGACGAGCACCAGGCACAGGTCACCGGCCTTCAGGCGCGCCAGCGCGTGGTCGATGGCGATGAATTCACCGTGGATCTCGGTCACGTAGCTGGCACGCCTGGCGCCTTGCAGGCCCTTGTGCAGCAGCGCGAGCACCTCGCCGTCGGCGCGGCCACGCTGGCAGGCGTCCTGGTAAAGGATCACGTCGTCGAAACTGCTGCCCAGGATTTCCGTCTGCTCGGTGATGTCCTGGTCGCGCCGGTCGCCCGCGCCGCTGATGACCACGGCGCGGTGCGCGCCGGGCATGGCCTGCGTCGCCTGCACCAGCGCGCGGATGGCGTCGGGGTTGTGGCCGTAGTCGGCGATGATGGTGGCGCCGTGGTAGTCCATGACGTTGAAGCGCCCCGGCACGCTGTCGGTGCTGCTCTCGAAGCTTGCCAGGCCCCGGCGTACCGTGTCCCACGGCAGGCCCGTGCCCCAGGCCGCGCCCACGGCCGCCATCACGTTGTCCACCTGAAAGCCGATCAGCCCGCCGTGCGTGAGCGGGATGTCGCGCAGCAGGATGCTCTCGCGCCAGGAGCCCTCGGCGGCCACGATGCGCCCCTCGTCCACGTAGACCACGCGCCCGCCTTGCGCGCGGTGCGTGACCATCACCGGATGGTGGCGGTCTTGCGCGAAGAAGATCACCTTGCCGGGACACACGTGCGCCATGGCCGCGCAGTGCGGATCGGCCGCGTTGAGTACGGCCCAGCCGGTGGGCGCCACGTTCTGCACGATCACGCGCTTCAAGACCGCCACGTCTTCCACCGTGGTGATGTAGTTCAGTCCCAGGTGGTCGCCCGCGCCGATGTTGGTGACCACGGCCACCTGGCACTGGTCGAAGCCCAGTCCCTCGCGCAGAATGCCGCCGCGCGCGCATTCGAGCACCGCCGCCTCCGTGTCGGGATGGGCGAGGGCGTTGCGCGCGCTCTTGGGGCCGGAGCAGTCGCCGCTGTCGATTTGATGCCCGCCGACGTAGACGCCGTCGGTGTTGGTCATCGCGGTGTTCCAGCCGCGGGCGTTGAACAGGTGGGCGATCAGGCGCGTGGTGGTGGTCTTGCCGTTGGTGCCGGTCACGGCCACCACCGGGATGCGCCCGTCCTCGCCCGGCGCGAACAGCGCGTCGATCATGGGTACGCCCACGTTGCGCGGCTTGCCGAACGAGGGCGAGAGGTGCATGCGCAGGCCCGGCGCGGCGTTGACCTCGACGATGCCCCCGCCCTGTTCCTCCAGCGGCCTGAGCATCGATTCGCAGATCACGTCCACGCCGCAGATGTGCAGGCCTATGGTCTGCGCCGCATCGACGGCGCGTGCCGCGATGTCGGGGTGCACGTCGTCGGTCACGTCGGTGGCGCTGCCGCCGGTGGAGAGGTTGGCGTTGTGCCGCAGCACGATGCGCTGGCCCTGCGCGGGCACCGAATCGGGCGTCAGCCCTTCGTTGGCGAGGCGCGCGAGAGCGATCTCATCGCCGGATCCTGGTGAGCGCGCTGCCGTGGCCGCTGCCGCGGCGTGGGTCCTGGTTGACGATGGCCACGAGCTCGCGGATCGTGTGCTCGCCGTCGCCCAGTACCTGTGGCGGCTCGCGTCGCGCGGCGGCCACCATCTGGCCGCCGACCACGAGCAGGCGAAAGTCGTGACCCGGCAGAAAGCGCTCGACCATCACCTCGCCGCTGTATTCCTGCGCCGTCGCGTAGGCGGCCTCGAGCTGCTCGCGCGTCGTGATGTTCACGGTGACGCCCTTGCCCTGATTGCCGTCCTGGGGTTTGACCACGACCGGCAGGCCCACCTCCAGCGCCGTGGCCCAGGCATCGTCCACGTCCGCCACCGGGCGGCCCAGCGGCACGGGCACGCCCGCGGCGTGCAGCAGGCGCTTGGTCAGGTCCTTGTCCTGCGCGATGGATTCGGCCACGGCGCTTGTCGCGTCGAGCTCGGCGGCCTGCACGCGCCGCGCCTTCACGCCCCAGCCCAGCTGCACCAGCGAGCCGCTGGTCAGCCGCCTGAACGGGATGTTGCGCGCAATCGCCGCGTTGATGATGTTGCGCGTGGATGGTCCCATGCGCACGTCCTGGTCGAGCTCGCGCAGCAGGGCAACCGTGGCCGCGGCGTCATACGGCGTGTCGGCGAGCGCGGCGCGAATCAGCGTCTCGGCCTCCTCGACGGCCTTGCGCCCCACGTCTTCCTCCGTGTACTCGACGACCACCTGGTAGGTGTCGGCCTCCACCGTCTCGTGCGTGCGGCTGAAGGTGACGCTGCAGCCCGCCTGCGCCTGCAGCTGGCGCGCGGCCGCTTCCATCACGTGGGCGAGCGAGACCGGCAGTTCCGCGCCATGGGGCGCGAGCGCGCCGATGGCAGGAAAGCGCGCGCGCAGGCGGTCTTCGAACCCGGCGATGGCCGCGATGTCGTGCTCGCTCGGTTCGCAATGCACGATGGTCTCGATCGCGGTGCTGCGGGTCCAGAGGTTGGGGCCGCGCAGGGCGCGGGTGCGAAGGATTTGCATGGTGCTGATTCAGATAAAAATAAGGCTCTGAGGCTTGCTTGGCGGGCGCCGACAGCTATCAATCGTGATATTCGAAAGTCTTGATGCCGGCCGCGATCAGATCGGGGGCAATCCCGAGTGCCCACGCGCCGGCGATCGCGGCGAGCAGCGCGGACGTGTCGGGCGCCGGTCCGTGCGCGGGCTGCAGGGCGGCAAGCGTGCCCAGCACGCGCTCCTTGGCGCCCGTGGCGAGGCAGATGTCGCTTGCGCGCGCATACACCGCCCGCCCGTTGTCCGTGGCGCGGTGGTGTGCCAGCACGGCGTTGTCGGCCGAGAGTGCGTACAGCAGCACCTCGCCATCGCAGAGTTCGGCCAGCTGCGCCACGGCCTCGATGTCGGCATTGAGCACGCCCGCGCCGTCGTCCAGCACCACATCGATCTGCGTGCGCAGCACGCGCGGCATCTGCTCGGGGCCGCGCACGTCGTGGCCGCCAGCTCCTGCCAGCCATCCATGTCGGTCACGATGCCCACTTGGCAGCGGTCGTACGCCAGGCCTTCGTCGAGAATGGAGCGCGCGCTGCTCTGGATCACCGCCGCCTCGGCCAGGCGGTTGGTCAGCAGGCGGTGCGCGCCGGCCCAGTGGGCGGTGTTGCTGGTTTGCGTGCGCCGTCCGGCGATGAACATGCCCTCGCTGCTCGCGATGCCGGTGAGCTTGCCCGAGAGCTGCAGCAGCCAGCCCACGAGCCGCGCGATGAAGGCATTGGCGCGTGTGCCGGCCACGCCCACGATGGGGATGCGCCCGGCGTGGCTGCCTTTTTCGCCGCTGCCTGGGAACAGGTGCTCGACGATCGCCTGCCCCACCGGGCGCGGCGCCCCGCTGGAGGGCTTGAGGTGCATCAGCAGACTCGGGCCGGCGTTCACTTCCACGATGGCGCCGCCCTGTTCCTTCATCGGGCGGCTGGCGTCCCTGAGCACCATGTCCATGCCCGCGATGTCCAGACCCACGACGCGCGCCGCCAGCTCGGCGTGATAGACCACGTCCGGGTGCAAGTCATCGGTGCAGTCGATGGCCATGTTGCCGTTGCGCTGCAGCAGCACCTTGCGGCCGACCGCCACCACCGTGTCGGCCGTCACTTCCTGGCGCGCCAGCTCCAGCTGGATGTTGGGCAGCTGCAGATCCAGCAGTTCCAGCGGAAATTCTTCCTCGACGCCGCGGCGCGGGTCGCGGTTGAGCTCCTGCACCAGCTGCGCGAGCGTGCGCTGGCCGTCGCCCACGACGAAGACCTGCTCGCCGCGGCAGGCTGCCACCACCTTGCCTCCGACCACGAGCACGCGGTGCTCGGTGCCTTCGATGAAGCGCTCGACGATGACTTGCGAGCCTTCCTTCTCCGCCAGCGGGAAGGCGGCGCGGATGTTTTTTTCTCTGTGCAGCTCCAGCGTCACGCCGCGCGCGTGGTTGCCGTCGCTGGGCTTGACCGTGACGGGCAGACCGATGTCCTGCGCCGCTTCCCAGGCTTCGTCGGCGCTCGCGACGATGATGCCTTCGGGCACAGGGACCCCGGCGGCCGCGAGCAGGCGCTTGGTCAGGTCTTTGTCCTGCGCGATGCCCTCGGCAATGGCGCTGGTCTGATCGGTCTCGGCCGTCCAGATGCGTCTTTGCGCCGCACCGTAGCCCAGCTGCACCAGGTTGCCGTCGTTCAGGCGCACGTGGGGGATGTGGCGCTCGAGTGCAGCGTCAACGATGCAGGCTGTGCTCGGCCCCAGGTAGTTGTCGTCTATCGTGGTCTTGATGGCCTGGATCGCGCTCTTGAGATCGAACGGTTCGTCGTTGATCGCGGCCATGATGAGCGCGTGACCCTGCGCCAGGGCCGTGCGCGCCACCGCTTCCTCGGGGCAGCGAAACACCATGCGGTAGGTGCCGCTCGTCGAGGTCTCGCGCGTCTGTCCGAACTTGGCCGGCATGCCCGAGAGGTTGAGCAGTTCGATGACGATGTGCTCGAGCACGTGGCCCATCCAGGTGCCCTCGTGCAGCCGTTCGATGAAGCCGCCGCGCTCGCCCACGCCGCAGTGGTGCTCGACCAGGTCGGGCAGCCAGGCGGTCAGGCGCTCGTTGAAGCCGGGAACCTTGTTGGAAGGGTATTGCTCCAGTGCTCCGAGCGCCAGCCAGACTTCCAGCGCCGGGCGGTAGGTCCAGATGCTCGGCCCTCGCAGGTAGGTGGCGCGCAGCAGTTGGATGTCTTCAAAGCGTGGCATGGCTTGTATGGTTAGGTTTCAAGAAACGTGCGCCGGGGCGCGGATGCGAATGATGCCGCAAGCCGCTGTCAGCCACTTGCATGCCATTTGCGTTACTGTGCGTTGTACGTCGTGCGTGTGCCCCGGCCTTCATCCGGGTAGACGCCTCCCATGAGGCGGCTGCGGCGCGCACGCGGTGTCCAGACAACGAACAATGCAACATCACGATCAAAAGGGTGGCCCGGACGCCCTGACGCAACCTTTGAATCATGGCTGGCAGGACGTGCTGGCACCCAGTGAAAACGTACGGGCCGCTTTCGAGGTTGACCTTGACGCCGATCTGCGCTTCGCGCCGGGCTCCCTGGCCCTGACCGACACCCGCCTGCTGGCGCGTGACGGGCAGGGCCGATGGCTGCAGTGGCCGCTCGCCAAGGACCTCACCCTGCAGGAATTTGACGCCGCGGGCGTGGGCACGCTGGAACTGCACGGTGCCCGGGGGCGGCTGGCGCTGTGGCGCTTCACGCTCTCGCATCATTCGAAGGCGCTGGAGTTTCAGCACCATTTCACGCGCAGCATCGAGCATCTGGGCGAGCCCCATGCCGAGGCGCCCTCCGCCGAGGAGGAGGGCCGTTGTCCCCATTGCCACACGCCCCTGCCCGAGGGCAGCGACGAATGCCCCGTCTGCGGCGCGCGCGAAGAGGAGCCCGCCGCCTCCACCTGGGTGCTGTTGCGGCTGTGGCGCTTCGCCAGACCGTACCGCAAGAAGCTGCTGCTGGGCTTCGTGCTCACGCTGCTGTCCACCGCGGCCACGCTGGTGCCGCCCTATCTGACGATTCCGTTGATGGACGACGTGCTGATCCCGTTTCAGGACGGCAAGCACATTCCGGCCTCGCTCGTTGCGCTGTATCTGAGTGGGCTGCTCGCGTCCGCGCTGCTGGCCTGGGGTTTGGGTTGGGCCCGCACCTGGGTGCTGGCGCTGGTCTCCGAGCGCATCGGCGCCGATCTGCGCACCGCCACCTACGAGCACCTGCTGCGCCTGTCGCTCGATTACTTCGGCAGCAAGCGCACGGGTGACCTGATGGCGCGCATCGGCTCGGAAACCGATCGCATCAACGTCTTTCTCTCGCTGCACGCGCTCGATTTCGCCACCGACGTGCTGATGATGGTGATGACGGCCGTCATCCTGGTGTCGATCAGCCCCTGGCTCGCGCTCGTCACGCTGGTGCCGCTGCCCTTCATCGCCTGGATGATCCACGGCGTGCGCGACCGCCTGCGCACCGGCTTCGAGAAGATGGACCGCATCTGGAGCGAGGCGACCAACGTGCTGGCCGACACGATTCCCGGCATCCGCGTGGTCAAGGCCTTTGCCCAGGAATCGCGCGAGGCCGAGCGCTTTCGCCTGGCCAACCAGCGCAACCTGCAGGCCAACGACCGGCTGAACAAGACCTGGAGCCTGTTTTCGCCCACCGTCACGCTGATGACCGAAATCGGCCTGCTCGTGGTCTGGGCCTTCGGCATCTGGCTGGTGGCGCACGAGCAGATCACGGTGGGCGTGCTTACCGCCTTCATCGCCTACATCGGGCGCTTTTACACGCGGCTCGATTCCATGAGCCGCATCGTCTCGGTCACGCAGAAGGCCGCCGCCGGTGCCAAGCGCATCTTCGACATCCTGGACCACGTGAGCAACGTGCCCGACCCGGTCAACCCGGTGCGCCTGCCCCGGGTGGAGGGGGCGATCGCGCTGCGGGATGTGGTGTTTCGCTACGGCAGCCGCACGGTGATCAAAAACCTGTCGCTCACCATCCGCCCGGGCGAGATGATCGGACTCGTGGGTCACAGCGGCTCGGGCAAGAGCACGCTGGTGAACCTCATCAGCCGCTTCTACGACGTGGCCGACGGCTCGATCAGCGTCGATGGTGTCGACATCCGGCGCATGGCAGTCAGCGACTGGCGCCGCCACATCGGCCTGGTGCTGCAGGAGCCCTTCCTGTTCTTCGGCACCGTGGCCGAGAACATCGCCTACGGCAAGCCCGAGGCCACGCGTGAAGAAATCATCGCCGCCGCGCGCGCCGCCCACGCGCACGACTTCATCCTGCGCCTGCCGCTGGGCTACGACTCACTCGTGGGCGAGCGCGGCCAGGGCCTGTCGGGCGGTGAGCGCCAGCGCATCAGCATCGCGCGCGCGCTCTTGATCGACCCGCGCGTGCTGATTCTGGACGAGGCGACCTCGGCCGTCGACACCGAGACCGAGAAAGAAATCCAGAAGGCGCTCGACAACCTGGTGCAGGGGCGCACGACCATCGCCATCGCCCACCGCCTGTCCACGCTGCGCAAGGCCGATCGTCTGGTGGTGATGGATCGCGGCGAAATCGTCGAGATTGGCCCGCACGATGAACTCATGGCGCGCGAAGGCGCCTACTGGCGCCTGTACCAGGCACAGGTGCGCCGCGCGGCCGAAGAAGAAGAGGTGATCGCATGAGCCGTCTGTATGAACTCAGGCGCAACGCCCATGGGCGCCTCGTGCTGCACATGGCCGACGGCAGCGAGCACGTGGGCGTCACGCCCGTGCGGGCGTTTCCGATCGCCGCGCCCGACGAGGGGCTGTCGCTTGTCGGGCCCGAGGGCAACGAGCTGATCTGGATAGCGCGGCTGGCTGAGCTTGCGCCCGAGGTGCGCGCGCTGATCGAGGAAGACCTGCGCGTGCGCGAGTTCCTGCCCGCGATCACGCGCATCGTCTCGGTGTCGAGCTTTTCCACGCCCAGCACCTGGCAGGTTCAGACCGATCGCGGCGCCGCCACGCTGGTGCTCAAGGGCGAGGAAGACATCCGGCGCCTGGCTCCGCGCACGCATCTGCGCATCAGTGCGAGCGATGGCGTTCAGTTCCAGATCGCCGACCTCACCCAGCTGGACAAGGGCTCACGCAAACTTCTTGAGCGGTTTTTATAGCTGCAAGCGCAGTACAGGTATTTGTTTTAGGCTGTTTTTATCCCGAACCGTGACGGCGACCGCGGATCGGGTGGCCAGCTATTTTGTAACAAAATCTGAAAAACCCTTCATTTGCCCTCTTGTTTGCCGTAATGCAGGTACGACGTAGTGCTAGCTGTATCTGCTGGTCGCTGCCGCCATCGAGGAGCACCGCCATGCCACTGTCACCTGTAGAACGAACCGCCGCGCAGTGGTCGCAGTCGCGTCCGCAAAGCGACCTGTATTCCACGGGCGCCTCTGGGGCCGTGCCCGTGCGACCGATCAACCCGGCCAATCCGGTTGAATCCACCAACGAGCTGGGCGCGGGCGCGATCGTGCGCCTGTCCGAGAAAACCGGCCTGCCCGATCCCATCCAGCGCGACTGGACGCTGGCCGAGCCGCAAAAGGAAAAGCCCCAGGAGGTCGAGCCGCCGCCGCGTGATCCGCCCCTGTACCAGCAGCTCATCGACATCGTGCAGTCCATGTGGCGTGCCAGCGGCCAGGCGGTGCAGCTGGCGGAGGACATGAACCAGACCACGCTGGATGCGCGCCTGAATCAGCAGGTGCCGCCGCCTGCGCCCGACAAGCCGCTCACCTACGCCGACCCGTCCATCAAGCGTACCGGGGGTCTTTGAGCCTCGGGTTGGCGCGCCGGGCAACTGTGCGCCTGCCTGGTGGGGAGCGTCTGCAGAGCCCGGATTCAAAGGGTAGCCTCACGCTACCCTTTTTTGTTTGACGATGACTCTAGCCCGGCATTTCGCTGGACTACGCCTAAGCCCGCTACAGCAGGTTTATCAATGGCTTAGGCGAGTTCAACATATGCCGGTGCTTTCCGAAACTTGACCCGGCTTCCGGTCGCGTGGCNCCCATGTGGCTCTTGGAAACCGAGGTTTCCGAGGAGTCATCATGGCAAGAATCAAGCTCACCAAATCCGTCGTCGATGCCGCCAAGCCCCAGGCGCAGGCCGTCGAACTCCGGGACACCGTGGTGCCCGGCTTCCTGTGCAAGATCACCCCAGCCGGCCGCAAGGTGTTCATGCTCCAGTACCGCACGAACGCCGGCGAGCGCCGCAAGCCTGCTCTGGGCCAGTACGGGGAATTGACCGTCGAGCAGGCCCGCGTCATGGCGCAGGAGTGGCTGGCCGAGGTTCGCCGGGGCGGTGATCCGAGCGCAGCCAAGAACGCCGCCCGCAAGGCGCCGACCATGAAGGAGTATTGCACCACCTTCATGGAGGATTACTCCAAGCAGCGCAACAAGCCCAGCACGCAGCGCGGCTATCAGGGCGTCATCGACCGTTGCATCATCCCGATCATGGGCCGGATGAAGGTGCAGGACGTAAAGCGCCCGGATGTGGCTGCGCTGATGAAGAAGCTGGCCTACAAGCAGGCTGAGGCCAACCGCACCTTTGGCGTGCTGCGCAAGATGTTCAACTTGGCCGAAGTGTGGGGGCTGCGCCCTGACGGTACGAATCCTTGCCGTCACGTCCCGATGTACCCGCCCGGCAAGGAAACTCGCCTCATCGTGGACGATGAACTGGTGCGGATCTTCCGCCACCTGGAGAAGCTGGAGGCGGAAGGGCTGGAGAACTATGTCATCCCGCTGGCGATCCGCCTGCAATTCGAGTTTGCCGCCCGCCGCTCCGAAATCTGCCCGCTCGAATGGGACTGGGTTGATCTGGAAAAGCGCCGCGTCGTCTGGCCCGACAGCAAGACCGGCGGCATTTCCAAGCCCATGAGCGAGGAAGCCTATCGGCTGCTGTCCACCGCGCCGCGCCGGCAGGGCTGCCCCTACGTCCTGCCGTCGCCCAACGACCCGGCCCGGCATCTGACGCATGGCGAACACTATGGCGGCTGGAAGCGCGTGCTCAAGGCCGCCGGCGTGCCGCACGTCGGCACGCACGGCATCCGCCATCGGGCGACGACCGACATTGCCAATTCGGGCGTGCCGACCAAGGTGGGCATGAAACTGACGGGCCACAAGACCGTGGCGATGTTCATGCACTACGTCCATACCGAGGACAAGCCGGTGCGCGATGCGGCCGAGTTGGTGGCAAGCCGGCGCCAAGCCATCACGGGCGCGCGGCAACTTGCGGAGGTGGCAGCATGAACGGGCGTCGATCAACCATAGCATCGCCCGCAGCACCGCCGGCGTTGCTGGGCGACATTCGGGCACTGATCGAGGCGGCGCACCAGCGCGCCGCCTCGGCGATCAATGCGGAGCTGACACTGCTGTTCTGGCGCATCGGCCAGCGCATCCATACGGAGGTGCTGGCCGGCCAGCGGGCCGGGTACGGCGAGGAAATCTTGTCGACCCTGGCCGAGCAGCTTGCCCGCGACTACGGGCGGGGCTTCGGGGAGAAGAACCTGCGCCGGATGGTCAAGTTCGCCATCACGTTCCCGGATGAGCCAATTGTCGCGACACTGTCGCGACAATTGAGCTGGTCGCATTTCGTCCTGCTGCTGGCCCTCAAGGAACCGA
>Ga0041910_1002844_pt1 | contig 10806 bp, 8 predicted proteins | sample ThiBio_1000_biof_FD_55015 | JGI IMG/M metagenome (GOLD analysis project Ga0041910, IMG submission 55015) | Wastewater bioreactor microbial communities from Cape Town, South Africa - Thiocy_expt_1000_biof | ecosystem: Engineered > Bioreactor > Thiocyanate-remediating > Anaerobic-Aerobic | place...
TGCGTATAATGCGCAACCTTCAAAGCGCCCGTAGCTCAGCTGGATAGAGTACTTGGCTACGAACCAAGGGGTCAGGAGTTCGAATCTCTTCGGGCGCGCCAAAATACCAGAAAGGCCGGTTCCATCAAGGGGCCGGCCTTTTTGCATTGCGGCCGCGGGGAGTGGCTCCGACGCCAAACGCCTGATATCGAAAACGCAAACCGCCCCACCAGAACCGGCCCAGGCGTGTTTGCGGAACGCCCGCACAGCAAACGGTTGCGGCACGCCCGGCACCGCAGTTCATCTCCTGGCGCACCCATTCAAAAGACCCGCAGCGTTGCGGGTCTTGTTCGTTTGCACGGCCTAAATCTTCATTAACCTCCGGCACGGCAACGCTTGCGCCACGCGCAGCACGGCTGCTCACCGTCCCTGTGCGCGCCCCGATCATCGGCCGGCAATCCGCTTCCGCCGGATCGCCCGATCCGCCCCTTGCTCCATGGAAGCGCCTTTCGCACCTTGGCAGCGCGAAATCACGCAGGCAGACGCGATAGCGGTTAACGGCCATGCGTTAACAATAAACGCACACTTAACTGTTTATTGTTAACAAAAAACATCTCGCCCATCGCACAAAAAACACAATCTCATTAAAAATCAAAAACATAAAAACTGGCACGACTATCGCTTACCAGGGTGCGTGTGAACTGATCGATTCAATGTCATGAAAAACACTCGACCGCTTGAGAAGGAAACGCCGATGCCACAAAACTCCACCGCATTCACCGCTGCATCCCATCTGAAGAACATGGCTTTCGCCCTTGCCGTACTGGCGGCGCCCACTGCGAGCTGGGCGGAAAAACGGACGTTCGACATGACGATCGAAGACACCAGAATCATGCTGGTGGACAAGCAGGCGTTCCACACCTTCGCCTTCAATGGCCAGGTTCCCGGACCGCTGGTCCACGTCAAGGAAGGCGACGAGGTCACGGTCAACGTCAACAACCTCACCACCCTGCCGCACACGATCCATTGGCATGGCTTGCTGCAACGCGGCACCTGGCAGCAGGACGGGGTGCCGGACGTCACGCAGATGGCGATCAAGCCCGGCGACAGCTTCACTTATAAATTCGTGGCCGAGCCTTCCGGCACCATGTGGTACCACTGCCACGTCAACGTCAACGAGCACGTGTCGATGCGCGGCATGTGGGGCCCCTTCATCGTGGTCCCGAAAAACCCCAATCCGATCGAGAAGAAAGTCACCAAGGATTTCATCATGATGCTGTCGGGCTGGGACACCAAATGGGCGTCCAAGCCGGGCGAAGGCGGGGTGCCGGGGGACGTGTTCAACTACTTCACCATCAACGGCAAGGCCTTTCCCGATTCCCAGCCGCTGCGCGTGAGCCGGGGCGACGTGATCCGCATCCGCCTGATCGGCGCCGGCGAACTGACCCACGCCATCCATATCCACGGCCATGTCTTCAAGGTGGCGTTCAAGGACGGCCACGCACTGCCCTATCCCTACGATGCCGACACCATCATGGTCGGTCCTGGCGAGCGCTACGACCTCATCCTCACCATGGACAACCCCGGACGCTGGGCGATTCACGACCACGTGGATGTCCATACCGTCAATGGCAGCAAGCCGATGGGCGGCGTGATGACGGTCATCGAATACAACGAAATCAACCACAACGACCCGCTCTACGCCTGGAAAGGCAAGCAGTTCGTCCCCGATTTCTACTATGAGGAATCGCTGAAAAAGCCCTACGGCATGCACGACGCAGCCGTGTTCAAGGGACAGGCCATTCAATAAGCGAAAGGATCAATGATGAATCGACNCCTCCTGGCCGCATTGGGGTTGGGGCTTATCGCCGGCCCGGCACTTGCCGCCGACGGCATCGGCGCCGGCCTCCTGAAGTCGCAATGCATCGGCTGCCATGCCATCGCAAAACCGGAAAACNCCAGTCTCGACCGCCTGTGGGAACGGAAGGGGCCGGACCTTTATTACGCGGGCAGCAAGTTCAACAAGCCCTGGCTGGAAAAATGGCTGCAGAACCCGGTGCGCATCCGCCCGGCCGGCGAGCTTTACGCCCGCCATGTGAAAGGCGGCACCAAGGAAGACGTGGTGGACGAGTCGGGCATGGCGCCTCATCCCAAGCTGCCCAAGGCGGATGCCGAAGCGGTTGCCGAAGCGCTCATGGCGCTTGTCGCCCCGGCCGAACTGGTGAGCAAGGGGGCATTCAAGGGCGAAAAAGTCAGCATGGCGATGGGGGGCATGTTCTTTGGCAAGCTGCGTGGCTGCGGTGCGTGCCATATGGCCAAACCCGGCTTTGGTGGCGCGTCCGGCGCCGAGCTCTATACCGCCGGCGAGCGTCTGCAGGGGGATTACATCTACAGCTACATCAAGAACCCGCAGCAGTTCGATCCGCGCATCTGGATGCCCACGCTCAATCTTGCCGAGCCCGATCTGCAGCGGCTGACGGGCTACATCCTTCAACTCGGCGCAACGGAGGCCAAATGATGACGAATAGCAGGCAACTCGCTTCCACGTTTTCCCTGGCGGGGCTCGCCCTGGCTTCCTGTTTCATGCTGCCGGCCAATGCCGCTGCCGCGGACGAGCAGTACGCCAAGGCTGCGCGCAATTACGACACCTATTGCGCCCAGTGCCACGGCATCAACCGCAACGGCCGCGGCATCAACAGCCGCGACATGTCGGTCCAGCCGCGCGACCACACCGACGCCAAGGGCATGGGCGACATTCCGGAAAACGAAATCCTCAAGGTCATCAAGGAAGGCGGCCTGGCGGTGAACAAGTCGGTGCTCATGCCCGCCTGGGGCAATGTGATGAGCGACACGGAAATCAGGGAAATGGCGGCGTATCTGCGCCATGTGTGCAACTGCGGTTCAGGTAAATAAACAAGGAGTTCGATCACATGAAACAAAGAAAACTGATGGGCCTGGCCCTGGCTGGATTGACGGCATTGTCATTGCTGGCATTCCAGGCCCAGGCCAAAACGGTGAAGGTCACGCTGCATGCGACGGAGGTGGACTTGCCGATCGACAACAAGGGCACGATGTACAAAACCTGGACCTTCGACGGCAAGGTGCCCGGCCCGGTGGTGCGCGTCACCGAGGGCGACACGGTGGAATTCACGCTGATCAATGACAAGAGCAGCAAAAACTCCCACTCGATGGACTTTCACGCGGCCAGGGTGGATGTGGTCAAGGATTTCGGCTCCATCAAGCCGGGCGAATCCAAGACCTTCACCTATACGGCGGACTACCCGGGCGTGTTCTTCTACCATTGCGGTTCCGATCCGATGATCCAGCACATCGCGCGCGGCATGTTCGGCGCGATCATCGTCGATCCCAAGGATCCGAAAGCCATGCCCAAGGCCGACCGCGAGTACGTGATCGTCCAGTCCGAGCTCTACGCCAACCCGGACGCCAAGGAAGACATGATGGCGAACAAGTGGAGCAACGTCATGTTCAACGGCGGCATCTTCAAATACGATCCGGTGCATGACCCGGCCGCGACCCGCTGGCTGCAGGCCAAGCCCGGCGAGCGCGTGCGCATTTACTTCGTGAACGCTGGCCCCAACGAGTTCTCTTCCTTCCACCCCATCGCCGGCATCTGGGACAGGGTCTACGCGAGCGGCAATCCGAAAAACGTCCAGCACGGCCTGCAAAGCTTCACCGTCGGCCCGGGCGACGCCGCCACCTTCGATCTGATTTCGCCGGTGGAGGGCGCCAACGCGATCGTCACGCATTCGCTGAAAGGCGCGCTGACCGGCGCGATCGCGGTGCTGATGTACAGCGATGACGCCGATCCGAAAATGGGCCGCGGCGAGCAGATCCTCGTGCGATAAGCCGGGTCCAGCGGAGGAAGCAAGCCGCTTCCTCCTGCCCCGCCGTCTTCAGGCCATGCGGCCTTCCCAACCTTGGCCGGACCGTGCAGCCGCACGGCCGGCCTGGCAGGAACCAAGAAATGAATTGCAAACTTATATACAAGATGCTCACGGGCATTTTGGCGCTCTGCTTGTTGCATGCCGGGGGCATCGGCCTTGCATCCGCTGCGCANCCCGCTGCCGCGCATGCAGCGGACGGCAGCGCCGCCGGCAGGACCGGCGTTGCCGCCAACGGCCGGCTGGACCCGCTGTCGCCAACCAACGCCGGGAAGGGCTGGACCTGCCCGATGCACCCCGAGGTGCACAAGCACGAGCCGGGCAAATGTCCGATATGCAAAATGAATCTGGTGAAGGCGAAAAGCCAGAACAGCTAGCGTGATGAACAAACCCGGTTCGAGCGGGGCCGCCCGGGCGACGGCAGGCCACCGCTTCACCCACGCCATCCGGCTGCCGCCGCACTCCGCAGGGCGCGACGCATGACAAGGCCATTCGCCAGGCTGCGCCGTTTCGGCCTGCTGCTGGTCATGGCTGCCGGCGCGGCCGCCAGCGGCTATTACGCCGGACAACGGCCGCACCATGACGCCGTCCGCACGCTGCCGTCCGCCCATGCGGAGGGCGGCCTCGACCGCCTGGACGAGGGGGTGCCCGCGAAGAAGCTTTGGGTATGCCCGATGCACTCGCACATACTCCAGGACCACGCGGGCTCCTGTCCCGTTTGCGGCATGGATCTGGTCGAGTCCGGCGGCACGCAGGGGCACGACAGCGGCGGCGTTCAGGTGGATGCGGCCTCGTTGCAGCGGCTGGGCGTCAGGCTGGCGAGCGTGGAGCCCCAGGAACTCAGCCGCGAGGTGCAAACCTACGGCAACGTGGCGATCGACGAATCGTCGATCCGCAACGTCAGCCCCAAGGTCGATGGCTGGATCCGCAAGCTGCACGTCACTGCCGTGGGGCAACCCGTTCGCGCCGGGCAAGTCCTGTACGAGATCTATTCGCCGGAGCTGGTGCAGCGCCAGCGCGAATACATCGAACTGCTGCAGCGGCGCGATCAACTGTTGCAGCGCATGACCGAACTGTCCGGGCAGAACGCCCAGGTGGCGGCCAGCCTGGCGCGGGAGCGGATTCGCAGCCGCGAACGGTTCGGCCACGCCGACGTCGGCGCAGACATCCTCGACAGGATCGAAAAAACCCACCGCACCGTGGATGTGGTGGCCGTGCGCGCGTCCGCCTCCGGTTTCGTCACCCAGATCGGCGCGCGCGAGGGCAGCTATGTCGGCCCGGCGACCAATCTGCTTTCGCTCGCGGATACCGCCTCGGTCTGGATCGACATCGTGCTGTATCCCGATCAGCTGGCCTGGGTCAGGGAAGGCGACGAAGCGACGGTCAGGCTGCCGCACTCCGACGAGCCCTTGCTCAAGGGCCGCCTGAAATTCGCCGGCCCGACGCTGGACAATGCAAGCCGCACCGTGCGGGCGCGGCTTGTCGCAGACAACGCGCGGCAACGGCTGCGGCCCGGCTCCTTCGTCGATGTCGTCGTCGCCGCCCGCCCGCACCAGGCGCTGGCGCTGCCGCGCTCCGCGGTGATGCGAACCGGCAAGGGCAACATGGTCATGCTCGCCCGCGGCAACGGGCACTTCCTCCCGTTTCCCGTCGAGACCGGCATTGAAAGCGGCGACCTGATCGAAATCACGGAGGGGCTGCAGGAAGGCGCGCAGGTTGCCGTGAACGGCCAATTCCTGCTGGATGCCGCCGCGTCCCTGAGCGACGCGGCGCAGCGCATGCAGGGCGACCGCTAGGCATGGTACAGCGCCTGATCGAGTGGTCGCTGCGCAACCGCTTGCTGGTGCTGCTGGGCACCCTGCTGCTGGCGGGATGGGGGGGTTATTCCGCGCAGCACATGGCGCTCGACGCCATCCCCGACCTGTCCGACACGCAGGTCATCGTCAAGACCGGCTACGCCGGCCAATCGCCGCAGGCGGTGGAAGACCAGGTGACCTTCCCGCTTGCCTCGGCGCTGCTGTCGGTGCCCGGCTCCACCGCGGTGCGTGGNTTTTCCATGTTCGGCGAGTCCTACATCTACATCATTTTCAAGGAAGGCACCGACCCTTACTGGGCGCGTTCGCGGGTGCTGGAATACCTGAGCCAGGTGGCGTCGCGCCTGCCCCCGGGCGTTACCCCCACGCTCGGGCCGGACGCTTCCGGCGTCGGCTGGGTATTCGAATACGCGCTGGTCGACCGGCACCACCGCTACGACGCCGACCAGCTGCGCGCCACCCAGGACTTCTTCCTGAAATACGAATTGCAGAGCCTGCCCGGCGTGGCCGAAGTGGCCAGCGTGGGCGGCATGGCGCGCCAATTCCAGATCGAGGTGAATCCGAACCGGCTGGCGGCCTACGACCTCACGCTGGACAAGGTAGGCCAGGCCGTGCGCGACAGCAACCAGTCCGGCGGCGGTTCGATCGTGGAGATGGGACATGCCGAGTACATGGTCAGGGCGCGCGGCTACCTCAAGACGCTGGACGATTTCCGGCAGATTCCGCTGGGAACGGACGCCGAGGGAATCCCGGTCCGGCTGCAGGACGTGGCGCATATCCAGACCGGGCCGGAAGTGCGGCGCGGCGTGGCCGACCTCGACGGCGAAGGCGAGGTCACCGGCGGCATCGTGGTCATGCGCTACGGCCACAATGCGCTGGAANCCGTGGAGCGCGTCAAGGCCCGCCTCAAGGAACTCCAGACGGGCCTGCCGCCCGGCATCGAACTGGTGGTCACGTACGACCGTTCCGGCCTGATCAAGCGCGCCATCGACAACCTGCGCAGCAAGCTGGTGGAAGAATCGCTGGTCGTCGCCCTGGTCTGCCTGCTGTTCCTGTTCCNCCTGCGCTCCTCCCTGGTGGCGGTGGTCACCCTGCCGGTCGGCATCCTGGCCGCGTTCATCCTCATGAAGCAACAGGGCGTCACCGCCGACATCATGTCGCTGGGCGGCATCGCGATCGCCATCGGCGCCATGGTGGATGGCGCCATCGTGATGATCGAGAACATGCACAAGCATCTCGAGCGCGCCGGCCCCGGCTGCGACCATTGGGAAGTGGCGCGGGCGAGCGCGGTGGAAGTCGGCCCCGCGCTGTTCTTTTCCCTGCTGGTCATCACGGTTTCCTTTCTGCCGGTGCTCATGCTCGTCGGCCAGGAAGGCAAGCTGTTCGTTCCGCTCGCCTACACCAAGACCTATGCCATGGCGGCCAGCGCCGCCCTGGCGGTGACGCTGACGCCGGTATTGATGGGGNATTTCATCCGCGGCCGCATCACGGCGGAACACCGCAACCCGCTCAACCGCATCCTGCAGGCGCTTTACCGTCCGGCCCTGCTGGCCTCCCTCAAGCGGCCCAAGACTGTGCTGCTGCTGGCCGTGCTGCTGCTCGCCAGCGTGGCCTGGCCGGTTTCCCGCCTGGGCAGCGAGTTCATGCCGCCGCTGTATGAGGGCGACCTGCTGTACATGCCCACCACGCTGCCCGGCGTGTCGGTCGACGAGGCGGCGCATATCCTGCAGATCACCGACCGCCTGATCCGCCAGATGCCCGAAGTGGAGCGCGTATTCGGCAAGGCCGGGCGTGCCGACAGCGCCACCGACCCGGCGCCGCTGTCCATGCTGGAAACCACGATTCTGCTCAAGCCCAGAAGCGAGTGGCCGGCCGGCGAAACCGTGGAACAGCTGATCCAGAAGCTGGACCGGACGGTGCGGCTGCCGGGACTGACCAATTCCTGGGGCTATCCAATCCGCACCCGCATCGACATGCTGTCCACCGGCATCCGCACCGCGGTCGGCATCAAAATCACCGGCCCCGACCTGAATGGCATTGCCGCGCTGGCGGAAACGCTCGAGCGGGTATTGAAGCAGGTTCCCGGAACGCGCACGGTATTCGGCGAGCGCGTGACCGGCGGGCGCTATCTGGACATCGATGTCGACCGCGCCCAGGCCGCGCGCCACGGCGTCACGGTGGCCGACGTCCAGCGCCTGGTGCAGAGCGCCATCGGCGGAGAAAACATCAGCACCGTGGNGGACGGACGCGAGCGCTATTCCGTCAACCTGCGCTATCCGCGTGCCCTGCGCGACTCCATGGAAGCCATGGCCGCCAGCCGGGTCACGACCCCGGCCGGCATCCAGGTACCGCTCGGAACCCTGGCGAAGCTGAGCATCAGCGACGGGCCGGCCGAGATCAAGAGCGAGAACGGGCGGCTTGCCGGCTATGTCTACGTCGACATGGAGGGGCGCGATCTGGGAGGCTATGTCGCTGCCGCCAGGCGGGCCGTCGAAACGCAGGTCAGGCTGCAGCCGGGCTACGCCATCGCCTGGTCGGGGCAGTACGTGAACATGCAGCATGCCAGGGCGCGGCTGCAATGGGTCATCCCGTTTACCCTGCTGCTCGTTCTGCTGCTGCTTTACCTGCATTTCCGCCACCCCGGCAAGGTGCTGCTGGTGGCCATCTGCCTGCCCTTCTCGCTGGTGGGCGGTTTCTGGCTCACCTACTGGCTGGGCTACAACCTGTCTGTCGCAGTGGGGGTCGGGTTCATCGCGCTGGCCGGGGTGGCGGCGGAATTCGGCGTGGTCATGCTGCTGTATCTCGACAACGCCATCAAGGAATCGCGGCAGGCCGGGCGCCTGACCGACCACGCCGCGCTGCGGCAGGCGATCGTTCAGGGGGCGTTGCTGCGCGTGCGGCCCAAGATGATGACGGTGGCGGTGATCGTGGCCGGCCTGCTGCCCGTCATGTTCAGCGACGGCGCCGGCTCCGATGTCATGAAGCGCATTGCGGCACCGCTGGTGGGCGGCATGCTGACCGCGCCGCTGCTATCGCTCTTCGTCATCCCCGCCCTGTACTGGTTGTGGCACCGGCGCCAGCCGGTTTAGACGGTAATCTGCCTGAGCCGCTTCCATAAGGTGGTGCGCGACATTCCCAGCCGGCGTGCCGTCTCGGCCTTGTTCCCGCCGGTTTCGGCGAGCACCCGGGCAATGATTTCGGCTTCGTTTACAAGCTGCTGCTGCGGGCGGTAATAGGGCCGCGCCAGCAACGGCTCCGGCGCCGCAACGCCGGGCGCGGGCGGCGCAACATATTCGATCTCGGGCGGGAAATGCTGCGGCTGGATGACCGGGCCATCCGCGTGCACCAGCGCATATTCGAGCGCATTGAACAGCTGCCGGATATTCCCCGGCCAGTCGTAGGCTTCGAGGGCAAACAGTGCTTCATGGGCGAGCCGCATATTGTCCCGCTTGTAGCGCTTTGCCAGATCGCCAAGCAATTTGTTGGCGAGCATGGAAATGTCTTCCTTGCGCTCGCGCAGCGGCGGAACATGGAGAGGAAGCACGCGCAACCGGTAGTAGAGGTCTTCCCTGAATCCGCCGCGCTCGACCATTGACGCCAGATTCCGGTGCGTCGCCGCGATGACGCGGACATTCACCGGGCGGGCGTGGTTCTCGCCCAATCGCACCACCTCTTTTTCCTGCAACACGCGCAGCAGCTTGACTTGCGTGCCCAGCGGAATTTCTCCGATCTCGTCCAGCAGCAGCGTCCCCCCCTCGGCAGCCTCGAAGCGGCCGATTTTTGCCACGGTCGCACCGGTGAAAGCGCCCTTGGCGTAACCGAACAATTCCGATTCGAGAAGACTTTCGGGAAGCGACGCGCAATGCACCGGGATGTAAGGCCCCTTGCAGCGGTCGGAATTGTCGTGCAGCGCCTTGGCGACCAGTTCCTTGCCGCTCCCGCTCTCGCCGGTCAGCAGCACGCTGGCTTTGCTCGGCGCCGCCCGCAGAATTTGCGAATAAAGCTTCTGCATCGCGGGGCCATGGCCGACCATGCTGCCCAGCTGCAGACGTTCCGTGACTTTCTGTTCCAGCTCCGCTTCGTGCGAGCGGTCTCGCAAAATGATCGCGCAGGACAGCGGCAGGTTTTCCGACGGCGGCAGCAATCTGGCCCACATCCGCAGGAATACGGAGGTGCTGTCCGGGCGCTGCAGCACAATATCCTGAATGACGTCGCCGGCCTTCCAGTCCTGGGTCAGCGCACATCTCCCCCGGTTTTCGCACGCCTCGGCGCATCCCGTCCCCTTGAAAATGCTGGGGCAGAGCAGATTGACCAGATTCTCGCCTTCACGCCCGACCATCTGTGTGGCCGCCCGGTTGGCCGCCAGCACTTTCCGGTTCTTGTCCAGAAACAGCACCCCCTCTTCCAGGCTATCCAGAAACAGATTGAGCATGGGAATCGTCATCATGTCATCCACCTTCGTTCACAGTTAACGTAAAAGGTAACGTTTATTATGAACAACGACAATGGTTTTTTGCTGGCGGCAGCCTCCGCCCTCGGGGGGGAAATCCCATGCCGCCCCCCCATGACGGCAAACCCGTCGGGGGCGACATGACCCGCCGGCTCAGGTTTGATATCGGCAGCGATACCGGTTCGCCAAGTGCGGCGGCTCCGGTAAAATGCCGGGNTTTCCTGCCTGCACCCCCCTCATGGAAACCACGTCCGCATCGCCCCTTGCGCGCGATGTCAAGAAGCGTCGCACCTTCGCCATCATTGCCCACCCCGACGCAGGTAAAACCACGCTGACCGAAAAGCTGCTGCTGTTCGGCGGCGCGATCCAGATGGCCGGTACCGTGAAGGCGCGCAAAAGCGGCCGCTACGCCACCTCCGACTGGATGGAGGTCGAGCGCGAGCGCGGCATTTCGGTGGCCAGTTCGGTGATGCAGTTCTCCCACGGCGACTGCGTGTTCAACCTGCTCGACACCCCCGGCCACAAGGATTTCTCCGAGGATACCTACCGCGTGCTGACCGCGGTGGACGCCGCCATCATGGTGGTCGACGCCGCCAAGGGCGTGGAGGAGCAGACCATCAAGCTCTTGGAAGTGTGCCGCCTGCGCGACACCCCCATCATC
>Ga0041910_1002852_pt1 | contig 10780 bp, 6 predicted proteins | sample ThiBio_1000_biof_FD_55015 | JGI IMG/M metagenome (GOLD analysis project Ga0041910, IMG submission 55015) | Wastewater bioreactor microbial communities from Cape Town, South Africa - Thiocy_expt_1000_biof | ecosystem: Engineered > Bioreactor > Thiocyanate-remediating > Anaerobic-Aerobic | place...
TGCAAGCTCAATTGTGTTTCGTATTGATCTGCCAAGCTCAGAACTTGCGCAGGTTGAAGGTGTAGTTGTGTGCTGATGTTACGCAACTGCGACAGATTGAGTACTGATTCGCCGGACTCCAGCCTCGAATAGGCCGATTGTGATAGGCCAAGCGCCTCCGCGATGGCGCCTTGCTTGATGCCACGAATCTCGCGCTGCTGCGCGAGTATCTTACCCACCAGGGAGGGGNAGGTAACAACCGGCCGTGGATGGGGGATTGACTCCTTGCGCATGTATGCGTTTAATGCAAATATGTTTAACGAGAGGATATCATGATCCACACCAATAATCAGCAAGACATCTGGGGACTTCCTGCCGGTACGGTCATTCGTGTACGCCATGGTTGGTACGACCATGTGGGGTTACTCAGTGATCACCATATCGAGGGCGAGAGAGGTGTTCTAGCATTTTCGGCCCAAGAGCAGGGCTTTGTGGAACAGGCGTTCCACGCATTTGCGCAAGGACGCCAAGTGAGGATCGATGGCTATCCAGGGTCGCTTCCGCCGGCCATCGTCATGCACCGTGCCCGGTTGAAGCGAGGGCAGAAATATTCGTGGGCCGGTTTCAACTGTGAGCACTTCGCTCATTATGCGCACGGGTTGCCGATCGAAAGTCCTCAGTTGCGACAATGGGCGTTCTTGGGGNGCGTGTTTAGTCTTCTGGTTTTCGCAGCACGCGCCTGATGCGCAAAGGCCATGAGCGGGAGACCGACGGCAAGAACGACTTGATTTTGTGAAACCCGAGAGCGGTACTCGCATGGCAAATTCGCTGGTCAGCGAATATTGCTTTCTTGTCGAATATTCGGTATTGTTGCATTATTCGCTGTACAGGGAATAATGGCTGGCCATGATCGAATCGCACGCTGCCGAACAAGCCATGATCGAGCAGTTCCTGGAATCACTCCGGGAGCTGCCGGACGCGCATGCCGAGTTGGATTCACTGGAACCCGCTGTGCAGGCCGCCGACCGACTCGACGCCAAGATCGATCTGCACGTCGCCGGCAAGTCGATCGTCTTGCTGGTCGAAGTAAAGAAGACGGTTTACCCCCGAGATGTGCGCCAGGTGTTGTGGCAATTCAAGTCGCTGCACCACGGCCAATATGCCGACGCACAGTACCTGCTCATTGCCGAATCCCTTTCGCCTGGGGCGAAGGAACTGCTCAGGGCCGAGCGTATCGGCTATTACGACAGCGGCGGAAGCCTATTCTTACCGGCCTCCGGCGCCTTCGTCTTCATCGACAAGCCACCTCCGAAGACCTTGGAAAAATCGGTGCGGTCGTTGTTTTCAGGGCGGCGCGCCCAAGTGCTGCATGCGCTTTTGATCAATCACGAGGAATGGTTCGGTGTCACCGAGGTGGCCGAGAAGGCACAGGTGGCGCCGTCAACCGCTTCCGATGTGCTGGGTGAGCTGGAGCGGTTCGACTGGCTGGTATCGCGTGGGCAGGGGCCGAGCAAGGAACGCCATCTTCGTGAACCCGGTGCATTGCTCGACGCCTGGGCCAAGCAGCTTGCCACGCAGCGCGTACCGGCACTACGTCGCTACTACGTGCCAGGCCTAAAGTTCGATGCCCTGATCGAGCGGCTCGGCCAGGNCTTCGATGCGTATCAGGTCAGTTACGCTGTGAGCCACGAAGCCGCCGCACAGCGCTATGCCCCCTTTCTATCCGGTATCTCACAGGTGCGGACCCGGTTATTACCCGGCGCTGGGGCCGACACGGCGATGGCCGAACTGGATGCACGCGTCGTCAATGAAGGGGCGAACCTCGCGGTCATCGAGACGAAATCGGCGGGAGAACTGTTGTTCCGCCAGCAAGTCGGCGGTGTTTGGCTGGCGAGTCCCATTCAGGTTTATCTCGATTTGTTGCGCGGCGAGGGCCGGACCAAAGAGATGGCGGAGCACCTGCGTCGAGAAAGGCTAGGTTTCTAATGGCCAAACCCGCGACGCTCGATGGCTACAGCGATCAGTACACGCTCGACTGCGAACGCGTTCTCGTGACGCTGCTGCGCGGGCTCGGGCCTTGGAAGGACTCCGTCTACCTAGTCGGCGGTCTCACTCCGAGGTACTTGGTCGCGGCCAGGCCGCCGGTGGTGCCAGCACATGCGGGCACGCTCGATGTCGACATCGTGATTGACCTGCAAATCCTGGCCGATACCGAGGCGTATCACACGCTTGAGGATAACCTCAAGAAGATGGGCTTCGAGCGGGCCGAAAACAGCGCCAGGACAAAGCTCTCCTGGCGTTGGCAGACCCGCACGGAACACGGTGCGCTGATGGTGCTGGAACTGCTGGCGGATGCGCCGGACATCGCCGGCGGCAGGGNACAGCCGTTGCCGACCGAAGGCACGATCTCGGCACTGAACATTCCTCATTCGTCCATCGTCTTCGACCTTCACCAAGTTACCGAGATCCAAGCCGAACTGCTCGGTGGCAACGGCATCGCCACGGAGCAGATCAAGCATGCCAACCTGGTCAGCTTCACCTGCCTGAAGTCGTTCGCGTTCGACCAGCGCTTCGAGCGCAAGGACGCGCACGACCTGATCTATTGCATTGAACATGCACCCGAGGGGGCGAAAGCCGNCGCCGAGGCCTTCCGCAAGGAGCTGGCAGGTAAGCACGGCGACGTGGTCAAGGCTTCTCTGTCAATCCTGCGCGACCGTTTTGCGCAGGACGACAAGACCGAAGGCTACCGCAAGGATGGTCCTGTGTCGGTCGCGAAGTTTGAGCTTGGCGAAGGCGACGAACCCGAACTGCGCGAGGCGAGGGCGTTGCGGCAGCGCGAGGCAAGCGACGTGATCGAGCAACTTCTCGGACGGATCGGATAGGGACTGTGTGATGATCAAAGAGATATTCGTCGGCATTAACAAGCATCGCCGAGCTCCTGAAACCGGCTCGCCCGTAGCTCGTGTCCGCGATCTCTTTTCTCGCTGACCGGGAGAAAAAGCGTGGTGCAGTTCAACGATTGGTGCGTTTCAGTCGACGAGGCGGTCGGGAACCACTTCCGCAGAGTGATGACCGGACAGGCGGCAAGCCTCTCAACGGGGGTCCAGGCGACCGCGGCCATTGTGCCAGGGCACTATGCGTCAGAAGAGCAGGTGGCGCGCGCTCTCGCGCGTCTCGGCAAGCCGGCTGCGGCAGCGTTGATCCAGGGCATGCTCCCAACAACGAAGGCGATCCGTTCCGGCGACCTTGGCGAAATCTACGCCACGGAATGGATCGATGCGCATAGCGGCGGCTATCGCGCCCCGATCAAGCGCCTGCGCTGGAAAGACCATCGCAATATGGCGATGCGCGGCGACGACGTGATAGGCATCCTTCTGGATGCCCAAACCCAACGCCTTCATTTCTTGAAGACGGAAGCCAAGAGCCGCGTCACGCTCACCGCCCAAGTCCTCACGGAGGCGCGGGCCGGCCTGGACAAGGATGGCGGACTGCCATCCGCGCACGCGCTATCCTTCATTTCGGCCCGACTTCTCGAACTAAATAATCTACCGCTCGCCGACGCGATCGATGATGCGCTGCTGAAGCACGGCATCCCGCTGCAAAATGTCCGGCATCTGCTTTTCNCCTTTTCCGGCAACGCGCCGGACGCCATGCTAACCGCTTCTCTTCAGGCCTACCCTGGACCAATCAATCAGTGGGGGGTCGGCCTGCGCGTCGAGGGGCACGCCGCCTTTATCGGCGCAGTCTATGATCGAGTAATCGCCGATGCCAACAACGCCTGAGGCAATCGCAGTAGGCATCGCCGAAGCGGCAACGGCTGGTTTTCGCGGCCGCCTCCTAGCGCGCGGTCAGGCGCGAGCGATCATCTGGCGTGACGGGGTTCTCCCGCCAGATGCCCCGGCCTTTGCGCCGCAGCTCAGCTTTGACCTGCATTCTTATGGGTACGCCCTTTTCGGGTTGGGCCTTCGCCTGCGTGAACTCGGTGGGGAGGCCGCGCTGGCGCGAACTGCCTTTGAGCAGGCCGCCGCCGCCCTTGAGGCGGTGATCGCAAAAGGCAATCGCGAGGAGGNGGATCGCGACTTCCACTTCATCATGGCAGCGGCGAGCTATCATCTCGCGCATCTCTCGGCTCGCGCTTTCTCGCTGCTGACGCTCGTCGAAGCCGATGAGAATTTCGCGCCAACCGAACGGGTTCTTGCGTTATTGATGCGGCGGAACTTTCGCGAACTTCGCGCCAGCGTGCTTGACTTCCGCGCCTCCGGCAAAGGCAGCGACGCGCGAATCGCGGCGGGAATTCAAGCCAGCCTCAATCAAATCGAGGCGGCGGCTGAATTGACGGATGGCAACGATTTTCTCTTCGAAGGCTTGGATACAGCGCTAGTCGACACCTTTATGTCGGCGATGGCTCTATTCCTGATCGCGCTCGAACGTGGCGAGCAACCGCTGCTTGACCAAGCGCTGGAGCGACTCCGTACGGGGCTTTCCATCTGTAGCGAGATGAACATGCTTCCGCAATGGTGGGTGTATCGCATCGCCATCCACCTTCTTTCTGACCTCTGGTCGAGCACTTTCCATGAAAGGGTGCCGCTCCAACCAGTGGGTGGCGAGGCGGCCGACTGGCCTCGACTTCGCGAGCTTTTCATCGCCCTGTTGCAGCAGCGCTCTAAAGCCGAGGTGGATCTGTGGCCTTCTCAGATCGAGGCGGCTATCCGCGCGGTTGACCGGTCGGATGATCTGGTTGTCTCGCTGCCCACCAGTGCCGGCAAAACACGTATCGCCGAACTATGCATCTTGCGCTGTCTGGCCAGCGGAAAGCGAGNGGTCTTTGTCACGCCGCTGCGCGCGCTGTCCGCCCAGACCGAAACGACGCTGCAGCGGACCTTCGGCCCGCTTGGGAAGACGGTCTCCGCACTCTACGGCAGCATCGGGGTTAGCGGCTTCGATGAGGACGCGATCCGCGAGCGCGATATCGTTGTCGCGACGCCGGAGAAGCTCGACTTTGCGCTTCGCAATGATCCATCCCTTCTCGATGACGTCGGCCTGCTCGTCTTCGACGAGGGTCACATGATCGGCCTCAACGAGCGCGAGGTCCGCTACGAGGTGCAAATCCAGAGGCTTCTTCGTCGTGCGGATGCGCATGAACGGCGAATCGTGTGCCTATCGGCGATTCTCCCCGACGGCGACCAGCTCGATGACTTCGCTGGATGGCTGCGCCGCGACCATCCGGGCGGCCTGATAAAGCACGACTGGCGTCCGACGCGGCTGCGGTTCGGCGAGGNAGTTTGGGCATCGCCTACTGCGCGCCTGAATCTGCGCGTTGGCGAAGAACGGCCCTGGGTCCAGCGGTTCCTCACCGGATCGGCGCCGCCGACCTGGGTGCCGCCCAAGCGTCGTCGAACTAAGCTATTCCCGTGCGATCAGCGCGAGCTCTGCCTGGCAACGGCTTGGCGGCTTGTCGAGGNTGGGCAAACAGTCCTTATCTTCTGCCCGGAACGGCGCAGCGTCGAGCCGTTTGCTGGAGTGATCGTCGATCTTCATGGGCGCGGCGCGTTGCGCTCGTTGCTGGAGGCAGATACTGCTGTGCTCAACACCGCGATTGCGCTTGGCGAGGAATGGCTCGGGCCGGATAGCGCCATCCTCAAATGCCTGCGCCTCGGTGTGGCGCTGCACCATGGCGCCTTGCCAACAGCCTACCGCAAGGAGGTCGAGAGCCTGCTGCGCGACAACGTTCTCAAGGTCACCATTTCGTCACCGACTCTAGCGCAAGGTCTCAACCTGTCGGCTACGGCCGTGGTTATGCATTCCCTCCATCGCGCCGGCGAACGGATTGAGATATCCGAGTTCAAGAACGTGATTGGACGGGCCGGACGGGCCTATGTCGATGTGGAAGGCATCGTACTCTTCCCGATGTTCGACGAAATTGCAAAGAAGCGGAGAAACTGGGAATCGCTCATAAACGATCTCGGTGCGCGCAACATGGAGAGCGGGCTGGTGCAGCTAGTCGCGGCGCTGCTGTCCCGGATGAACGCTCACATCGGTGGAGACCTGAACCAGCTCATCGAGTATGTCGCGAACAACGCTACAGAGTGGACCTTCCCTGAGGTCGCGAACGAGAAGCCCGAGGACCGTGAGCGCGCCCTTGCGAATTGGGAACGGCACGTCGCAACGCTCGACACGGCTGTCCTCAGCCTCATCGGCGAAAATGATATTCCGGACGATGGGATCGAGGCCGCGCTGGACGATATCCTGCAATCATCTCTCTGGCACCGCCGACTTCTGAGGCAGAACGAGCAGGTACAGCAGGTTCTTAAGGCGGGCCTTGCTTCGCGCAGTCGGCTTATCTGGAATCAATCGACCGCCGCGAGCCGCCGAGGCTATTTCCTGGCTGGCGTCGGGTTGGAAACCGGACAGGCGCTGGACGCCATCGCAGCGGACGCCAACCTTCTTCTGATTCAGGCCAATGGAGCCATCCTGAATGACGATGCCGAGGAGGCGATCGCCACGATTACGGCTATCGCCGAACGCGTCTTCGCCTTCTATCCCTTCACGCCTGATCCCATGCCGGCCAATTGGCGCGACATCGTCCGCGCTTGGCTTCTCGGCCAGCCTCTCTTCGGCATCGCTGCCGGTCTAGAGTCGGAGACACTGCAGTTCATTGAAGGTGGACTCGTCTATCGTCTGCCGTGGGCAATGGAGGCTCTTCGCGTTCGTGCGGCCGCCAACGGCGACACCATCGATGATTTTCCACTCGATGTCTATGAGCTCGGTTTGGCAGTGCCTGCCGTGGAAACCGGAACGTTAAACCGCTCCGCGTCCATCCTCATTCAGGCGGGGTATAGTTCAAGGCTCGGCGCTATCAAGGCCGTCATCGACACCGGTGCAACCTTCCGGACGGGCCAGGAGCTTCGGCAGTGGCTCAGTTCTGAAGCCGTCGCCGCATGGAGCGCACAGCCCGATTGGCCGACCCCAGAGACAAAGGCGATGTGGACGGAGTTCGCGCAAAGCTTCAACCCGCGCGACAGCCGAACCTGGGCGGATCGTCGGTACAGGGCAGCCGTGACATGGTTTGGCGTCCCGCCGCCGCCCGACACGCCCGTCCATATCCATCACTGGGCCGGTCAGCCCAGCGTGCTCTCGGCTGATGGTACGCCGCTGGGCACAGTGCAGGCCGCGCTTAATCCCGGAAGGGCGGGTCTAGTGCGCGCTCAAGTTTCTCAAGATGTGAGCAAGATCGAACTCGCATATCTTGGGCCTGACGACCTGTCTGGCGCCTAACATGCGCGAAGAACAACTTGCGGACGTACCTGGTGAAAGCTAGTGGTCGTGAGGTGAAGACGGTGAACTGCCATACGGGCAGTGGTGGTCGGTCGCCAAACGGAAGGTTCCTGAAGTTCTAGGAACTGCGCAAGCGAGTGACGGGTTCCCGATCCGATCATGTCATGTCTTACTTGGGGACGTGGCAGCTCCGTCGCCCACCGTTGCAAACCTAGCCGTGCCTATTGCAGGCAGAGGCGGCGGATACGGCAGCCGCCTTGATTCTCGTTGCGGGNAACTGCTTCATATGCAAGAATACACAGGTTTTCTAGTTGTCGACAACGGAAATGCCTACAATCATAGCCATTCAGTACACTCAGGATCAGATGCGCGCCCTTACTGGCGTGTCTGTAGAGACGGNGCGGCATTGGCGGAAGACTGTTCCGTACTTGGCAACCAAGACAGGGAAAGCGGCACGCTTCAGTTTTGCCGACTTGCTGGGTTTGGCCGTCACAAACGAACTGGTGAGGTCGCTAGGTGTCCATATTGGCACGGTGAGTTCCGGCGTGGATGCGCTGTTCAGGCTGCTGGCTGACGCCAGTGCCCAAGTACTGGATGGTGGCGTTGTGCTCGTTACAGCGACTGGGGCCAGTTTTCATGAATTGGGGACTTGGAGCGTTGGTGCCGGGGCTCAACCGGCCTTTGCTATCCCGCTCNCCCCGCTGATCGCGCGACTTCAGCAGCATATGCTGCCTGTCATGCTGGTACCAAGCCAAGTAGCATTACCTTTTCCGCCTGAAGCCATCAGGAGCAGGGCGTGAACAGTGCAACGCTCGAACAGGTACTCGCGGCAACTGGCTACTTACCGGACGGTCAGCCCGCAGCCGGACTTCGGCTTGGCGCCGAGGCGCAGTCGTCACGGCGTGGCCGCGTCTTCACTCCCGACGCGCTCTGGCGTAGCGCATCGTCGCTGACCATCTATTTCAAGTTCGAGCAGAGTGTGCCTTCCGAGGATTTAGTCAGCCAGTGGCGGCGAGAAGNGTGGAATGAAGGGTTCGCGCCGTTGCTGTGGGTTATTTCTCCGCAACGCATCGACCTGTACAACGGTTTTGGCGCGCCTGTGAAGGATGGCGATGCGCAGAGGCACTTGATCCGTCGCTTCGAAAACATTGAGAAGTCTCTTCAGCAGTTGGACGAGCTGGCCGGCCGATTGGCGATCGAGACGGGTCAATTCTGGACACAGGTGCCAACCGTCGATCGCAAGACCAGTGTTGATCAGAGGCTTCTGTCCGACCTTGCTTCTCTTGAGCACGATCTCGTCGATGGAAAATTGGCACGAAGTGCGGCTCAGGCCTTGATCGGGCGGGTGATCTTTACCCAGTACCTGATCGATCGGCAAATTGTCAGTGCCACACGTCTGAAAAGGGCGTGTGGGTATACGGTCTTACCGGCGATCCTGCGGGACAGGTCTGCGACAGCACAGCTGTTTGCCTGGTTGGCTCAGACCTTCAATGGCGACATGTTCCCCCCTTCGTCGGTGGAGACGACGCCGGCCACCCATCATTTGAAGCGCGTCGCTGAGTTCCTGGAAGCGGTTGATCCTCAAAGCGGCCAGCTCAATTTCTTTCCTTATCAGTTCGATGTGATTCCCGTTGAACTGATTAGCTCGATCTACGAACAGTTCGCGCATGCCGAACCAGGCATAGGCGGGCAACGCACCGAGGCGTTACGAAACGGCGTGCACTACACGCGACTGTCCGTCGTTTCCTTGGTCCTCGATGAGGNAATGGATGGACTGTCGGGACAGGAGTCTGTACTAGATTTGACTTGCGGATCTGGCGTTTTCCTGGTCGAGGCGTTGCGGCGCTTGGTCTATCTACGTACCGAGGGACAGCCACCTACTCGGGAAGTAATCCGCTCAACGTTGTATGAACAAGTGTATGGGGTAGACATCAGCGAAGCTGCCATTCGCGTGGCAGCATTCAGTTTGTACTTGGCTGCGCTTGAACTGGACCCCGATCCCCAGCCGCCGCAGTCTCTGAAGTTCCGGCCTCTGATTGGCAAGACGTTGCTTATTGGCGACGCTCGGAGCGTAGAACGTCATGCTGATGGAAAGGCCGTATTAACGACGCCCACCGGCTTAAAGCAATTCGATTTGATCGTAGGCAATCCGCCTTGGAGCTTCAAAGGTCAGGCAGGAACTGAAGTACGGCGCAAGACTAGAACTGCGGGCGTCCCTGCGCAGCCGCGGGGGGAAGGTTTGGACTTCGTGTTGCNGGCGACAGAGTTCGCGCATGACCAGACTCGCTTCGGCGTCATTCTCAGCGCAACACCGTTTTTTAGCCGCAGCGGTACAGGCATGGCGGCGGCTCTGCACCTCATGCGCGCGTTGGCCCCCGTCACACTGGTTAACCTGTCCAATTTGTGCAGTTGGCTCTTCGCAACCGCAACGATGCCAGCTGTGGTGCTCTTTGCGCGTCACCGCCCGAAGCAGAGAGCAGATCAGGTGACGGTCGTTCAGATTCCCTGGACGCCCAGCGGTGCCAGAACCCATTCGTTCGAGGTGGCCCCAAGCGATGTCATCGAGTTGAGCCTGGAGGAGATCGAGAGGCAGCCGCTCAAGTTGAAGGCTGCTGCCGTAGGCCGCCGCCGTGATCTCTTGCTACTGGCGGAATTGACATCGACACACCAAAGTCTGAGTGACCAGTTCGCGTTGCTTGATACTAAGTTCAGTGATGGATTGACTCAAGGCAAGCCAGCGAAGCAGACGCGTGACGCGAGCGAAATGAAGGGCCTGGAATTCCTGCAGACCAACGACATGCAGCACTTCCATATTCCCAACAATTTGCCGATATACGACCAATCGTCGGCTCAGTGGCCACGCTCACGTGACACGTACCGAGCCCCCTTGTTGATCGTCAAAGAGATGGGGGTAGGGCACCCGCGAGCTTTGGTTGCGGTCGCCAATCGTGATGTTGTGTTTACGGATTCTTTCTTCGCTGCGTCATTACCTTCGAGCCACAAGCAATCGGCGCATCTGCTCGCTGCAATCTTGAGTTCCGCGCTCGCATCGTGGTTCTTCGGCTTGACGGCCTCCGAATTCGGTATCTATAAGCGAAAGTTGTTGATGCGCGATGTCGGGTTTCTGCCGGTTCCTGATTTGCGTGCCTCCGCAAAGTCTCCGGCTGGACGGCGCTTGCTGGACTTGGAGAAGGTGCTGCGAAAGCAGGAGATTGGCGCACAAGAGTGGAACGCCGTGGATGAGGCAGTCTTCGATCTCTACGAGCTTAGTGACGCTGACCGCGTTGTCGTTCTAGATGGGCTTCTGCGCGCTGGATGGCAGTGGGAGGATGGTCGTGAGGCCTCCGTAGTCCCGTCGGATAGTAGATCCGAAATGGTGGCGTATGCCCAGACTTTCCTGTCTGTAATGAATGGTTGGTTCTCGGCCCGCAATAAGCGGCACATGCGCGCCGAAGTGATGGATCTACCGAGGGGGGCGGCCCTGCGCGTCGTGCGCTTTGTCGTGGAAGACGGGCCAGGCGAGGCG
>Ga0041910_1002857_pt1 | contig 10766 bp, 5 predicted proteins | sample ThiBio_1000_biof_FD_55015 | JGI IMG/M metagenome (GOLD analysis project Ga0041910, IMG submission 55015) | Wastewater bioreactor microbial communities from Cape Town, South Africa - Thiocy_expt_1000_biof | ecosystem: Engineered > Bioreactor > Thiocyanate-remediating > Anaerobic-Aerobic | place...
TGCGCGCCCGCCGCGACGATCGGCAGCACCGCCGCGCTGATCACGGCCAGGTACAGCGGCACCAGCCAGCGCGCGCGGGTGAGGTCGCCGGTGTCCTCGCATTCGACCATGCCGATCTGGAATTGCCGCGGCAGGCAGAACATCGCGCAGAACGCCAGCATGGTCTGCGCCACGAAACCGGGCGAGGGATCGATCTCCAGCTGATCCAGCGGCAGGCGCAGGGTGCTGGCCAAGCCGGGGCCGTGCCACAGCGCGTAGCCGGCCAGGGCCACGAAGGCCAGCAGCTTGATCAGCGACTCCAGCGCGATCGCCAGCATCAGGCCATGATGGTGTTCGGTGGCGTCGATGCTGCGTGTGCCGAACAGGATCGCGAACGCTGCCAGCAGCACCGCGCACCACAGCGCGCTGTCCACGCCGCCGGCCCTGACCGCACCGAACGCCGCGCCGCCGAGCACGCCGTAGGACATCGCCACCGCCTTGAACTGCAGCGCGATGTACGGCACCACGGCCACCACCGCGATCACCGCCACCAGCGCCGCCAGGCCGTGCGACTTGCCGAAGCGCGCGCCGATGAAGTCGGCGATCGAGGTGATGTTGCGCTGCCTCACCGTCTGCACCAGCCGGCGCAGCAGACCGAAGCCGAACACGAACAGCAGGATCGGGCCGAGGTAGATCGGCAGGTAGGCCAGGCCGTCGCGCGCCGCCGTGCCGACCGCACCGTAGAACGTCCACGACGAGCAGTAGACCGCCAGCGCCAGGCTGTAGACGATCGGACGCAGGCGCGGCTGGCGCGGGTACAGCGGCCGACGATCGCCCGCCCAGGCCACCACGAACAGCAGCCCCACGTAGAGCAGCGACACCAGCAGCAGCAGCCAACCCTGGATCAATCGAGCGCCTCCCCGAGCAAGCGCCGTACCGACCGGTGCGGCCGGGCCACGCTAGCAGAGCCACCGGCCGAAAACGAGAACCGCCCGGCTGCCACCGGGGTTCCCCGCACGGGCAGCCGGGCGACGGTCCGCCGCCCGGCATGGCCNGTCCGCTCCGGCGATCCATTNCAAACGGCCATATAGACGGCTATTTGATTTTGCTTGCGTATTTTTGCTGCATCGCACTATAGTCGGGACACCCCCTTGTTCCTGGAACCGACCATGGATCAGCCGCGCGCGCAGGGTTTGTACGATCCACGGCATGAGCACGACGCCTGTGGCGTGGGTTTCGTGGCGCACATCAAGGGGCGCAAGAGTCACCAGATCATCGCGCAGGGCCTGTCGATCCTGCGCAACCTGGATCACCGCGGCGCGGTGGGCGCCGACCCGCTGATGGGCGACGGCGCCGGCATCCTGATCCAGCTGCCCGACCAGCTCTATCGCGAGGAGATGGCCCGCCAGGACGTGGCGCTGCCACCGCCGGGCGAGTACGGCGTGGGCATGATCTTCCTGCCCAAGGAGCACGCCTCGCGGCGCGCCTGCGAGCAGGAGCTGGAACGCACCGTGCGGGCCGAGGGACAGCGCGTGCTGGGCTGGCGCGACGTGCCGGTCGACCACGCGATGCCGATGTCCGAGGCGGTCAGGGCCAGCGAGCCGGTGATCCGCCAGCTGTTCATCGGCCGCGGCCCGGACGTGATGGTCCCCGACGCGCTGGAGCGCAAGCTCTACGTGATCCGCAAGACCGCCAGCCACGCGATCCGCGCGCTGAAGCTCAAGCACGGGCGCGAGTACTTCGTGCCCTCGATGTCCACCCGCACCGTGGTCTACAAGGGCCTGCTGCTGGCCGGCCAGGTCGGCACCTACTATCCCGACCTCGCCGACCCGCGCGCGGTGTCGGCGCTGGCGATGGTGCACCAGCGCTTTTCCACCAACACGTTTCCGGCATGGGAGCTGGCCCACCCGTACCGCATGGTCGCGCACAACGGCGAGATCAACACGGTCAAGGGCAACGTCAACTGGCTGAATGCGCGCACCGGCGCGATCTCCTCGCCGGTGCTCGGCGAGGACCTGGCCAAGCTGTGGCCGCTGATCTACCCGGGCCAGTCCGACACCGCCTCGTTCGACAACTGCCTCGAACTGCTGACCATGGCCGGCTACCCGCTGGCGCACGCGATGATGATGATGATTCCCGAGGCATGGGAGCGTCACACGCTGATGGACGACAACCGCCGCGCGTTCTACGAATACCACGCGGCCATGATGGAACCGTGGGACGGCCCGGCCGCGATCGCCTTCACCGACGGCCGCCAGGTCGGCGCCACGCTGGACCGCAACGGCCTGCGCCCGGCGCGCTACCTCATCACCGACGACGACCTGGTGATCCTCGCCTCCGAGGCCGGCGTGCTCGCCGTGCCCGAGCCGCGCATCGTGAAGAAGTGGCGGTTGCAGCCAGGCCGCATGCTGCTGATCGACATGGAAGCGGGGCGCATCATCGACGACAAGGAGGTGAAGGACCAGCTGGCCAATGCGCGGCCGTACAAGCAGTGGATCGAGCACATCCGCATCCGCCTGGACGACCTGCCGGTCGGCCACGTCGAGCCGCCCGCGGGCGAGCAGCTGGTGCAACGCCAGCGCATGTTCGGCTACACGCTGGAAGACCTCAAATTCCAGCTGCTGCCGATGGCGCACGACGGCCAGGAGGCGATCGGCTCGATGGGCAACGACGCGGCGCTGGCGGTGCTGTCGGAGCAGAACAAGTCGCTGTACCAGTACTTCCGCCAGCTGTTCGCCCAGGTCACCAACCCGGCGATCGACCCGATTCGTGAGCAGCTGGTGATGTCGCTGGTTTCCTTCATCGGCCCGAAACCGAACCTGCTGGACATCAACAACGTCAATCCGCCGCTGCGACTGGAGGTGGCCCAGCCGATCCTCGACGTCGCCGACATGGCGAAGATCCGCAAGATCGGCCGCTACTCCAAGGGCAAGTTCCGCAGCTTCGAGCTGGACATCACCTACCCGGCCGCGTGGGGCAAGCAGGGCATCGAGGCGCGGCTGGCCTCGCTGTGCGCGCAGGCGATCGACGCGATCGGCCAGGGCCACAACATCCTGATCGTGTCGGATCGCCACGCGGGCCGCGAGCGGGTGGCGATCCCGGCGCTGCTGGCCACCTCGGCGGTCCACCAGCACCTGGTCGGCCGCGGCCTGCGCACCAGCACCGGCCTGGTGGTGGAGACCGGCTCGGCGCGCGAAGTGCACCACTTCGCCCTGCTCGCCGGCTACGGCGCCGAGGCGATCCACCCGTACCTGGCGATGGAGACGCTGGCCCGCCATGCGGCCGACAGCGGCGCGATCGCCGCGGAGCAGGCGATCGCGCACTACATCAAGGCGATCGGCAAGGGGCTGCAGAAGGTGCTGTCCAAGATGGGCATCTCCACCTACATGTCCTACACCGGCGCGCAGATTTTCGAAGCGGTGGGGCTGAACAGCGAACTGGTGGAAACGTACTTCAGCGGCACCGCCAGCACGATCGAGGGCATCGGCCTGTTCGAGCTGGCCGCCGAGGCGCTGCGCCAGCACGAGGCGGCGTGGGCCGACGACGCAGGTCAGGCACTCGATGGCGGCGGCGAATACGCCTGGCGAGCCGATGGCGAAGCCCATCTGTGGACGCCCGATTCCATCGCCAAGCTGCAGCACGCCACCCGCGCCAACAGTGCGACGACCTATGCGGAATATGCGCGGCTGATCAACGACCAGACGCGCCGCCAGCTGACCTTGCGCGGGCTGTTNGAATTCCGCATCGATCCGNCNGCCGCGATCGCGCTGGACGAGGTGGAGCCGGCGGCGGAGATCGTCAAGCGCTTCGCCACCGGCGCGATGTCGCTGGGTTCGATTTCCACCGAGGCGCACGCCACGCTGGCGGTGGCGATGAACCGCATCGGCGGCAAGTCCAACACCGGCGAAGGCGGCGAAGACGAGGCGCGCTACCGCGACGAGGCGCGCGGCATCGCCATCGGCGAGGGCGCAACGCTGGGCAGCATCCTCGGCGCCGATCGCATCGAGAGCGACCTCGCCCTCGAACCCGGCGATTCACTGCGCTCGCGCATCAAGCAGGTGGCCTCGGGCCGCTTCGGCGTCACCGCGGCGTACCTGGTCTCGGCCGACCAGATCCAGATCAAGATCTCGCAAGGCGCCAAGCCNGGCGAGGGTGGCCAGTTGCCGGGCCACAAGGTGTCCGACTACATCGCGCAACTTCGCTTCTCGGTGCCCGGCGTGGGCCTGATCTCGCCGCCGCCGCACCACGACATCTACTCGATCGAGGATCTGGCCCAGCTGATCCACGACCTCAAGAGCTGCAACCCGCAGGCGTCGATCTCGGTGAAGCTGGTGTCCGAAGTCGGCGTGGGCACGGTCGCGGCGGGCGTGGCCAAGTGCAAGGCCGACCACGTGGTGATCGCCGGCCACGACGGTGGCACCGGCGCCTCGCCGTGGTCGTCCATCAAGCACGCCGGCACGCCGTGGGAACTGGGCCTGGCCGAGACCCAGCAGACGCTGGTGCTGAACCGACTGCGCGGGCGCATCCGGGTGCAGGCGGACGGCCAGATGAAGACCGGCCGCGACGTGGTGGTCGCCGCCCTGCTCGGCGCCGACGAGTTCGGTTTCGCCACTGCGCCGCTGGTGGTGGAAGGCTGCATCATGATGCGCAAATGCCACTTGAACACCTGTCCGGTCGGCGTGGCCACGCAGGACCCGGTGCTGCGCCGCAAGTTCGCCGGCAAGCCCGAGCACGTGGTGAACTTCTTCTTCTTCGTGGCGGAGGAAGCGCGCGCGATCATGGCGCAGCTCGGCATCCGCTGCTTCGACGAACTGGTCGGGCGCGCCGACCTGCTCGACGTGCGCCAGGGCATCGCGCACTGGAAGGCGCGCGGGCTCGACTTCAGCCGCGTGTTCCACCGCCCGGCGGTGCCTGCCGACGTGGCTTGGCGCCATGTCGACGAGCAGGACCACGGCCTCGCGCGCGCGCTGGACCACGCGCTGATCGACAAGGCGCGCGCCGCGCTGGAGCAGGGCGAGCGCTGCAGCTTCATCGTGGCGATCCGCAATACGGATCGTTCGGTCGGCGCGATGCTGTCGGGCGCGCTGGCGCGTCGGCACGGCCACGCCGGCCTGCCGGAGGACAGCATCCACGTGCAACTCGATGGCGTGGCCGGGCAGAGTTTCGGCGCGTTCCTGGCGCGCGGCATCACCTTCGACCTGGTCGGCGAGGCGAACGANTACGTGGGCAAGGGGCTNTCCGGCGGCCGCATCATCGTGCGTTCGCCGAACGATTTCCACGGCTTCGGGCCCGAACACATCATCGCCGGCAACACGGTGCTGTACGGCGCCACTGGCGGCGAGGCGTTCTTCAACGGCGTCGCCGGCGAGCGCTTCGCCGTGCGCAACTCCGGTGCCACCGCGGTGGTGGAAGGCGTCGGCGACCACGGCTGCGAATACATGACCGGCGGCACCGTGGTGGTGCTGGGCGAAACCGGGCGCAACTTCGCCGCCGGCATGTCCGGTGGCGTGGCCTATCTGTACGACCCGGACGTGCAGTTCCAGACGCGCTGCAATCTCACCATGGTGGCGCTGGAACCGCTGCTTTCCAGCGTGGAGCAGGAACTGCGCGTACCGCGCGAACTCTGGCATGCGCCGGTGCGCGGCGCGGCCGGCGAGACCGACGAGGCGATCCTGCGGCGGCTGCTGGAGGCGCATTTCCGCGCCACCGGCAGTTTCCGCGCCAAGGCGATCCTGCACGACTGGATCAACGCGCGCACGCACTTCGTCAAGGTGATGCCGCACGAATACCGGCGCGCACTGGGCGAAGCCGGCCGGGCAGCGACAGCGCCCGGCACACGAGCCATCACGGCCTGAGCGGCCCGGGGAGACAACGATCATGGGCAAGATCACCGGCTTTCTCGACTACCCGCGCGTGCCGGAACCCGGCGAGGCGCCCAACCTGCGCAAGCGCCACTGGCGCGAGTTCACCCCGCAGCTGGACGACGCCGGCGCGGCGATCCAGGCCGCGCGCTGCATGGATTGCGGCATCCCGTTCTGCCACCAGGGCTGCCCGGTCAACAACGTGATCCCGGACTTCAACGACCTGGTCTATCGGCAGGACTGGCAGCGCGCGATCGAGGTGCTGCATTCGACCAACAACTTCCCCGAGTTCACCGGCCGCATCTGCCCGGCCCCGTGCGAGGCGGCGTGCACGCTGAACATCAACAGCGATGCGGTGGGCATCAAGTCGATCGAGCACAAGATCATCGACAAGGCATGGGAGGAAGGCTGGGTGCGCCCGCAGCCACCCGCGCGGCGCACGGGCTGGAGCGTGGCCGTGGTAGGTTCCGGCCCGGCCGGCCTGGCCGCGGCACAGCAGCTCGCGCGTGCGGGCCACGCGGTCACCGTGTTCGAGAAGAACGACCGCGTCGGCGGGCTCCTGCGCTACGGCATCCCCGATTTCAAGTTGCAGAAGGAGCATATCGACCGCCGCCTCGATCAGATGCGCGTCGAGGGCGTGCAGTTTCGCCCTGGCGTGTATGTCGGCAACGCCGCCGACGCGAAGGACGGGCAGCTCGCGCTGACGCCGGCGCAGTTGCAGCAGGACTTCGACGCGGTGGTGCTGGCCGGCGGCGCCGAGACCCCGCGCGACCTGCCGCTGCCCGGGCGCGAACTGGACGGCGTGCACTTCGCGATGGACTTCCTGCCGCTGCAGAACCGCGTACTGGCCGGCGACGCGCTGGCGTCGCAGATCCTTGCCACCGACAAGCAGGTGGTGGTGATCGGCGGCGGCGACACCGGCTCGGACTGCGTGGGCACTTCCAACCGCCAGGGCGCCGCGGCGATCACCCAGTTCGAACTGCTGCCGCAGCCGCCGGCGCAGGAGAACAAGCCGCTGACCTGGCCGTACTGGCCGATTCGGCTGCGCACCTCCAGTTCGCACGAGGAGGGTTGCCGGCGCGACTGGGCGGTGGCCACCAAACGTTTCAACGACGACGGCAAGGGCCGCGTGCGCAGCCTGACCGCGGTGCGGCTGCAATGGCACGAGGGCCGCATGAGCGAGGTGCCGGACAGCGAGTTCGAGATCGAGGCGGACCTGGTCCTGCTGGCGATGGGTTTCGTGTCGCCGNCGCAAGCCGTGCTCGATGCCTTCGGCGTGGACAAGGACGCGCGCGGCAATGCGGCGGCGAAGGTCGACNGCGGCGCCGCCTACCGCACCAGCGTCGACAAGGTGTTCGCCGCCGGCGACATGCGCCGTGGCCAGTCGCTGGTGGTGTGGGCGATCCGGGAAGGCCGCCAGTGCGCGCAGGCGGTGGACGAGTTCCTGATGGGCACGTCGCGCCTGCCGCGTTGACACAAGCGCCGTCGCGTCGCTTGTACCGCGACGCGACGGGCCGCACCATGAGCGGGATGACCGACACGCTCCCGCCCCTTCCCGCCGCCGCTGCCGCGCAACTGGACGACCAGACGGTGCACGTCTGGCATCTCGGCTACCGCCGCGCACTCGGTCGTCTGCCGTTGTTGCGGATACTGGCCGCATATCTCGGCGTCGACGCCGACGAGCTGCAGCTCACGCAGGACGCGCATGGACGCCCGCGGCTCGATCCGCGCCACGGCACGGCACTGGATTTCAACTGGTCGCACAGCGGTGACCATGCGCTGGTGGCGATCGCCCGTGGCATCGCGCCGGGCGTCGACGTCGAGCGCCGGCGAGCCCGGCCGCGTGCGCTGGCGCTGGCCCGGCGCTTCTTCGACGCGGCAGAGACGGCGGCGCTGGCGGCGTTGCCCGTGGGCGCGCGCGACGACGCATTCCTGACGCTGTGGACGGCCAAGGAAGCGCTGCTCAAGGCGCATGGACGCGGCATCGGCTACGGACTGCAGCGGCTGCGCGTGGCGGCGCCGCCGCAACCATTGCAGCTGCTGCGCTTCGACGGCGAAGATGTCGGCGCCTGGCAACTGCAGCGGCTCGACCTCGCGCCGGAACTGGTCGCCGCGCTGGCCTGGCGCGGGTCGCCGCGCAAGGTGCGCGCGGCGACGCTGCTTGCCGACATCGAATGATCAGCGCACTGTCACCCGTCGGCATGGCGTGCTGCCGGGCCAGCCAGCCGATTCTTCCCGCCCCGGAGTGGTTTCCGCGATGACCCTGCTCAGCGTCAACCTCAACAAGATCGCTGTCCTGCGCAACTCGCGCGGCGGCCGCAGCCCCGACATCTGCCATGCCGCGCAGACCTGCATCGAGGCCGGTTGCGGCGGCATCACCGTGCATCCGCGCCCGGACCAGCGCCATGTGCGGCCCGATGACGTCCGTGCGCTGGCCGCGATGCTGCGCGGGCGGGTCGAGTACAACATCGAGGGCAACCCGTTCGCGGGTCCGCGCGGCGATTACCCCGGCNTGATCGAACTCGCGCGCCTGGTCCGCCCGACCCAGGTAACCCTGGTGCCGGACAGCGACGGCCAGATCACCTCGGACCATGGCTTCAACCTGCGCCAGGACACCACCCGCCTGAGGCCGCTGGTCGATGAGCTGAATGCATTGGGCTGCCGGGTCAGCCTGTTCGTCGACGCGGGCAGCGGCGATTTCGAGCTGGCCGCGGCCATCGGCGTACAGCGCATCGAGATCTACACCGGCCCGTATGCGGAGGCCTTCGCCGAAGGCGACCCCGCGGCGGCGCTGGCGGCATGTGCCGACACCGCCCGCCGCGCCCAGCAGGCCGGCCTGGCGGTCAACGCCGGACATGATCTCAGCCAGGCCAACCTCGGCACCTTCAAGGCCGCGATCCCCGGCCTCGCCGAGGTCTCGATCGGCCACGCCCTGATCGGCGAGGCCCTGTACGAAGGCTTGGGCGTCACAGTGCGCAACTACTTGCGTATTCTAGTTTGACCTCCTACTTCTGGCGTCATACGTGACTCCTATTTCTTGTTTCAACGTAAAGTTCATGTGACAAATTGCAACCTCGCCAACTTCGAATACAAGCCGTCCTCGGCCAGCAAGCTCTCATGCGTTCCCTGCGCCACAATCCGACCACCGTCCAGCACCACTATACGGTCGGCGCGTTGGACCGTGGCAAGACGATGAGCAATGACCACGGTCGTGCGGCCTTGCTCCAGTCGCGCCAGCGCCTGTTGGATCGCTGCTTCGGATTGCGCGTCCAGGGCCGAGGTAGCTTCATCAAGCAGCAGCAGCGGAGCGTCACGCAAAATCGCACGGGCGATGGCGATGCGCTGGCGTTGGCCACCGGAGAGGCGCACGCCGCGCTCGCCCAATTCCGCCGCGTAGCCCCGAGGCAGCGCACTGATGAACTCATGCGCCTCGGCGGCTCGAGCGGCCTCGCGCACCTCGTCGTCGTCGGCATCCTGACGGCCGAAGCGGATGTTGTCGGTCGCACTGCCAGCAAAGATCGCTGTTTCCTGGGGCACCAGCGCGACGGCACAGCGCAATTCGAGCAGCGCCATGGCGCGCAGGTCGACGGCGTCCAATGTGATGGACCCGGCCTGCGGATCGTAGAACCGCAGAAGCAGTGCCAGAACCGTGCTCTTGCCCGCGCCGGACGGGCCGACCAGCGCCACCGTCTCGCCGGGGCGAATGTGCAGGCTAAAATCGTATAGTGCTGGCGTATCTGGGCGGGTGGGGTAGCTGAAGCTCACGTGCTCGAAACGTAGCGCGCCACTGACCGGCCTCGGCAACACCAAGGGGTGGGCGGGACTGGCAATGTCTGCGCGCTCGGCGAATAATTCTCCGATACGTTCCATGGCCCCAGCCGCGCGCATCACGCTTCCCCAAACCTCGCTCAGGCCGGCGACAGAACTCGCGGCGAAAATCGCATACAGCACAAACTGACCCAGCAAGCCCCCGCCCAACGTACCGGCCAGCACGCCGCGCGCCCCAGCCCACAGCACCAACGTGATGGCGCCGAAGAACAGTACGATTACCGCACCGGTGAGGCACGCACGCATGCCGATGCGCTGCCGCGCGGAGATCAGCGCACGGGCGATCGCCCCAGCGTAGCGAATACTCTCGAAGTTCTCGCGCGCATAGGCCTTGACGGCGGAAGCAGCGTTGAGCGTTTCGTGTGCTATTGCCGCTGCATCCGCGAGGCGGTCCTGGCTGGCCCGCGACAGCTTCCGCACGCGGCTACCGAACACCAAGATCGGCAACATCACCGCAGGGATCACCAGCGCCGTGAGTCCGGCAAGACGCGGACTCGTCCAGATCATCATGGCGCTGGCGCCGAGCAGCATCACTGCGCTACGCAACGCCACTGAGATGCCGGAGCCGAGCAGGGCCTGGACCACTTCGGTGTCGGTGCCGAGGCGGGAGTTCAGCTCACCCACGCGGCTGCGCTCGAAGAAGCCAACATCCAGGCGAATCACGTGTGCGTAAAGTTTGCTGCGTAAGGAAGCCAGCACGCGTTCACCCAACAAGGCGATACAAAAGTTCCGCGCCGCTGTCGCAAAGGCCAGCACCAACGCCACCACGAACAGAGCGAGGAAGGTTGCGTTGATCGCCCCCGCGTTTGCATTGACAAACCCTTGATCGATCATGTGTCGCACGGCCATGGGCAGTATCAGGGTTGCAGTGGATGACATCGCCAAGAACAGCAGCCAACCGAAAGCCAGCCTCCAATGAGGCCGAATGAACGGCCATAGCTCGCTCAACGAACCGAGCCGGCGGCTCGAATGACGGACCTTGGTCACATCGCTCATGGAATCCCTTTGTAAGCAAACGTCCCGGGCAAGCCCCGCCATTTCTGGGGAAGGCAGTCACAAGCTTCAATTTGACGGCCCGCGACGAAGAACATATGGCGG
>Ga0041910_1002883_pt1 | contig 10671 bp, 8 predicted proteins | sample ThiBio_1000_biof_FD_55015 | JGI IMG/M metagenome (GOLD analysis project Ga0041910, IMG submission 55015) | Wastewater bioreactor microbial communities from Cape Town, South Africa - Thiocy_expt_1000_biof | ecosystem: Engineered > Bioreactor > Thiocyanate-remediating > Anaerobic-Aerobic | place...
CCGCCGCAACCTCTACCGTACCGAACGCACCGACTGGGCTAAGCGCCAGTGCGGCATCATCAACGCAGTTCAATCTGTCATGGAACGCCTCAGCCGGTGCGACAAGCTATGTAATACGCTACGGCCAGAACTCGAATGCTAATAGCTGGAGTACGACCTCAACCGGAACGAGCCTCTCGTTTGGTGGACACGCACAGGGTACCCAGTACTGGTTCCAAGTATTTGCCGTATCTGGCGGGGTTGAAAGCTCAGGTTCTAACATTGCGAGTGCAACCACCCCAATCGATGCACCGGGTGCCTACAACATGGGCGGCTCAACCGACGGTACATGGGTCAACGGATCGTCTCCTGTAAGCTGTCCGAGCGGTACGACTGCTGAGTTCTACTGGAATGCAAATGGCGGCTTCTGGGTACAGGGTACGCAGCACCGAAACGTTGGCTATTACCTCAACCCAGGTCAAGGCGTGACAATTCAGGTTGCAACGCGCTGCTACAAGGGAAGTGTCTATAGTGGCTGGACCTGGTCTAGCAACGCCTACGGCTACACACGTCCTGGCATGAACCTTTGGATGTCACTTGGGGCCGACGGCTGTTCAGGTGGATTCTGTGGTCGCGTCGTGAACTCGGGCTGGAACAACATGTGTGGTACTGGTTCACCGACTATTTACGCCCACCAGTACTCGGCCTACACAAGCTGGGTGGCCGACTCATCAACAGGCGACTCGATCCGCTGGAAGGGTGCTTCGGGTGCAGGCGTCTGGGTATATTACGACAATATTAATATTGGATGTACGTCATCATCGGGTGCCATCCAAGTACCAAGCGCATATAAATGTACGGGGTGTAGTTAGATATGAAGAAACTCAACAAGAAAACCAAGCTGAGAATTGGCATCATTAGCGCGACTGTACTCATCGTGGTCGCAGGAGTCATCGCATACTTCTTACTTGCACCGAAAGAAGATACTTCATCAAATGGTGCTAGCGAAGTACCGCTCTCCGAAACACCAAACCTTGGCGCATGTTCGCTCACTACGCCAGAAAAACTCAAGAACTCTGAGCTTGCAGGTGGCAATATTATTTCCGTTAGCGAAGGGACTCGCGTGGGCATTAAAAGCCCAGATGGATCAACTGCTGATGCCTGCCGCTATAGCTTTACTACAAAAGCTTCAGAAGATAACACTATTACTATTGCAGCCTACGCAGCAGTCGTAAGGACTGATACAAATCCAACCAACTCTGCAGACTATAGTTGGTCGCAGGCTGCAGGTACTTCACCGCAAATGTACTTCGCTGAAAAGAAAAACGATGATGAGAAGCGCGTCATCGACATCGTCCAACAACCACTTGGTGGAACTGTCCTGCTGCTTACTATCGATCAGCCGACGGATGCACTGACATTCCCTAAGGGTGCCGCGCAGTGGTATCTTGCCGACATCGCAAAAAGCGCCGATATTGAAGCCCTCGAGAAAGCAGCAAATAAGTCAGCCGGTACCGATACTTCAGATGGCCCAGGTACGCCACCAAGCTCTACAAAAGTCGAGACGCTAAAGCCAGAAAACTAGCTCGTCATAATACGACGATAGCTAAACTTCGCATGAGGGCGCCACCCACCGGTGGCGTCGCTGTCATATTGATAGATAATGCCATTTTTGACTTCACGAATCAAAATAAGCGCAGGGCTGTACGGGGCAAGTGTTTTATAGAACGCAATATCCTGATCGTTGACAACCTTGCGGCCAGGAAAGATTTCCTGAAACTTTGCCGTTCCAACTTCATCAAAGTAATGCACTTGGCCTTTAGGCGGCATATACATTTCAGGTTGCAAACCAACCCGAGATACGATTTTTTGAATGTCTGAAAGGTAAAGGCGCGCCTCACCATCAACATAAAGATAGAGCTGCTTTTTGCCAGTCAAAAACAAGGTCGCCTCGACGCTCCGCCCCACAGGGAAGTGACGCGCAATCACTGAATCAATTTCGGCCGTAACACCAAATTTCTCTTTAATCTGACGCTCTAGGGCAACATCGTCGTACAGCTGGTCGTTCATAGGCTATATTGTACCACCGAATGGCCGAAATACAACTCGCCACCCCTGTAAAACATATTGACTTTTTTATGCATAAGTGGTATAATGCATGAATGCAGCACCGTGCTGCAACGAGAGGAAGTGTCATGACAGGCAAGACGCTGGATCTGGTTCGGATCCGTCCGAACGAGGCCTACCTGATCACCACCGAGCAGGGAACCGTCTACTACGTGCGACTCGATACGGTCGCAGAGCGCAGCAAGACGCGCATGGAGAAGGTGCACGTGCTGATCGCCACGATGGGCCGAGAGCCCTTCATCGAAACACCTCACGAGGTGCAGCGAACCGTGACGGTCGGCGAGCCCTGGCGACAGGACCCGTACGACCCGCCCAACCCGGGACGCGCCACCAGCGCAATCCGCTCGATCGAGCGCACCGCGATGCTGGCGGCCTGAATGGCGAACGAATTCGCAACCGTTCGAGAAGCCCTCGAGGCCCGCGTGGTCACCGAGACATTCGACCTGATGAATCTCGAGCCTGGACAGGTGGTCGTCATTCGGACGCCCGCTTCGCACTGGTGGATTCGGCCCGCTGGAGACCGTTTCGTCATCGACGAGAAGGACTCGACCAGGGTTCGCGGACTGTGGGTCATGACCGACTCGCAGCGTGCCCATGCGCCCAACATCAATCCGCACACACTGCTCGCCAAGCGAGTCATCGTACGCGGTGAGAGCTGGGGTGTCGGAGGCCGCGCCACCGATCGAGTCATTTCGATCAAGGTGGAAAGCCCGTAGTGCGCCTCGCGGGCCTCGTCACGTGCCTGATAGCACGCTATGGCGAGGCCCGCGGCCTGCACTTCCTTTCACATTCGTTCCATAAGTGTATATCTTATGCTGATGAGCTGAACACAGCGAAAACGAATGGGGTATACTAGATAAGTAATGAGTTTTTCCGATCGCTATCACTCGCTCAATAGTGCCCAAAAACAAGCCGTCGATACCATCGAAGGTCCTGTCATGGTCGTGGCGGGGCCGGGAACAGGAAAAACCGAGTTGCTTAGTGTGCGCGTGGCGAACATCCTCTCAAAGACCGACACGCTGCCAGAAAACATCCTTTGTCTAACATTTACCGAAAGTGGTCAGGCTGCGATGCGCGAGCGCCTCGTGGGTATTATTGGTAAAGACGCCTACAAAGTAGCGATCCACACCTTCCACAGCTTCGGCAGTGAAGTCATGAGCCATAACCGTGAATACTTTTACCGTAATGCACTTTTTGAACCAGCCGACGACATCAAGCAATACGAAATTCTTCGCGGCATTTTTGAAGAACTTGAATTCTCGAACCCACTTTCGAGCATGATGAATGGCGAATACACGCACCTGTCTGATGCGAAGCGTGTCATTTCGGAGCTCAAACGTAGTAGCGCCCTCACAAGCGACGAATTACTCGCAGTCATTCAGCAAAGTGAAGCTTCGCTTGATGCTATCGAGCGTATTCTTATGCCAATTTTAAGCGAACGCGTAGGAAAGTCGACAGGTGCGGCCCTTCACGACGCCCTTGATGAAATCCGAGACCATGCACTAACTACCGAATCGCTTTACCAAGTTCGCCCGCTAGCGCATGTCATTACCGACTCGCTTGAAGCAATGCTCGAAGAAACGGAAACCATCCACCCGACCAAGCCGATTTCAGCTTGGAAATCGAGCTGGTTAGAACGCAGTGATCAAAAAACACTCGTCTTCAAAGATCGCAAACGCCTCACAAAGCTCAAGGCACTGTCATTTATTTACTACGAGTACCTCAGCCGCATGGAAAAGGCGAGCCTGTTTGACTATGACGATATGATTATGCAGGTGGTGCACGCAGTAGAAGTACACGACGACCTTAAGTTTAATCTTCAAGAAAAATATCTTTATATTATGGTCGACGAATTCCAGGACACCAACCTGGCGCAGCTTCGCATCCTTCACAACCTCACCGATAACCCGGTGAATGAAGGTAACCCAAATATTTTGGTCGTGGGCGACGACGACCAGGCCGTGTACGGATTCCAGGGTGCCGATATCAGTAATATTCTTAACTTCTCGGAAAGCTACCCGGCGCGAAAGCTGATCGTGCTGACCGATAATTACCGTTCGGGCGCAAGTATCCTTGAAGCATCACGAGCGGTCATTACCCAAGGGACCGACCGTCTCGAAGAACGCATCCCCGAGCTTGATAAAAAGCTTGCCGCAAAAAAGCCCGAAGCGGGTAGCGTCGCCGTATGGGAAACACCTTCGATTGATGGTGAGCGGTTCGAGATTGTGCGTCGCATTAACGAAAAAATTCAAAAGGGTGCCGACCCATCTTCAATTGCCGTCCTTGCCAGGCGTCACGCCGACATTCAATCGCTTCTACCATTCTTTAACCATGCGGGTATCGCAGTCCGCTACGAACGCGAGGAAAGCGTGCTCGATACCGCGCCAATTCGAGCCCTCGAGCAAGTTGCACGCGTCGTACTCGCACTTGAAGAAGGTAACCATGCGCTCGTCAATATACTGCTACCCGAACTCCTTACGCACCCTGCCTGGAAACTTAAAGCAAAAGACATCTGGCGCCTGAGCCTTGACGCCTACACCAATCGACAACAGTGGATGGAAGTCATGGCGACCACACCGCAGTTTGCGCCCATTCTTGAATGGCTCGTAACACGCGCAAAAGACGCAGCGGTACTTAACCTCGAGCCAATGATCGATTCGCTTATCGGCAAGTCGGCGGACGAAAAAAGCGAAAGCCCATTATTTAGTTACTTCTTCTCGCCCGACGCACTTGAAGCTGACCCAGCGCGCTACATCGAATACCTTGGAGCACTCCGTGCCATTCGCGCCAAGCTTCGCGAGTATAAACCAGGTGAAACGCTTAATCTACGTGCCTTCGTTGAGTTTATCGAGCTCCACCGACGCCTCGAAATCGGCATCTCGCTCAATCGCTACTCACTCGCGAGTGACGTACCAGCCGTCCAGCTATTAACCGCCCACAAATCAAAGGGCCTCGAGTTTGATACCGTATTTGTATTCAACTCGGTCGACTCAGTGTGGGGGCAGAGCGCGCGCAGCATGAGCCGCTCAATTAGCTACCCAGAAAACCTTCCTCTCGCACCAACCGGCAACACCGCCGACGAACGCTTGCGCCTTTTTTACGTGGCGATGACACGTGCAAAAAATGAACTCATCATTACCCACGCAGGGGCAAACGATACCGACAAGCAAACACTCCCTGCCGATTTCTTGCTAAACGTTGAGGCGCCAAGGCTTGAGACTACCGAGCAATCGCGCCAAGAAACGCTCGAGACTGCTGAGCTTGCGTGGTACGAACCACTAGTAGAAACAACCCCTGAATTAAAGCAGCTTTTAGCGCCGCAAATTGAAAAGTTCAAACTCAGCGCCACATCGCTTAACAGTTTTCTTGACGTAAGTCGCGGGGGACCACAGCATTTCCTACTTAACAATTTGCTGCACTTCCCGCAAACAAAACCTGCACCGGCGTCATACGGTACCGCCGTGCACTGGACCTTACAGCAAGCACATACGCATGTGGCGGCAACCAAGACGCCGAAGCCACTTGAAGATTCACTGCACGATTTTGAAACAGCACTTGCCAAAGAGCGGCTCAGTGAAAGTGACTTCCAACATTACCTGCTACAAGGTAGCCAGCATATTCCGCAATTCTTTGAATCAAGCGTACTGCCGATGAGCGTCACCCAAAAGGCCGAAGTGACCTTTAGTCATCAAGATGTACGCGTAGGCGATGCACGCATCACAGGGTCACTCGACATGATTGATGTTGATAAAGAGGATAAAACACTCGTCGTCACCGATTACAAAACAGGCCACCCTTCGCTTGCATGGGACAAGGGTGATGACGGCACAAAACTGAAGCTCCATAAGTACAAGCAACAGCTCGTGTTCTATAAGATTTTGGCCGAAAGCTCAGCTGAATACGGTAACTATACCGTCACTCGTGGCCAACTTGCGTTCATCGAACCAACCAAGGGAGGGGAGAGTATCGTGCTGTCTCTCGACCTAAGCGCCGAAGACGTCGAGCGCACCAAGCGCCTTATTGAAGCAGTCTGGAAACGCATCGCAACACTTTCGCTACCTGACACTTCAGGCTATTCACCAGACTACAAGGGCGTACTCGCATTTGAGCAAGACCTCATTGACGATTTAGCATAAATCATGCTATAATAATAGTAATAGACACGATTGAGCTGCGGCATGCCGACAGCTTTTCTTACGAGAAGAGACGTTCGCATGCCCTAGCTCTCGATGTCTATGCAATTTGACAGACAGAGATTTAGTGCAAAAAAGGTACGTGAGAGCCTGCCCAGGGCGAGGTTGCGAAAACCCCTCCCCCAGAGAAGCAACCCTCACGGCTCGGTCACCCCCATGGTGATCGAGGCCACTGATAAAACGGTTTCCGAGCGAATGTAACGTTCGCTTGATGTCCGGCCAGATTCCACCTGGCTCAGTGGCACTATTCTTTCAATGAGTTCCGGGTCCCTCGAGGGGATGCTTAAGGGCTCCGGAATACGAGTGGTTCGGCCACTCATCTGGAGCCCGCCATGCTCCAGAAAACAGGGGTGGCCCCGCTCGGGTGCCTTGGAACACCACGCGAACAGAGTCGTTCGACCGAGTGGGGCCACCTCGCCCAAACCATTGCAAGACGTTCCACCCATCCACCGATCCACGACAGGAAGAGAGATCACGATGGCAACCGACGCCGACTACATGCGAGCAGCCGAGACGCCGCCGAAGGACCGCTCGGATGAGCAGAAGCGGCTCGTCAACGACGCGCACGCCAACGGCATGACCACGGTCAAGAACGCCGACCATGAGGCGCGTCGCAAGGCCCAGTACGGCGGCTAGGCATCATGCCTGCCAAGAGTGGACGCCCTCATTACGGCGCAAAACCAGACTACGCACTATCTCTGTCTGTCCATTCACTTTTCACCACAACACTCCCATCAATTCGGTGGGCAACCACCACCGTTGTGATAAAGAGCGAATGGGTACTTTCTGGAATAATCTACCAAAACCTTTCTTCATCCTCGCTCCTATGGAAGCGGTGACGGATGTCGTGTTTCGTCATGTCGTCTTGAAAGCCGGTCGTCCTGACATTTTCTTTACCGAATTCGTCAGCACTGATGGCTACTGTAGCCCGAAGGGTCGACACAGTACTGCGAGTCGCTTAGCGTTTGCTGATGACGAGCACCCAATGGTCGTACAAATCTGGGGCGACAAGCCTGAGCACTTCCGCGAAATGGCACTTGGCATGAAAGAGCTCGGTTTTAAGGGCATTGATATTAACATGGGCTGTCCCGCAAAGGATGTCGTAAAGAAAGGGGCGGGGAGTGGCCTTATTCGGACCCCCGAGCTTGCTGCTGAAATTATTGCCGCCGCAAAAGAAGCCGGCTTGCCAGTCAGCGTCAAAACTCGTCTTGGCGATGTACGCATTGACGAATGGCGCGAATGGTTGACCCACATTTTAAAGCAAGATATTCCAAACCTTACCATTCACCTTCGTACGCGCAAGGAAATGAGTAAGGTCGACGCACACTATGAGCTTATTCCCGAAATCAAAGCACTTCGCGATGAAATCGCCCCACATACACTCCTTACCATTAATGGTGATATCCGCGACCGCGCACACGGCATGGAGCTTGTTGAAAAGTACGGAGTCGATGGCGTAATGATTGGCCGTGGTATTTTTTCTAACCCGTACGCGTTCACTGAAAGCTACCAACCAAGCCGCGAAGAAATGCTCGACCTTCTTCATTACCACCTCGACCTATACGATAAGTTCTCAGCTACTCTTGAGCACGCGCCGTTTGACCCACTGAAGCGATTCTTTAAGATTTATGTGCGCGACATGCCCGGCGCCGCTGAACTTCGCGATAAGCTCATGCACACCAAGACAACTGCGGAAGTGCGCGAAATTCTCGCGACTATTCCTCAAGATCACGATGCTTCTTAAGCACCGCCTTTTTACCAGTTCGACTAATATTTAATAATCCAGCGACGCGTGCCTCTGCGGTACTCGTGATTCGTCGCACACGCTCTTTGCTCGTAATGCGCTCTTGCTCGCGTGCTTCAGCAGCCTCGGATGACAACACAACGTCAGGATCGGGAAGGCTCGAGAAGTCAACCGGCATGACCGGCTCGCCATATTTAATAACAACTGGAGTCTTCTTGAAGCGACCTTCAGATTCTCCATATTGAAGTGATACTGGCACAAGTGGCTTACGACTCGTGAGTGCAATCAAACCTACGCCGTCGTTAAAGCGAGGCAGACCCTCCGATTCATCGATACGCGTACCACCCGGGTGAATACCGACTGATTCACCGCGCTGCAGTGCAGCTTGGGCAAGACGGACCATGCGCATTGCCGAGGCGCCGCCATCCTTCGCCTCGCGGTCAACAGGAATCTGCCATGTGTGCTGCATGAACCACTTTGTTGAACGACCAAGTTTGCCTTTATTATCTAAACCGCCACCTTCGATGTATTCCTGCTTAATGACAAATCGCATCGGTGCACCCGTATGCTCGGTGTGAATCGCCGACATTAAAAGCGAGTCGGCAAATTGCACATGATTTGCCGCGTAAATCGCCGGCTCATCAAGGATATTTTCTTCACCCTCGATCTGTACATCAAATGTGCGATTTAAGACAAAACGCGAAAGGACGTACAGCTGCCGATAATAATCAGCAGGGGGGTCGTCCTTTTCAGGTGCCTTTGCGACAGTTCGCTCAGTTGGGGTAGGCTCAAATTCACTCATAGGTTTAGTGGTGACGGCGACGGTGGTGCAATTCGGCCACGCGGAGGCGTACCTGCGCACGGTCAATCAACTGTGTCGCTTTCTCAATCTCCACCTGGTTCTTAGCTTCACCCTTCATCTTCTGGGCACGGTCAAGTGCGGCCTTGACTTCAGCTTCAGTGATTTCATCGCCACGGTCAGCTTCGTCCACAAGTACTCGTACGGCAGTAGGGGCGATCTCAATCACGCCACCACTGACGGCAAAGTATTCAAGCTCGTCGTCTTTGTCACCCTTTTCGTAGCGTACCGCGAGTGCACCAGGAGCGGCCAACGTCACGAGCGGTTCGTGACCAGGGAACACCGCAATATCACCCGCAGCCGTCGGGGCCATAAGCTCGTAAATGTCAGTGTCGACACTTACTCCTTGAAGGGTGATAAGTTGCAAGTGCATAAACTACTTCGCTTCCTTTGCAGGATTCTTGCCTTCATTAGCCGCCTTGTTCGCAAGCGTACCATCAACCATGTAGAACCAGTCTTCAGGCTTGTCGTCGTACTTACCGGCAAGAATGTCGCCGAAGTCCTTCACGGTGTCTTCAAGCTTCACGTAGACACCCTTGTTACCGGTGAACTTTTCAGCCACGAAGAAGGCTTGAGACAGGTAGCGCTGGACGCGACGTGCACGGTTTACAGTTTGCTTTTGGTTGTCAGAAAGCTCTTCCATACCAAGGATCGCAATGATGTCTTGGAGTTCCTTGTATTCCTGAAGAATACGTTGCACTTCACGAGCCACACGGTAGTGTTCTTCACCCACGATTTCTGGGTCGAGGCTGGTAGAAGTCGACGCGAGCACGTCAACTGCAGGATAGATACCAATTTCAGTCAGCGCACGACTCATCACGATAGTTGCATCGAGGTGGGCGAAAGTTGTTGCTGGCGCTGGGTCAGTAAAGTCGTCGGCAGGTACGTAGACGGCTTGCACTGAAGTAATTGAGCCCCTCTTAGTAGAGGTAATACGCTCTTGGAGTGCACCCATTTCCTCTTGGAGGTTAGGCTGATACCCCACTGCAGACGGAAGGCGACCAAGGAGTGCAGAAACCTCAGCACCAGCCTGGGTGTAGCGGAAGATGTTGTCAATGAAGAGCAGCACGTCTTTACCTTCGTCGCGGAAAGATTCTGCCATAGTAAGACCAGAAAGTGCAACGCGAAGACGCGCTCCAGGCGGCTCATTCATTTGCCCAAAGACGAGTGATGTCTTGTCGAGCACGCCCGCTTCTTCCATTTCGTAGTAAAGGTCGTTACCCTCACGAGTACGCTCACCAACACCGGCAAAAACCGAGTTACCAGAGTGGAACTTCGCGATGTTGTTAATAAGCTCGGTAATAAGAACCGTCTTACCGACACCCGCACCAGCGAAGAGGCCAGCCTTACCACCCTTTACAATAGGGGCGATAAGGTCGACTGACTTAATACCAGTTTCGAGAATTTCAGCTTTGTTTGATTGCTCCGAAAGGGCAGGAGCTGGGCGGTGAATCGGAGAAACCGCACCCTTTGGCGCTGGCTTACCGTCGATTGGGTCACCGGTCACGTTGAACATACGACCAACCGTATCGTTACCAACCGGTACGCTAATTGGCGCGCCAGTTGCAACTACTTCTTGGCCACGCTTAAGGCCGTCAGTGCTTGAAAGTGCAATCGCGCGAACCGTGTGCTCATCGAGGTGCTGCGCAACCTCAAGAGTAATCACTGCGTCGTTGTGGGCGACTGTAAGTGCGTCGTTAATCGCAGGTACTTTATCTGCGAACTCGGCGTCAACGACGACACCGACGATTTGTGTAATTGTTCCTGTT
>Ga0041910_1002899_pt1 | contig 10617 bp, 9 predicted proteins | sample ThiBio_1000_biof_FD_55015 | JGI IMG/M metagenome (GOLD analysis project Ga0041910, IMG submission 55015) | Wastewater bioreactor microbial communities from Cape Town, South Africa - Thiocy_expt_1000_biof | ecosystem: Engineered > Bioreactor > Thiocyanate-remediating > Anaerobic-Aerobic | place...
GGAAAAGCCGGAATGCATCTCGGCGGCGGCGCAACGCGCCCACGCGCGGGCCTGGGCATCCGCCGGCCACACACCGGGATGGCGCTCGGCCACGTATTCGGCGATCGCCAGCGAATCCCACACCACGGTGTCGCCGTCGCGCAGGCACGGCACCTTGCCGGTGGGCGAGAACACGCGGAACGCGTCCCAGTTCACGCCGGCGCCGCCGACGAAGGGCACCAGCTTCTCGTCGAACGGAATGCCCAGCCCGCGCAGCAGCACCCACGGGCGCAGCGACCACGACGAGTAGTTCTTGTTGGCGATCCAGAGCTGGTACACGCGGCACTCCTTGTACGGGGGAGAAACGTTCAGGACGGCTTGCAGGCCTCGGCCAGCGCCACCGGCGCCGCAGGCGCAGGACGGTGTCGCGCATTCGCCAGCACCACGCCGGCTATCACCACGGCGCCGCCGGCCAGCACCATCGCACCCGGCACCTCGTGCAGCCACACCCAGCCGATCGCGATGGCGATCGGCGGCGACAGGTAGATGAAGCTGGACACGCGCGACGCGCTGGCGCGGTGCACCGCGATGTTCCACGCGAGATAGCCCACGAAACTCGGCGCGATGCCCAGCCACAGCAGCGCGACGATGTGCGACCACGGCGCCGCCGCCAGCGCCTGCGACAGGCCGCCCGCGAACGGCAGGCAACCCAGCGTGCCGGCGAAGAAGGTGAAGGCGGTGACCGCCAGCGTGCCCGAACGCGCGAACAGCGGCTTCTGGCCCACGAAATAGATTGCCGAGGCCAGCACGCATACCAGCACCAGCAGCGCCTTCGGATCAGCCTCGACCTTCTGCCCGCTCGCCAGCACCACCAGCACCGTGCCCGCCAGCGCCACCGCGAGGCCGGCCCAGGTGCGCAGGCTCAGCCGCTCGCGCAGCCACAGCGCCGACACCGCGGCCGTCGCCGCGGGCACCAGGCAGATCAGGATCGCCGCGGTGCCGCTGGCGATGCGCGTTTCCGCCCAGTTGAGGCAGACGTGGTATGCGGTGAGGCCGATCAACCCCAGCACGAACAGCCGCGGCCAGTCGCGCAGCGCCGGCAGCGGCACGCGCTTCGCCGCCAGCAGCGCCGCGAAGCACAGCGAGCCGATCGCGAGCCGTGCGAACGCCACTTCGCCCGGCGTGAACGAGGCCAGCGCGTAGGCGATCGCCGCATACGCCGACGACCAGGTGAGCAGGGCGACGGCGATGCAGACGAGGGCACGCGCGTCGAGGCGCTCGGTGGCGCTCATGGATGGGGATTCCGGCATGGGGAGAGCGCATCGTAGTCTTGCGGGCGTGATCGCGGAATAATGCATCGACGGATCACCACATGCTTCGCCTTCGATAGAACAGAAACGGAAGACCACCGCCTTGGAATCGAAACCCGAACTCGACGCGAAGGACTGGCAACTGCTGGAAGCCCTGCAGCGCGACGCGCGCCTGGGCTACGCCGAACTGGGCCGCAAGGTGCGCCTGTCCGCACCCGCGGTGGCCGAACGCGTGAAGCGGCTGGAGGAAGCCGGCGTGATCGCCGGCTACCGCGCCGTGGTGGAACCGAAGCGACTCGGTTACCGCATCGAGGCGATGGTGCGGCTGCGCTGCGACGGCGGCATCTGCGCGCGCATCGGCCCCATCGTCGCCGACATCCCCGAGGTGCTGGACTGCCGTCGCCTCGCCGGCGAGGACTCCGCGCTGCTGCGCGTGGTGGCGATGTCGATCGGCCATCTGGAAAGCGTGCTCGACCGCCTGCTGAAGATCCACGCCAGCGTCAGCACCACGACGCTGGTGGTGCTGCAGGCGCCACACGCGAACCGCCCGCTCACCCGCACGATGTGGGAGGCGGCGCGAAAACTTCCGCTGGACTGAGTCGCGTCGGAAAAACCTCACCGTCCCGCGGCATGCGTGCGCGGCAGCCACGCCCGCGTCATGCAAGTAAGGTACTCATCCCGGAATCCCCATCCGCGCACAGCGCATACTCCCTCCCCCGTTGCCGCAGAGCGAACCGACATGACCGACAAACTGCCGCCCGTCCCCGCCGCCGCCGATGCCGACGACGCGCCTGCCGATCCCGCCAGGCGCAAGCTGCTGGGCGGCATGGCGCTGGCCGGCGCCGCGCTGGCCGTGGGCGGCGGCCAGGTGGTCGCGGCCGATGGCGGCCATGCCCGCAGCGCCAGCGACCGCGCGCTGGACGCCGCGCTGCGCAAGCACATCCGCCACGTGGTGGTGATCTACGCCGAGAACCGCAGCTTCAACAACCTGTTCGGCGATTTCCCCGGGCTGGCGCAACCGCTGTCGGCGCTCGCGCCCGAGCAATACCGGCAGCGCGACCGCGACGGCCGCGTGCTCGAAACCCTGCCGCCGATCTGGCACGGCCTGATCCCGCACAAGCAGGTGCTGTACGGCCGCGAGTACCAGATCGGCGAGGAGGCGATACACGGGCTGGCCAACGCACCGTTCGCGCTGGTCACGCCGGAGGGCGAGCCGCTGCCACAGGCGCTGGTCACGCGCGACCTGATCCACAGCTTCTACAACAACCAGCTGCAGATCAACGGCGGCAGGAACGACGGCTTCGTGGCCTGGGGCGACAGCGGCGCGCTGGTGATGGGGCGCTACGGCGACAGCGCGGACAAGCTCGCGCTGTGGCAACTCGCGAAGCAGTTCACGCTGTGCGACAACTTCTTCATGGGTGCGTTCGGCGGCTCCTTCCTCAACCACCATTACCTGATCGCCGCGCAGGCGCCGTACTTCCCGCACGCCGACCAGGGCCCGGCGAAGTTCCAGATCACCGAGCTGGAAGGCGACGACCCCACCGGCATCCGCCCGAAGCTGGCCGAGGATTCGCCCGCCAGCGCGATGCAGGGCCGGCCGAAGTTCGCCTCGCGCATGGCGCTCACGCCGGACTTCTGGGCGGTGAACACCATGGGTCCGCCGTATGCGCCTGCCTTCACCGACGATCCGAAGAACCCGTTGCTGGCCGNCCCCGCCGACCCCAGCACGCTGCCGCCGCAGTCGCACGCCACCATCGGCGACCGGCTCAGCGCGAAGGGCATCGACTGGGGGGCGTGGTACGCCGGCGGCTGGCAGCTGGCGCTGGACGGCAAGGGCGTGCGCGGCACCCGCGACAGCTTTCCGTACGCGCCGAACTTCCAGATCCACCACCAGCCGTTCAACTACTTCGAGGCGTTCGCGCCCGGCACCCGGGCGCGCGCGCAGCACCTGCGCGACGGCGGCACCGGCAGCACCGCGGCCACCAGCCGCTTCATCGCCGACATCGAACGCGGCACGCTGCCGGCGGTGGCGTTCTACAAGCCCCAGGGCGACCTCAACATGCACGCGGGCTATTCCGATGTCTCCGCCGGCGACGCGCACATCGTGCAGATCATCGAGGCGCTGCAGAAGAGCCCGCTGTGGCCGCACACCATGGTGGTGATCACCGTGGACGAAAACGGCGGCTGGTGGGACCACGTGGCGCCGCCCAGGGGCGACCGCTGGGGGCCGGGCACGCGCATCCCCGCGCTGGTGGTCTCGCCGCACGCGAAGCGCGGCCACGTCGACCACACCATCTACGACACCGGCTCGGTGCAGCGCTTCATCAACCGCCGTTTCGGGCTGGACCCGCTGCCCGGCATCGCGCTGCGCGACAAGGCCATGCGCGACGCCGGCGGACCGCCGCCCGGCGACCTCACCAACGCCCTGCAATTCGGTTGAACGCCATGCGCGAGCTGTACCCCGAGATCGAACCCTTCCGCACCCGCCGCCTCGCCGTCGATGCGCGGCACAGCCTGCACGTTGAGGAATGCGGCACGCCCGGCGCACTGCCGGTGCTGTTCCTGCACGGCGGCCCCGGCGCGGGCATCGCGCCCTACCATCGCCGCTTCTTCGATCCGGCGCGCTGGCACGTCGTGCTGTTCGACCAGCGCGGCGCGGGGCAATCGACGCCGTTCGCCGATCTCGTCGACAACACCACCGCGCACCTGGTGGCCGACATCGAGGCGTTGCGCGAGGAACTCGGCATCGAGCGCTGGGTGGTGTTCGGCGGCTCGTGGGGCTCCACGCTGGCGCTGGCCTACGCCGAGGCGCATCCCGAGCGCGTGCTGGGCCTGGTGCTGCGCGGCATCTTCCTCGCCCGCGACGAGGAGCTGCGCTGGTTCAACGAGGTGGACGGCGGCGCGCGCTACATCTTCCCCGAACGCTGGGCGCGCTTCCGCGATTTCATTCCCGAGGTCGAGCGCGGCAACATGATCGAGGCGTACTGGCGCCGCCTCGACAGCAGCGACGAAACCCTGCGCCTCGCCGCCGCGCAGGCCTGGAGCGCCTACGAGGGCGGCAGCACCACGCTGCTGCACGACCCGGACGCCAGCGGCGATTTCGCCGAGCCGCACAAGGCGGTGAGCCTCGCACGACTGGAGGCCCACTACTTCCGCCACGGCATGTTCCTCGAACCGGACCAGCTGCTGCGCGACGTGGCGAAGCTGCGCCGCATTCCCGCCACCATCGTGCATGGCCGCTACGACATCATCTGCCCGGTGAAGACCGCCATCGACCTGCACGCGGCGTGGCCCGAGGCGGAACTGCGCATCGTGCTGGCCGGCCACAGCGCGGCCGACCCGGCCATCGTCGATGCGCTGGTGCAGGCCACCGACAAGCTGGCGGATCGCTACGGCTGAGCGGGCGGCGTAGTCGCCGGCTTCTTCCGCCGACTGCCGCCCGCGCGCGCCGGCTTGCGGACCGACGCAGCGCCATCGGCATCGCCGCCCGCAACCGCCCTGCCGGCGGCGTGCTCCATCCACGTCAGCACGTCGGCATACGCGACGAAGTGCTGCAGGTATTCCGGCGAGACATCGCGCATCAGCGTCATGGCGCGGTAGGCGAGCACGCGGGAATGCAACGGGCCGGCATCCTCGGGCAGCGAATCCAGGCACTGCCGCAGCAGGCTGTCGATGCGGATGCGGCTCCACAGTTGCTGGAACTCGTCCAGCGCCGGCATGGGCGCGATGTCTGCGATGGGTGCTTCATCGCGCGTCCGCGCCATCGGCACGGCTTGCGGCACGCCATCCAGCCGCGGGGCGTTGGCGAACTGCGCCAGCAGTTGCTGCATCGGGCTTTCGTCGGCGTGATGCGGCGGCGTGGCTTCGGGCTGATCGGCGAGCAACCCGGCATAGGCATCGGCCAGTTCCTGCAGGCGCGCATCCAGTTGCTTGCGCACCTGTCCGTCATGGCGCAGTGCGCGCCGCGCCATCGCGTCCATCAACGCGAAGCGCAACGGATCGATGCGGTCGGTGCCCTGCTCGCGCCAGGCCGCCAGTCGCGCGTGGACGTCCATCTCAGCGGACACCGGACTTGTTGCGCGGGATCGGCGCGATTTCCACGCGGCGGTTCTTCGCACGGCCGGCGGCGCTGTCGTTGGAACTGACCGGCTGCTCGGCGCCAAACGCGGCGGCGAACACCGACGAGGCCGGCACGCCATCGGCGATCAACGCGCGCGTCACGGTGAGCGCGCGCGCGGCGGACAGCTCCAGGTTGTCGGCGAAGCGCGCGTTGGCCACGCGCACCGGCTGGTTGTCGGTGAAGCCGCTGACCATCAGGATCTCGTCGCGCGCCGAAAGATATCCGCGCAAGGGCGCGGCGAGGCTTTGCAGCAGGTCGCGGCCTTCCGGCTGCAACTGGTCGGAATTGAGCGCGAACAGCACGCTGCCGCTGATGCCGATGCGGCCATCGACCAGGGTCACGCGCCCGGCGGCCAAGGGCGCGGCCAGCGCCTGCTCCAGCGTCTTGAGGCGGGCGGCCTCGGCCTGGCGCTGCTTCACTTCCTGGTCCAGCCGGTTGTGCAGCAGCAGTTGGATGCCGATCACGCTGGCCAGGATCAGCACGAAGGCGCCCAGCAGCACCGACATCAGGTCGCCGAACGCGGCCCAGGTGGTGGCGCCGGATTCGGCGCCGGGCTCGAACTCGATCTCGTCGCTCATGCGCCGGCGGGCTCGGCGTCGTTGCGCGCGCCGGCGAGCTGCTGCAACTCGCCGATGATCTGCTTCTGCGAGAGCATGCTCAGCTCGATCACCTCGCGCGCCTGCGCCACGTAGTAGGCGAGCTGTTCGTCGCTGCGCGCCAGCGACTTGTCCAGCGCCGCCTCGATGCCTTGCAGGCGTTCGTTCAATGCCGCGGTGGACTGGCCAAACGACTGCACCGCGCCGCCGAACGCCTCACCGAGGCTGGCCACTTCCACCGCGCTGCCGGTGACGTGGGCCGCGGCCGCGTCGAGCCGGCCGGCTTCGCTTTCCACCTGCGCGCTGAAGCGGCTGCCGACGCGCTCCAGCAGATCGGCCGAGGTGGCGACCAGCGCATCGATGGCACTGCGCTGTTCGGTGGAGGCGTGGTTGACCGCGTCGAGCAGGGTCTGCAGGGTTTCCAGCAGGCGGCCACGTTCTTCCAGCATGGCGGTGTCGCGCACCATGCTGTCGGACAGCTTCTGCCGCAGTTCGGCCACCACTTCGGCCGCGGCGCGCGGCGCCTCGGAAGCGGTGGCGACCAGCCGCGAAATCTCGGCCAGGGTGTCGCGCGCCTGCGCCTGCGACTGTTCGCCCATCGCCTGCGCGGTCTTTTCCAGCGTGGCGCAAACCTGTTGCTGATGCGCGGCCACCTGTTCGCTGCCCTGCTCCCAGCGCTGGCCGAACTCGCCGGTCAGCGCGGCGAAGGCATCGCGCCATTCGGCAAGGCGCGCGGCGTCGCGCGCTTCCAGCGCGGCCTGCAATTCGCCGTGCGAGCGTTGCAGCGACTGGATCATCGCGTCGCTGCGCCCGGCGAAGGCCGACTGCAGATCGCCGTGCGATTGCTGCAGGCTGTCGATCAAGGCGCGGGAGCGCTGGTCGAAACCCGCCGAGGCTGACGCCCACGCTTCTTCGTTGCGCCGCGCCAGCGCATCGTGCGCCTCGTGCTGGCGCGCGAGCGCGCCGTTCCACGCTTCGGCCGTGTGGGCCGTGCTGTCTTCCAGCCGCGCGGCCACGCCGTCCACCAGCGCGGTCGAGCGCTGCTCGAAGGTGGCGGCAAACTGCTGCAGGGCCTGCCGCAGATCGTCGGAGAGCGCCGCATTGCCGCGCTGCTGCTCGGCGATGGCGGCGCTCCAGCTTTCGCGGGCCGCGCCAGCCGCGCCTTGCACGGTGCTGTCGAGGCCGTCGAGCTGCTTGCGCACGGCTTGTTCGATGGTGGCGTGCAGGCGATCGGATTGCGTGGCCAGGCCGGCCATGGTGCTGTCCACCACCGGCTGCAACGCGGCGCCGACGGCGTTGGCCTGCCGGGCGATGCCGTCGTGCAAGGCCTGCTGCAGCGTGGAAGCCAGTTGCGTATAGGCCGCTTCGGTGCGCTGGTGGAAGGCCTGCTGGCCTGCCTGCAGGCGTTCGCCCGCGGCCTGCTGCTGGCGTTCCAGCGTGTCGGCCAGCGTCTGCAGGCGATCCACCAGCACCGGCATCAGCGCGTTCTGTTCCTGCAGCAGGCGGAAGGTTTCGCGGCGCTGCGTCGATGGCGAACGATGCGCGAGGTGCGCGGCGATGCCGGCATCCAGTTGCTGCACGGCCAGTGCGCGTTCGCGCCGCAGCAGCGCCGACAACAGGCCCAGCGCCGCCGAGGTCGCCACGCCGGCAATCGACGTGCCGAAGGCGAAGCCCAGGCCCTTCACCGGCGCGGCCAGCGAGCTGCGGATGGCGTCGAGATCGGTGGCGCTTTCCAGCGCGAGGCCGGTACCGCGCAAGGTGGCCATCATGCCCAGCAAGGTGCCGAGCATGCCCAGCAGCACCAGCAGGCCCACGAGGTAGGGCGTCAACGCCGGCGCCGGCAGGCCCACGCGTTCGCCTTCGACGCGCAGCCGCACGCTGTTGCGCAGGCCGGGCTGCAATTGCGAGAGCCAGCCGTCGAAGTTGCCGGCCGCGTCGCCGATGGACGGCAGCGCGCGCAGCAGCGTGGCGGTGGCCTGGCGATAACGCAGCAGTTCGAACGCGCCGGCGAGATAGCAGGCGGCGATCAAGGCGGCGACGGCGGCGGCCAGCGTGTGGTTGCCGAGGTAGCCGATGCCGATCCAGCACACGGCCAGCAGGCCGGCAAGGAACACGACGGGGACGAGGAAATTTCTGTGCATGGTTACCGGGTGCGCAGCGCTGCAAGCAGGCCGTCGATGGGGTGAAAGCGAACCTCCAGCTCGGCCAGCAGCGCCATGCGCATGTCCTGGCGGAACCGCGCCAGCCAGGGGCCGGCGGCGGAGGCATCGTCCGGCGCATCGGCGCCGGTGGCAGGGGGAGCGCCCGCTGTGCGCAGGCGCCGGTAGTGCTGACCAAGCAGAGCGGGCACGCGCGCCAACAGCATCTGCTCGCGCGGGCTGAGCACGGCCTCCATCACCGCGTCCACCTCGGCCAGCCGCGCCTTGGCGGGCGACTGGCGCGCGAGCGCGTCGCGCAGGCGGCCGCGCAGCTGGCCCGTGGCCGCCTGCATCGCGCGCTGCGCGGCCATGCAGTGCTGGCGATAGGGCTGGTAGTCGTCGTCGATGGTCGGAGCATCCTTGCGTGCGGGCGGGGCCGGATCGATGTCGGCATCGATGGATTGCCGCAGCACGCCGCGCAGGCGCGCGCATTCGGCATCGTGGCCGCCCTCGCCCTCCGCATCGCCCTCGACGCCGGCAACGCCGCCATCCAGCGCGCGCGACAGCACGAGGGCGCGGTTCCAGTCGAACCAGTCGGCCAGGCGCTCGGTGAGCACAGGCGGCGTACGCGGCAGATCAGCATCACTGAAGCGTGCCAGCAGCCGGATGAACGCCGGCCCCAGCACGGGCGCGCGGGTGGAAGCTTTCGCCATATTCCTAGTCGAAAAACTGAACATTTTACACGGCAGTGCGGATCGGCTGCACCGCATCCCCGCTGCGCATCGTGCGCGGCCGCCACGACAGCGCCTGCCCGGTAGAAACCACCATCGACGGGCAGGCGATTGCCCTGGCAGACCGGTCTCCATGGCAGGACCTCCGATTCGGTGCATCCGCGCCGATGGCATACTCGACGGCTATTGCCATGTGGAGTCCGCGATGCGTGTCCTGGTCACTGGTGCCTACGGTTTCATCGGCGCGCACATCGTGGCGGCGCTGGTCGGCGCCGGCCATGAAGTGATTTGCGCGGTACGCCAGGCCCGCGTCGATTCGCGTTTCCCCGGCTTGAAGGCCGTGGCCTGCGACATGGCTTCCGACGTGCGTAGCGACGACTGGTTGCCGCGCCTCGACGGCATCGATGCCGTGGTCAATTGCGCCGGCATACTGCGCGAGCGCGGTGGCGACACTTATGCGCACGTGCACGAGTTGGCACCGCTCGCGCTTTTTCAGGCTTGCCTGCAACGGGGCATCCGGCGCGTGATCCAGATTTCCGCCCTCGGCAACGCCGACGACAGCGAATTCGTTGCCTCCAAGCACCGCAGCGACGCGGCGCTGGCCACACTGGACCTGGACTGGCTGGTGCTGCGCCCTTCGCTGGTCTACAGCGTGCACGGTTCCTGGGGCGGGAGTTCGCTGCTGCGCGCGCTGGCTGCACTGCCCGGTGCGCTTCCATTGCCGGGAGGCGGCACGCAACCGGTGCAACCGATCGCCGCGGAAGACGTCGGCGCGACGGTTGTTGCTGCGCTGGCACGACCCTCGTGCACACGGGAGACCATCGAGCTAGTCGGCCCCGAGGTGATGAATCTTCGCGACTACCTGCTGGCCTGGCGCCGCTGGCTGGGCTTCGGGCATGTGCGCATCGTGGCCATCCCCATCGCGCTGGCACGATGGCTCGCTGCCTGCGGCGACCTACTGGGCGATGGCCCGCTGGGCCGGACCACGATGCGCATGCTCGAACGCGGCAATACGGGCGCGACCCATGCCTCGGCACAGCTGCGCGACCGGCTTGGCGTCGCGCCGCGAACCTTGCTGCACGCGCTCGATGAAACGCCAAGCCACGTGCAAGATCGCTGGCACGCACGGCTTTATTTCTGGCTACCCACGCTGCGCATACTCATGGCGGTGCTGTGGATCGGCTCGGGCGTGACGGGATGGCTGACCTCGCTTGCCGATATGCAGGCACTGACATCCGGCGGCATGCTGAGCGGCGACACGCTGGTGATGCTCGCGCGGTTGACCGGTACGGCCGACCTGCTGCTCGGCGTGCTGTGCCTGCTGCATTGGCGCTCGCGACTCGTGCTGGGTGCGATGCTGCTGATGCTGCTCGGCTACACGCTGGGCGTCGGCACGCTTTGGCCTGCGCAGTGGCTGGAACCATTCGGCGGCTTGCTCAAGAACCTGCCGCTGATTGCGGCGCTGGCTATTCTGCTGGCGACGGACGAACGTCGATGAACACCTTTGCCCTGCTGAAAACCGTGCACATCCTGTCGTCCACGCTGCTGTTCGGCACCGGGCTGGGCACGGCGTTCTTCATGTGGTTCACCCATCGCACGGGACAGGTCGCCGCCATCGCGACCGCCACGCGCCTCACCGTGCGTGCGGATTTCCTGTTCACCACGCCGGCCGTCATCGTGCAGCCGATATCGGGACTGTGGCTGATGCACTGGATGGGCCTCGATCTCGCCACGCCGTGGGTG
>Ga0041910_1002910_pt1 | contig 10529 bp, 7 predicted proteins | sample ThiBio_1000_biof_FD_55015 | JGI IMG/M metagenome (GOLD analysis project Ga0041910, IMG submission 55015) | Wastewater bioreactor microbial communities from Cape Town, South Africa - Thiocy_expt_1000_biof | ecosystem: Engineered > Bioreactor > Thiocyanate-remediating > Anaerobic-Aerobic | place...
CCGCCGGCGTTACGGCAGCGAGGCGGTGGGGCTGTACATCATCAGCATGGCGCGCAGCGCGGCCGACGTGCTGGCGGTGCTGGCACTGGCGCGCTACGGCGGGCTGGTGCAGGACGACAACGTGCCGCTCAACATCGCGCCGCTGTTCGAGACGGTGGACGATCTGAAGAACGCGCCGGCCACCTTGCGGGCACTGCTCGATGACCCGGTCTATCGCCGCCACCTCGCCGCGCGCGGCGACCAGCAATGGGTGATGCTGGGCTACTCGGACAGCGGCAAGGACGGCGGCACGCTGGCCTCGCGCTGGGGTTTGCAACGCGCGCAGGTGGAGCTGCTGGAAGTGGCGCGTGCGGCGGGGATCGAGTTGGCGTTCTTCCACGGCCGCGGCGGCTCGGCCAGCCGCGGCGGCGTGCGCATCGCGCCGGCGCTGATGTCCTCGCCGCGCGGATCGGTGGCCGGCGTGCTGCGGGTGACCGAGCAGGGCGAGGTGATCCACCGCAAGTACGGCATCCGCGCGCTGGCGCTGCGCAACCTGGAACAGACCGTCAGCGCCGTGCTGCGTGCCTCGCTGCGCCCGCGCGCCGACGATCCGCGCGAAGAGCCATGGCGCGCGCGGATGAACGTGTTGTCGGCAGCCAGCCGCGAGACTTACCGCGCCTTCGTCGAACACGCGCACTTCGTCGAGTACTTCCGCAGCGCCACGCCGATCGACGTGATCGAGCGCATGACCCTCGGCTCGCGCCCGGCCAGTCGCCGCAGCATGCGCGGCGTGCAGGACCTGCGCGCGATCCCGTGGGTGTTCGCGTGGACCCAGTGCCGCTCGATCCTGCCCGGCTGGTACGGCCTCGGCAGTGCGCTGGGCCACGGCGTGCGCGAGTTCGGCGAGGAGGCGATGGCCGAGATGGCCAGCGACTGGCCGTTCTTCAGCAACATGCTGGACGACGTGGAAATGGTGCTGGCCAAGTGCGACCTCGACATCGCCGAGGCGTTCTCGCGCCTGTCCGGGCCGCTGCACGAGGAAATGTTCGGCCTGGTCCGCGGCGAGTTCGAGCGCACCCGCCGCGTGCTGCTGCAGTTGAACGGGCACCGCACCCTGCTGCAGGACGCCCCGCGGCTGGCCGCCTCGATCCGNCTGCGCAACCCGTACGTGGATCCGATGAGCCTGCTGCAGGTCGACCTGCTGCGGCGCTGGCGCGAGAGCGACCGCGAGGACGACGCGCTGCTGCAGGCCCTGGTCGCCTGCGTCAACGGCGTGGCGCAGGGGCTGCAGAATACCGGCTGAGCGCGGCGCTCCTACGATTCCAGACTCGCCTGCAGCGCTGCGATGCGTTGGGCGCGCGGCAGCTTCTTCCACGCCATTTCCAGTCGCAATGCGTCGCCGTGGTCGGTGACCCAGACCCAGCCCAGCAATCGCTTCGGCGGGTTGGACCGGGTGAAGCGGGCGCCCTTGCCGGCGAGATGTTTCGCGTAGCGTTGTTCGGGGTCGCGGGCGATGCCGGTGTAGACGCGGCCGTCGGCGCATTCGAGCAGGTAGACGGCCCAGGCGTCCGTGCCGGGGGCGTCGCTCATGGACTCAGGCCCACTCGATCAGGCCCTCGGCATCGCAGACCTGTTTCCACGACGGCCGTGCCTTCAGGCGCGTGGCCAGTGCGGCCAGNTGCGGCCATTCGGTGGCGGGCTTGGGCATGTTGCGCGACCAGCGCATCAGCATCAGGGCGTAGAGGTCGACCATGCTGAAGCGGTCGCCGAGCATGTACGGGCCATGCGCGGCGAGATGGGCGTCGATCTTCGTCCAGCATTTTTCGATGCCGGCGCGGGCGGCCTGCTTGATCGTGTCGGCACCGTCGGCCAGGTGTTCGCCGGGGTAGAACCACTGGCGGAACAGTGGCTGCAGGTTGTTGGCGAAGTACAGCATCCATTGCAGGTAGTCGGCGCGCTGCGCGCTGCCGGGGACGGGCGCCAGTGCCGCCTCGGGATGCCTCTCGGCCAGCAGCAAGGCAAGCGCTGCCGCCTCGCCGTGCGGTTGGCCGTCGACCAGCAGGGTGGGCACCACGCCATTCGGGTTGATCGCCAGGTACGCGGCGCTGCGCTGTTCGCCCTTGTCGAGATCGATGCGCTTGAGCTCGTGCGGGGCACCGATTTCGAGCAGGGCGAGGTGCACCAGCAGGTTGGCCGAACCCGGGGCGTAGTAGAGCGTGTACATGCGTGGCAGTCCGTGGGAAAGATCCCCGAATGATACGCCGGGAGGAAGGGCGAGAAGTGAGTGGAGAGGCGTGAGAAACGAGAGAANGCACATGAGCGGGAGGTCTCTGCTCTGCGCTCACTCCTGCTTCGCTCAGCCATCCAATTCCGACCAGCGCGCGTAGACTGCATCCAGTTCGGCCTGCAACTTCACCAGCGCCTCGTTCGCCTTGACGATGGCCGCGCTGTCCTGCTGGAAGAAGGCCGGCTCGTTCATCGCCGCGGTGCGCGCGGCGATATCGCCTTCCAGTTGCTCGATGCGCTTCGGCAGTTGCTCCAGCTCGTGCTGTTCCTTGAAGCTGCGTTTGCGCTTTGCCGCCACGGGCGCCGCAGGTGTCGGAGCCGGCGCGGCGGCCTTGCCGGTGGCCGGGGTGCTGCGNGCGGTGGGCCGCTGGCGCAGCCAGTCGCTGTAGCCGCCCACGTATTCGCCGATGCGGCCTTCCCCTTCCAGCACCAGGGTGCTGGAGACCACGTTGTCGAGGAAGGCGCGGTCGTGCGAGACCAGCAGCAGGGTGCCCTGGTAGTCGGTCAGCAGTTCTTCCAGCAGCTCCAGCGTCTCGACGTCGAGGTCGTTGGTCGGTTCATCCATGACCAGCAGATTCGACGGCTGCGCGAACAGCTTGGCCAGCAGCAGGCGGTTGCGCTCGCCGCCGGAGAGGCGGGTGATCGGCGCGCGGGCGCGCTCGGGCGAGAACAGGAAATCCTGCAGGTAGCCGATGATGTGCTTGCGCTGGCCGTTGAGCTCGATGAACTCGCGGCCCTCGGCCACGTTGTCGAGCGCATTGAGCTTGTCGTTGAGCTGCAGCCGGTGCTGGTCGAAGTAGGCGATTTCGATATTGGTGCCCAGCTCGGCGGTACCGCGCAGCGGGGTGAGTTCGCCCAGCATGATCTTCAGCAGGGTGCTCTTGCCGGCGCCGTTGGGGCCGATGATGCCGATGCGGTCGCCGCGCATCACGGTGGTCGTGAGGTCGTCGATCAGCACGCGACCGTCGTAGGCCTGGTGCACGTGCCTGAGCTCGATCACCTTCTTGCCCGAAGCCTGCGCGCTGGCCGCCGTCATCTTCACGTTGCCACCCAGCTCGCGGCGTTGCGCACGTTCCGCACGCAGCGCCTTCAGCGCGCGCACGCGGCCTTCGTTGCGGGTGCGCCGGGCCTTGATGCCCTGGCGGATCCACACTTCCTCCTGCGCCAGCTTCTTGTCGAACAGCGCGTTCGCCTGCGCCTCGGCGTGCAGGCGTTCCTCGCGTCGGCGCAGGTAGTTGTCGTAGTCGCCCGGCCAGTCGGTGAGCGCGCCGCGGTCGATCTCGACGATGCGCGTCGCCAGCGCACGCAGGAAGCTGCGGTCGTGGGTGACGAACAGGATGCTGCCGGCGAACTGCTTGAGGAAGGTTTCCAGCCAGCCGATCGCCTCGATGTCGAGATGGTTGGTCGGTTCGTCCAGCAGCAGCACGTCGGGCTTGCGCACCAGCGCNTGNGCCAGCAGCACGCGGCGCTTCATGCCGCCGGACAGCGCGGCGAAGTCGGTCTCGCCGGGCAGTTCCAGCTGGGTCAGCACGTCGCTGACGCGGCGGTCGAGGTCCCAGCCGTGCTGCGCCTCGATCTGGTGCTGCACGTCGCCCAGCGCGTCGAAGTCGCCTTCGGCCAGCAGGTGGTGATAACGCGCCAGCAGGCGACCGAGATCGCCCAGCCCTTCGGCGACCACGTCGAACACGCTGCCGGCCGTGCCCTGCGGCACTTCCTGCGCCATCCGCGCTACCACCACGCCGTTCTGGATGCGCACCTCGCCGTCGTCGGCGTGCAGCTCGCCGGCGATCAGCTTCATCAGGGTGGATTTGCCTTCGCCGTTGCGACCGACGATGCAGACACGCTCGTTCGCCTCGATCGACAGATCGACGTGTTCGAGCAGGAGCGGGCCGCCGATGCTGAAGTCGACGCGTTGCAATTGGATAAGGGACATCNGCCCATTGTACTTGGCAGCGACGTTGCGGCGTGACCGGCGGCGCCCGAGCCGGCTATTGGACGTGCGGGCAAGCCCGGTCGGGAATGCGCGAGTCGCAAACCTTGACCGTGGCGAAGTACCGGGCCCAGCGCACGGTCTGCTCCGTGGTCGGCTCGGCATGCACCGCGTGCTGCACGACATAACTGCTGTCGTTGCCGTTGATCATCTTGAACCAGGTGGTTTCCGGCGGCTTCTTCCGGTCGAAGTACGAGCAGGTCTGCAGCCAGAACGCGAACTTGTAGCCGTTCTCGGTGCCACTGGCGATCGGAACCGTGTCGGCCATGTCGCAATCCTTGCGGAAGCTTTGCCCCACGCGCTCGACATAGGCATCGATCGGCAGGTTACCGCCGCCGTAGAGGACGAGCATCGTATGGATCTCGCTCCAGTGATCGAGCGTCTCGCCGCTGGGGATCATCTCGGAGATCGCCACGGAACCCTTTTGATTGTGGTAGGCGGGAACGAAGCCGTCGGGGAGCGACATCAGCAGGTTCTCGCCTTCCATTTGCCCGGTCTGCGCCGCAACGAGCGGGGGTGCCAGCGCCAGCAGAAGCACGGCAGTCAGGGCAAAGGGATGGTGGCGGCGCGGGACTGAAGGCATGCGGCTTCCTTGCGATCTGCATTGGTGAAAAGTTCAGCATGAGTCCGGCGGAACGGGCGTGGAATCGGTGCGGCGCGCGGATGGGCGTAGGGCAATGCTGCCCGCGGTGGCAAAGAAATCAGCGATGATTGCGCTGGCGCGCGTCGTGTCCCGGGACGGTGAGGCGTACGACGGCAAAACGAAACGGGCCGCGCGAGGCGGCCCGTTTTTTTCGGTGCGCGGTGTTCGCGCACAAGATGCGCTCCTACAGCTTCGCGTCCTTGCGCAGCGCCTCGGCGCGGTCGGTCTTTTCCCACGAGAAGGTGGTGTAGGACTTGCCGTTGGCNTCCTTGACCANCTGNGGGGTGCGGCCGAAGTGGCCGTAGCTGGCGGTCTGCTGGTACATCGGGTGGATCAGGTCGAGCATCTGCAGGATGCCGTACGGACGCAGGTCGAAGTGCTTGCGGATCAGCTTCTCGATCTTCTCGTCGCTGATCTTGCCGGTGCCGAAGGTGGTGACCGAGATCGAGGTCGGATGCGCCACGCCGATCGCGTAGCTCACCTGCACCTCGCAGCGGTCGGCGATGCCGGCGGCGACGATGTTCTTGGCCACGTAACGCGCGGCGTAGGCGGCCGAGCGGTCGACCTTGGACGGGTCCTTGCCGGAGAACGCGCCGCCGCCGTGGCGGGCCCAGCCGCCGTAGGTGTCCACGATGATCTTGCGGCCGGTCAGGCCGCAGTCGCCCACCGGGCCGCCGATGACGAACTTGCCGGTCGGGTTGATGTGGATCTTGGTGGCCTTGTGCATCAGCTTGGCCGGCAGCACGGGCTTGAGGATGTGCTCGCGCACCGCTTCGATCAGGTCCTTCTGCTTCACCGACGGGTCATGCTGGGTCGACAGCACCACGGCGTCGATCGCGGTGGCCACGCCGTTCTCGTAGCGCAGGGTGACCTGGCTCTTGGCGTCCGGGCGCAGCCACGGCAGCGGCGAGTTCTTCCGCTTGCGGATCTTCGCCTGCTGCTCGACCAGCCGGTGCGAGTAGTAGATCGCCGCCGGCATGAAATCCTTGGTCTCGTTGGTGGCGTAGCCGAACATCAGGCCCTGGTCGCCGGCGCCCTGGTCTTCGGGGTTCTTGCGGTCCACGCCCTGGTTGATGTCCGGCGACTGCTTGCCGATCAGGTTGATCACGCCGCAGGTGGCGCCGTCGAAGCCGACGTGGCTGGAGTCGTAGCCGATGTCGAGGATCACCTTGCGGGTGATCGCCTCGAGGTCGATCCAGGCGCCAGTGGTGATTTCGCCGGCGACGATCGCCACGCCGGTCTTGACCATGGTTTCGCAGGCCACGCGGGCGCGCGGGTCCTGCGCGATGATCGCGTCCAGCACGGCGTCGGAGATCTGGTCGGCGACCTTGTCCGGATGGCCTTCGGAGACCGATTCGGAGGTGAACAGGTAGTTGGACATCGCGGTTTATATCCCTTTGTACGGATAGAAAGATAAAAGAGGTCGGGCATGATACATCGACCACTTCGACTTTGCAGCCTCCCCGTCCGCGGGGCGCGGCGGGGGTGGGTTTCCGTTCAGCCGTATGGACGGCCGAACGGGTTGGCGCCGCGCGTTGGCCCGTTCACTGGCCGGTCGCGCCGAAGGCCTTGTCCAGCCGCTGCGGCCAGTCCGGCGCGTTGATCCGCTGCAGCAGCGAGGTGTCGATCGGTTCGCGCAGGCGGCTGCCGGTGGGCAGGGCGAAAGCATAGTCCTGCCGCTCCAGCAGCAGTGGCAGCACCTTCAGCTGACCGCGGAAGTGCCGGCGGATGTTCCAGCGCAACAGGGGTTCGTCGTAGACCACGGCGTCGACGCGGCCGGCGGCCAGCTCCGCCAGCGCGGCATCGACGTCGCGGGCCTTGGCGTAGTCGAATTGCTCGCGGTCGAGCCAGNTGGCGCTGGTGCTGTCCGGCACGCTGGCGATGCGCATGCCGCCCAGGTCGGCGGCGCTGCGAATGCGCTCGCTGAGCTGGCCGACGGTCAGCGCGCTGGTGATCGCCGCGGTGAAGAACGACACGATGAGCAGCGCGGCCAGCATCCACACCAGGCCGATGATGCGTCCGCCGACCGTGCGCGGCGCGGTGTCGCCATAGCCGACCGTGGTCATCGTCACCATCGCCCACCAGAAGCCGGAGAAGATGCCTTGGCGGCGGCTGCCGCCGAACTGCTCCGGGTTGCGTTTGTGTTCGAGCAGCCAGACCAGGAAGCCGACCACCAGCAACAGCAGCGTCAGCGAGCCGATCACCTTGAGGAAGGCCGGCGACACCAGTGCCCGCGCCACCGCCAGCCAGCCGGCGGTCTGCCCGCCGCGCACCGCCACGGCCAGGCCCGAGCTGGTGATCGGGTGGGCGAAATCCATCCGCTGTTCGCGCGCGGCGGTGGCGGTGATCGCGCCCAGCGCCACGTCCACCTTGCTGTCGCTGACCGCCTGCAGCAGGCCGTCCAGGTCGTAGGGCCGGTAGACGTATTTCCAGCCGTGGTCGGCGGCGATCTCCTGCCACAGGTCGATCGCCAGGCCGCTGTAGTGGCCGTGGTCCTCGATCACGAACGGCGGCGCCACCTTCACCCCGACCAGCAGTGGCTGGTTCGCCCGCTTGAGCTCGGTGGCCGGCGTCACCGTCGCGGCGGTACCGGCGGCGATCGGGTAGACCTTGATGGTCTGGCCGGCAGCGCGGACTCCGCTGACGGACATCAGCGCCAGCAGGGAAAGCAGGCACAGCGGCCACAGGTGTTTTCTCATCGGTACTCCTCGGACGTCCGGATGCGGGCACGGCAATCCCGAGCCTAACGCAGGCATGGCCTGCGTGTCGTGGCGGAGTGGGTCGACGCCACGGCTGTCACGCCGCTGTCGCAGCGGGGCAATCGTGGTGTCGCCGAAGCTCCGCAAGCTGGCGTCAGGCCAACGCGAGGGGCGTGACATGCAAGCCATCGAGCAGCGTTTGCGGCAGCGTTATCCGCACTGGTTTCGCGGTCGGCGCGGGCGCCTCTCGGCGACCTTGCTGCGGCGGTGGGCGCGCTGGTCGGGTCTCGACCGGATCGAGGCGTTCCATGCCGAACATGCGCAGCTGCGCGGACTGGCCTTCGTCGCGGCTGCCTTGCGCGAACTGGAACCGCGCCATGAGGTCGACACCGCCGCGTTGGCGCGCATACCCGCGCACGGGGCGCTGCTGGTGGTCGCCAACCATCCCTGCGGCGCGCTCGATGCGCTGGCCCTGCTGGACATGGTGGGACGCGTGCGGCGCGACGTGCGGGTGCTTGCCAACGAGGTGCTGGCGCTGGTGGAACCGCTGGCGGAACTGCTGCTGCCGGTGCGCGTGTTCGGCGGCGCCGCCGGCGTGGTCGAGTTGCGCCGGGTCGAACGTGCCTTGCGCCGGGGCGAATGCGTGATCGTGTTTCCCGCCGGCGAGGTGTCGCGGCTGGGTTTGCGCGGCGTGCGCGACGGCCGCTGGCGCGCCGGCTTCCTGCGTTTTGCGCGGCGTGCGTCGGCGCCGGTATTGCCGGTGCGTGTCGAGGCGCGCAATTCCGCGCTGTTCTACGGCATGTCGGCGCTGTGCCGGCCGGCATCGGCGGCGCTGCTGGCGCGCGAGATGTTAACCCGCCACCGCCGTCCGCTGCACCTGCACGTGGGCGACTTGCTGACGATCGGCGAGAGCGAAGGCGAGCACGCGGCCGTGCGGCGCGTCCGCCACGCGCTGGATGCCGCCGGCCGCGCGGAAACGCCCGCACCCGTGGGCCCGTTGCCGCTGGCGCCGGCCATCGGCGCGCGCGAACTGGCGCGCGCCGTGGACGCGACCGAGCTGCTCGGCGCCACCAGCGACGGCAAGCAGATCCGCCTGGCGCGCAATGCCGGCGGTTCGCCGCTGCTGCAGGAGATCGGCCGCCTGCGCGAGCTGACCTTCCGCCAGGTCGGCGAGGGCACCGGCTGCAGCCGCGACCTCGACCGCTACGACGCCAGTTACGACCACATCCTGGTGTGGGACGCGCAGGCCGGCCGCATCGCCGGCGCCTACCGCGTGATGCGCGGCGCCGAGGCGCTGGCCCGCGCCGGACTGGCCGGCCTGTACACCGCCTCGCTGTTCCGCTACGCCGACGCGGCCGTGCCGCGGCTGGCCGCCGGGCTGGAGCTGGGTCGCAGCTTCGTGGTGCCGGATTACTGGGGCAGCCGCAGCCTCGATTACCTGTGGCAAGGCATCGGCGCCTACCTGCGGCGCCACCCGGGCGTGCGCTACCTCTACGGTGCGGTGTCGATCAGCGCGGCGTTGCCGCNGCNTGCCAGCGANCAGGTGGTCGGCTACTACCAGCGTTTCTACGGCNGCGAACGGACGNTGGCCAGCGCGCGCCGGCCGTTCGCCTTCGCGGCGCCGGCACCGACCTTCGACGGACTCGACATCNCCGCCGCGTTCGAGGCGATGAAAACCGCGCTGGCCCGGCTCGGCACCTCGGTGCCGACGCTGTACAAGCAGTACACCGAACTGTGCGAACCCGGCGGCGCGCGCTTCCTCGCTTTCGGCGTGGATCCGGAGTTCAGCGGCTCCATCGATGGCCTGATCGAAGTGGATCTGGAATGCCTGCGACCGCGCAAGCGCCAGCGTTATCTGGAACGCGCGATGGCCTGAGATGGACAGCGGTTTGCGCGGACAGCTGCCGCGGTGACTGCCTGCGCGCTCAGGCCGCCATGGCCAGACCGCTCGCCAGCGCGGTGAAGTAATCGCGGGTGAGCCGCAACTGTTCGCTGGCCGTCTCGGCGCGGTTGACCACCTGCCGGAACGCGGCGTTCTCGGGACGGTCCTTCGCGTACCAGCCCAGGTGCTTGCGCGCGATGCGCACGCCGGCCGGTTCGCCGTAGAAGGCATGCAGGTGTTCGAGGTGGCCGAGCAGGATCGCGGCGACTTCGGCCGGTTCGGGCTCGGGCAGCAGTTCGCCGGTGGCGAGGTAGTGGGCGATCTCGCGGAAGATCCACGGCCGGCCCTGCGCGCCGCGGCCGATCATCACGGCATCGGCGCCGGTGACGGCGAGCACGTGCTTCGCCTGCTGCGGCGTGCAGACGTCGCCGTTGGCCAGCACCGGGATGCGCACGGCTGCCTTCACCGCGGCGATGGTGGCGTACTCGGCCTCGCCCTCGTACTTGTCGGCGCGGGTCCGGCCGTGCACGGCCAGCGCGGCAATGCCGGCGTCCTCGGCGATGTGCGCGATGTTCAGCGCATTCTTGTTCTCGCGGTTCCAGCCGGTGCGGATCTTGAGTGTCACCGGCACGTCCACCGCCTCCACCACCGCCTTCACGATACGCGCCACCAGCGGCTCGTCCTGCAGCAGCGCGGAACCGGACCACACATTGCACACCTTCTTCGCCGGGCAACCCATGTTGATGTCGATGAGCTGCGCGCCATTGGCGACGTTGAAGCGGGCCGCCTCGGCCAGCATCGCGGGATCGTAGCCGGCGATCTGCACGCTGACCGGTTCGGGTTCGCCGGCGTGGTCCATCCGGCGCAGCGACTTGCGCGTCTGCCACAGGGTCGGGTCGGCGCTGGTCATCTCGGACACGGCCAAACCCGCGCCGAGCCGCTTGCACAGCAGGCGGAACGGTTTGTCGGTGACGCCCGCCATCGGGGCGAGCACCAGCGGCGGGTCGATGCGGTAAGGGCCGATTTGCATCCGCCCATTGTAAGTGAATC
>Ga0041910_1002913_pt1 | contig 10518 bp, 7 predicted proteins | sample ThiBio_1000_biof_FD_55015 | JGI IMG/M metagenome (GOLD analysis project Ga0041910, IMG submission 55015) | Wastewater bioreactor microbial communities from Cape Town, South Africa - Thiocy_expt_1000_biof | ecosystem: Engineered > Bioreactor > Thiocyanate-remediating > Anaerobic-Aerobic | place...
CAAAAGTTTTAGCTATCAATTTTATGTCTGTATTCCCATTGTTAAATACACCGTGGGAGTACAGTGCATATATGAGTTCCGTCAGTGCCGTTTTACTTGCCTTCCATTTCAATGAATTGTCCGACCCCCTTTTCACATTGATGTTATTGAGCCTGTCTTCCAAATAAACTTGTATCAGGTCATTGGCAATAATCTTGGCAACCTTATAATCATGTGAAGTTGAAAAGGTAGGGTCTGCCTCGAAGAAAAATGTATCAAGATTAAGTTTTACATCGGCATTACCTCGTAAGAATAACTTACGGTCTAAAAAAGTATTGTTGGTTCGGTAATACTTGTAAAATTCGAGATTGTTCTCAAAAAAACGTTGCAGTTTATGAAGTTCCGCATTCAGATATTTTCTGATTACCTTTCTACCTCCATTAGGCCTTTTTGTCTCAATCTTAAAAACAGAATTAAAAAATATAAGCCTTGAAACAACCTTGGGTTTTACGTTTTTAAAAAAGTGGATTTCATCTTCTTCAGATTTGAATCCATTTTCCTGAACATATTTCCGTAGGGTGGCTAAGTGACGTAAAATAGTATTGATTGTATCTTCTACCTGATGCACAGGGTACTTCGCTTCCAGTATAATGGAATTTATCTCATCTTCCACACCTTGAACTATATTCAGAATCTTTTTCATAAGGATTACATGATTTGGTGATTATAACAGAAATCGTCTATTCAATTCTTGAGCAGACGATACAACCAATAACCTTGTGTTATTTCACTCCATTTTTAAATGCCGTATAATTCTGTTCATTTTCAAAATAGGCTACCTCACCGCCGTCAGCAATCAGAACGATATAAGCTGTCGCTTTGTCTACTTTCTTCATCGTTTGAGGGTCTAGGGCATAGCGGACACTCTCATCCTGTGGAATACGCTTCTTGCACATTTCACAACATCCATAATAGGTTTTCCCATCAAAAGGAACTTCCAATTGTTGCTTGCCCATGTAGGCATCATTTACCATACAGACAAGGTTGCTTGGTACATGGTCGCCTTTTTTAGGTTCGTTACTTTTTACGTTGCTTGCAGGTGTAGCTGTAGTAACTTCATTAGTTGAAGTTCCTTCATTACTTTTGTTCTGGCTACATCCGATGAGAAGTACCGTGGCAAATGCCACGATACTTAAGAATTTGAACTGTACTTTCATTTTGTTTATTTTTTATTAGGATTATTTGGTTTGTTCGGAACTTCAGTAGCTTCCTGAATTTCTTCCGATCCCATTTTTAATATTTTGTCTCCCTGATTAAGTTCTCCAAAAACTTCTACCTGTTCCGGCATTACACGTCCCTTGCTCACCGGAACATTTTTGGTCTTTCCATTCTCTACACGTATCACATACACGCCCATTCCGCTTTCAACAACTGCGGTTTTGGGAACAAAAAATGTAGGTTCCGTATTTTGTAAAGGAATGGCCGTCTCAGCAACCATATACGGTTTCAGGATATTATTCTTATTGATAAAATCGGCTTCGATCTTTTCAGAACGGAGTTTCAAGTCAAGGCTTCCCGATTTTCTGCTGATCAGAGCAATATGCTTTTGCTGGGGCTGTGATCTCACGTGGAAACGGATCGTGTCACCTAATTTAAGGTAAGGCGTATTGGCTTCCGGAACGGAAAGATTTAGACGTAGTTTCTGATTGTTCTCCACCACCAACAAAGGCTCTTTGTTCATTGGTCCCACATAGGCACCCAGATCCACGTTTCTATCCGTGATTGTTCCGCTGAACGGAGCTTTGATCACCAGGTAATTATTGATATCCTTGATCTCATTATAGGCAGACCTTGCGGCATTCAACTGAGCCTCATCGGAAAGTTTACGGGCCTTGATCTGGTCAAGCGCATCTTTTGCAATAGCTCCCTGTGTTTCGTTGGCTTTCATTGTCCTGTCGTAAGTAGCTTTGGTCGAAAAATAGATGGCTTCCTGAGCTTCCAATTTCGCCTTAGCACTTGCTACCTGCGACTGGATTTCAGGTGCTTCCAATACTGCCAGAATCTGACCTGCCGATACTTTATCACCGATATCTACACGGATACTTTTTACATAACTGTTAACTTTTGCAAACAGGGCTGTCTGTTGGTCAGGCTTTAGCTCACCAGCTAATTTCAGCATTACCTTCGGGTTGGACTTAGATATTTCGACAGTTTCCCAAGGGTTCATCATCATTCCCATTCCCATCCCCATACCAGGCATGCCGCCTTTTTTAGGTTCTTCCTTTGCTGCTTCTTTTGTTTCATTATTGCAGGCGGTCAGCAGCATTATAAATGAAGCTGCCAATATTGTTATATATTTCATTTCTTTATTTTTTTAGGTTTACAAAGTGAATACTTTCCTCATCTTCTGGATGCAGCGAATTGGATACAATGGATGCTTTTTTCTGAACCCAACCGAATACAAGCGGGAGAACGATCAATACCGAGAAAGTAGAGAAAATCAACCCACCGATTACGGCACGTCCCAATGGAGATACCTGATCACCGCCCTCTCCAAATCCGATAGCCATCGGTAACATACCGGCAACCATGGCCAACGTGGTCATGACAATAGGACGGATACGTAATTTGGCAGCTTCTATTGCTGCTCCAAGTGCATCATTTGAAGATTTACGAATGGTTTCGGCATTTGAAATCAATAACACCGCATTTGCAATAGACACCCCGACGGACATGATCATTCCCATATAGGATTGAAGGTTCAGTGTAGAACCTGTCAGGTTCAGGGCAACCAACGCACCCACAATTACAAAAGGAACAGTTGATAGAATTACCCATGAAACCCTAAAAGACTGGAATGTGGCAGAAAGCATCAGATATATGACTACGACAGCGATCAACAGTCCTGAAGCAAGACTGCCTAATGTCTCGTCCAGAACAGGAGCAAGTCCCGCAACCTCAATATTTATCCCTTTTGGCAATTCACCAAGAGAAGCTATTGCTGCTTTTACATCTTTGGACGCCTGTTCAAGGTCTTTTTTATGCAGGTTGGCTGTTACCGTTGTATAGCCCATTGTTCCAAGGTTATAACTTTCTCCCATTTCCTTTGTAGGCAGCACCGTAGCAACATCGCTTAATACAGGCCTGTCCTGGTTTTTGGTCAGGGGAAGATTTTCCAGTTCCTCTTTGCTGTTCAGTATATTCTGAGGGGTCTGAACCTGTACATCGTAAGCGATCCCCATCATACCTCCAACCCAAAAGTTCTTATTGGTATAACGTGTCGATGCCGTTGCGGCAACCAGTGATTTAGCGATATCCTGTGCATCCAGTCCCAACTGGGCAGCCCTTGTCCGGTCAATATTGATCTGCATCGCCGGATAGTTCATGGATTGTGGAATTTGCTGATCACGCATGTAGTCAAGTTCCTTCAGTTTTGCAAGAAGCTTATTTGCCGTCATCATGTTCATTTTCTTCATCATCCCCGATACCCGGATCTCAACAGGATTATTGGCTCCCTGGCTAAGGATTTTTTCCGTTAGTTCAATCGGTTCAAATGAGAGTTGCAGATCGGGCATTTTTTCCTTGTAATATTGACGGAGTTCATCTTTCAGCTCATCTGAATTACCGTTAAATTCTTTAAGGGCTACCTGCATCAGGGCTTCATGCGGCCCTGCATTGTACAGATAGATCGGGCTCACGGCAAATGTTGAAGGATGCTGTCCGATAAAAACCGATGATATCGCAACATTATCTTTGCCGACCTTAGCCTTTAGCAGTTCAAGAAAATTTTTCACCTTTTTCTCGGTTACTTCTATGCGGGTTCCGTCAGCGGCTTTAAGCCTTACCTGAAATTGTTTGGAATTGGAAGTAGGAAGTACATCTTTTCCGGTAATCAGGTATAGACCAGCTCCGGCAAGGATGACAGCAATCAGGCTAATTCCCACGATAGGTTTCCTGAATTTCATCAGACCCGAAAGGAAGTTTGAAAATTTCTCCCTGAACTTTGTAAACCTGTCTTCTTTATGTGCAGGGTTTTCGCAGTTTACAACATTGTGTTTCATCATCCAGTTTGCCATCACAGGAACGAAAGTCTGTGATAAAAGGAAGGAGATAATCATCGAAAAACCAATGGCCATTGCCAATGGCATAAACAGCGATCCCGGAATACCTGTCATCATAAATGCCGGTGCGAATACGGCAAGGATACATAGCATGATGAGCAGTTTTGGAAATGCAATTTCCTTACACGCATCCCATATCGCCTGTGCTTTTGTCTTGCCCATAGCAAAGTGCTGGTGGATATTTTCGATGGTCACTGTACTCTCGTCCACCAATATACCGATTGCCAGTGCAAGACCTGAAAGCGACATGATATTGATGGTCTGTCCGAAGAGCTTAAGGAAAAGCACAGCAGAGATAATAGAGATCGGAATGGTCATGATCACAATCAGTGCCGCCCTGCGGTCATTCAGGAACAGCAGTACCATCAATCCGGTCAGCAAAGCTCCCAGTACGCCCTCTACAACAAGGCTTTTCAAGGCGTTGGAAATATACACCGATTGATCGAATTCATAGGATATCTTCACGTCATCTGGCATATTACGCTGAATGTCCGGCAGCTGTTTCTTTAGCGTATTGACAACATCGAGTGTAGAGGCATTACCGGCCTTGGCAATGTTGATATATACGGAACGTTTTCCGTCAATAAGGGCATAGCCTGTGGCAATATCCGCACCGTCCTTAACGGTTGCTACGTCACGGATATACACATTGTCCACTGTGCCCTTGAAAATCGGCACATCGCCCAGTTCTTCTATATTCTTCACCGTATTATTGGTCGGTGTCAGATAATTTTTATCCCCGATATAGATATTTCCGGAAGGGGATGTAATGTTGTTTCTGCTGATGGCTTCAACAACCTGTTCCGGAGATAAATTATGTGAACGTAACTTGTAGGGATCGATATTGATCTCAATGGTACGCGGGCTACCTCCGAAAGGTGGGGCTGTTGTCAAGCCGGGTATCTTAATCAGGAACGGACGGGCGTTAAAGTTTGCAATATCCTGTAACTGGTTATTTGTCTTTGTATTGCTACGGAACACCAATTGCCCAACCGGTTGTGATGAGGCATCAAAACGGATAATGAACGGTGGCGGAGCACCCGGTGGCAGGAATACCTGCGAACGGTTGGACAGTGCATTGATACTGGCTATCGCTTCACCCATTTCGGTACCTTCATAGAAAGTAATCTTCATCAGGGTAAGTCCCTGTGTATTCTTACTTTCGATGGATTTGATACCGTTGGCAAACAGCATCATGTTCACGTACATTTTTGTAAAATACCCCTCCATCTGTTGCGGTGTGTAACCGTTAAAGGAATGGGCTATATAAACTACCGGCAGGTTCATCTCCGGCAAGATGTCCACTTTCACATCTCTGGTCGCTTTGATCCCAAAGAACAGTAAGCCAAGTACAATGACTAATATGGAAAGTGGCTTTTTTAAAGCAAAACTTATCAAATTCATTGATTAAATTATTTAGTTAATGTTTTTGGGTCAATATTTCAAGATCGCCCTGTGATGATGCCAACAGCAAGAGTGCCTGCCATACATTGTTCTGGGCAATCTCGTAGTCAATCTCGGCACGGTTCAGTGCGTATAATGCCTGCGTATAATCCACTAACGTGGTCAGTCCGTTTTCGTACAATGCCGTGTGCTGTCTGTAGGCCAATTGTGCAGCGGATAACTGCACTTTGGTTTCCTCAAAGTTTTCGTAAGCATTGGCCAGCTGTGACTGGGCAAGCTTGGACTGGGCGTTAAGCTCCTTGTGCAGGAGATCATAATCCTGCTTCAATGATTGGGTAAAATACTGCTGTTCCTTTACCTTACTGTTGAAACGGTAAAGATTGGTAATGTTCCAGCTTAACGTAAAACCGAGCAGGTAATTTCCCCTGTCAATACCGACACCTTTCAGGTACGAGCCTGAATAGGCACTGTTATCCTGCATATAATTGGATTCAAAACCTGATCCACGTCCCTGAAGTACGCCAAAGGCAGACAAATTGGGAAGCCTTTGGGTCTTTACCAAGGATTCGGATTGAAGGCTCTGGTCTACCTTGCTTTGCTGTAATTGAAGCAGAGGATGTTTGCTGACATCACTATTTTCAGGGCTGAGTATATTTTTTGGTATGGTTGTACTGTATAGGCTATCAAGCTGATAGGTCTGAAATTCTTCACCCAAGAATACGGCAAGCTGCTTCGAGTATTCCAATACCTTATCATAAGATTTAATCTGCAAGGATTTTGCGTTGGAAACTTCCGCTTTGGCCAATGAAGCATCTACTTCAGGGATCAGGCCGCTTTTTGCACGGGAGTCGGTCATTTCAAAAAATACCTGTGCCCGTTCGAGGTTTTTTTCCTGCACAAACTGTAGGCGCTGGCTGGCCAATAAGTTCAGATAGGCAGCACTCGTTTTCACCTGAAGCTGGAAAATCTCCTGTTCAAGATCTGCAATGGCAGTCTTTTCTTTGGACTGTCCCAGTTTTACCTCATTCTTTATCCTGCCGAAAGTGAACAGGTTCCAGTTTACATTGGCAAAATAGAGTGACCCAAAAGCGGCATTCCAGTTCTGTTCCGCCAGTGGCAGCGAAGTGGATGCAGAAGCCAGACCTCCGTAGGCGTACATGGAACCGTGTACCATATTGATGGTTCCGAAACTCTGTTGTGCTGCAAGGGTTACATCCGGCAGGTATTGTTGTTTTTGAAAAACGGTATTTTGTTCAAACGCAGAAACTATCGATTTTTTGGATTTTATCCTGTCATAGTTTTCAGCGGAACGTTGGAGTGCATTGTCCAGATGCAGTACCTGTGCATAGCCATTAAGACTGCACAGGAGCACTACACCAACAGATGCAATGATCTTTATGTTCATTGTTAAAAATCGTGGTAACATATCATTGATTTGTTTTTATTTATCATTGTAAATCAATAAACACCCTTACATAATAATAGCAGACATACAGCAAGGCAAGTCCACTTACAATTTGAATGCTTCTTCTCAACCAAGTTAGTTGAGCAAACTTTGTAACAGCACCGGCAAAAGCACTGACAATTAAAAATGGTAAACCCCTTCCTATGGCAAACACTAAGGCAAGTATAAAACCGTAGATGGGGTTTGCTGTAGCNGCAGCAACAGACAACAGTAACAACAGTGGAGCAGCTGATGTCCCTAAGCTAAATATCAGTCCATATACAAAAGAACCACCGATACCAGGCTTACGCATAGCAGCCAGTTTGGTTGTTGTAAGCCGTGGACCGTAGAAAGCCAAAACCGCTGCAACAGCAGATATGAATGCCATTGACAAAGCCCAGTATTGACCATATGTTTCTGTAAGAAAGATACCTAACTTACCAGCCAAAGCACCTAATACAGAAAGGCAAACTACAATGCCTGTAAAGAAGGCGAGTGCAATCAAAAAACCCCTGTTCGATTTGTTTTCCGTGTTACTGCTCACCAACCCTGCAATGCCAAGTCCAACAGGTAAAGTGCAGGGGCAAACACCAGTGGTTATTACTCCTGCACCCGCAGCAATCAATAAGCTCAAAGCAGAGCCTTGAGCCAATGATTGACTGAATTGTTCAATAAATTGTTCTAAAGTCATTGCTTTACCTTTTGAGGCTTTCCGGCCGTATATCCTTTATCGTTTACCGCTTTTTGTATATTTTCAATTTTTACTTTTTGCGGGTCATATGTAAAGTAAGCGTACCTCTTTTCAAGGCTTACTTCTACATCTGAAACCCCTTCAAATGATTTAATTGTTTTCTTTACATTAGATTGACATGCGCTGCAGGTCATTCCATCAACCGGCATCATTACTTTTTGCGTACCTACATGTTTTGCTTGTTCTTGAGGAGTTGTTTGCTTGGCTTTCTTCGGTTCCTGTGCGCAGGAGGATATCCCGAAGAAAATGATTAATGATAGCGTTACTCCTGTTTTAAATACTGAAATTTTATTTATCATAATTTAATGTTTTAATGAAAAATGTTTTGAATAAAATGTTATACTAATACTTGCTTAATGATTTTATTTTCATTTCTCCCCTAAATAAGGCAATCGCCATAATGGACAGTGTTGCCTGAACAACTGAAAAAATCGTTAGAGCCTGTAACAGACTAAGTTGAAGCGCCAATCCAAATAAATAACTACCTAATCCAAATCCTATGAAAAGCATAAATACGTTCAAGCTCATCGCCTGTCCAGTTCTTTCTTTACCAATCTCAGTTATTATTCCTGCAAGCAGAGGTTGGGTCAGATCATATCCCAGTGACAGAAGAACTACGGCGATGGTAGCAACATATAAAGGGATGTTAAAGGAAAGAATTATTGCGGATAGAGCGCTAATTGCCAAACCAATAGGCAAAAGTTTATTCCTACCTTTTTTGTCTACAAGTTTTCCAATAAATGGGCCAAGTATAAATCCGGGGAATCCATATCCTATAATAGCGAATCCAATAGAAGCACCGCTTAGTCCGAAAGATTCTTCAAAATAGAGTCCGAGCCAGGTAAATACTCCGGCATGAAAAATTCCGTTAAGCAACACATAGGTGTAAGCTATTTTTCCCCGACGTCCCGAAAATAATGCCTTGTAACCATTGAGAACTTTAGTTAATGTCAGTTTTTGCTTTTCCATTAGTACATCACCCAGATTGCGAAAGGCTAACCAAAGTATTGTCCATGTCAAAACCCCTAAAATAGAAACGCCTAAAAATAACATTCTCCAGCCTATATATGATTCAAGAATCACCCCTGCGGATGCTCCGAAAGCACCACCACCAGCCATTGCTCCAAAAATCCATCCAAGAGGTCTGCCTCTTTCCTCATAAGAATATGATCGTCCTGTCCAAGCTAATGCCATAGGAACTACACCACTTGCTCCAATCCCTGTAAGCAATCGCCAAGTTATTAACTGGGGTACAGATTGAGAAAAAGAAGTAAGTGCAGTTAATACAACAAAGACAAAAAGTGATGATAATACTACTTTTTTAGTTCCAATCTTATCTGCCAACAATCCATAAAAAAGTGTTGATATACCATAAGGGATTAAATATGCAGGCACAATTAAGCCTATTGTTTGTTCCGATACATTGAAAAATACAGATAAGGAAGGTAGAAGTGGCGCAACCATATATAACTGAAAGAAAATTATAAATGTGGCAGCCGATAATACGTACAATAAATATTCTCGTTTTTTTGTCTGTAAACTATTCATCATTGTATTTATAATTCAACAGCGTTAAAGCCCTTTTCTGTTAAAACCTTTTTTAATTCATCCTGCTTTATTTGTTCAGGATAGAAATTTATCAGCACTTGTTTTTGAATAACTTTCGGCTTCACTGTTTTCACACCAGGCAATGCAGTAAGTGCAGTAGTTATTTTTTCGGCACATCCCTCACACACCATATTTGTTACTTTAAAACTTGTTTCTGTTAATGTTGCTGTTGTTTCTAAAGATACTTTTTCCAGCTTCAATGCTCTTATTCGCAGTGTATTCAGTAAGATGGCGAAAATGCTCACAATCATCACTACTATAGCAAGCATCGGAGTTATGAAGCCTAATGTTGCAAGCAACATTCCAACTATGTTGAACAACACAGCTACCATCACATTTCCTGTCATCGTTTTATAGCTTGCCTTACCTAAGATAACAGCATTTAAAACATCTATCAGCCGGTCACCAATCAGGATAACACCGGCAGCTTCAATCGCAACATCAGTTCCTGCTCCGATGGCAATGCCCACATCAGATTGAGCCAAAGCAGGAGCATCATTGATACCATCACCAACCATTGCAACCTTGTAACCTTTCTTTTGTAATGCTTCAATAGCCGTGGCTTTTTCACCCGGCAACAATTCAGCCTGTACTTCATCAATTCCCAATCTCTGGGCAATCGGTTCAGCCACTTGTTTAGCATCGCCTGTAAGCATCACCGTTCTCATACCCCTTTGCTTCATCTTTGCTATTACCTGCTCCCCTGTAGGTCGTGGCGTATCTTGTAAAGCTATCACGCCAATAACAGCATTACCCTTGCAAATAAGAACGGCGGTTTTGCCTTCACTACCTAAAGCACTGATTGAATTTCTGATTTCGTTTGCCACATTAATACCGCTTTGCTCTATAAAAGAAGGTTTGCCAGCCAATACAGTTTCACCATTCAAATTACCTGTTACACCCTTGCCTGGAATTGCTTTAAAATTATCGATGGTCAGTTTAGGAGCACCTTCTTTTGAAGCGAAAAAAGTAATGGCTTGCCCAATCGGGTGTTCTGATTTACTTTCCAGTGCTTCAGCAATTGACAACAATTCAATTCTGTTACCATTGAAGGCATGAACATCTGTAACAGTAGGTTTACCATANGTAAGCGTACCTGTTTTGTCAAACACAATTGTATCTACTCTCGACAATCCGTAAAACACTTCGCTTGCCTTCACTAACAAACCAATAGAAATTCCTTTGCCACCGGCTATCGCTGCAAGCATAGG
>Ga0041910_1002919_pt1 | contig 10510 bp, 10 predicted proteins | sample ThiBio_1000_biof_FD_55015 | JGI IMG/M metagenome (GOLD analysis project Ga0041910, IMG submission 55015) | Wastewater bioreactor microbial communities from Cape Town, South Africa - Thiocy_expt_1000_biof | ecosystem: Engineered > Bioreactor > Thiocyanate-remediating > Anaerobic-Aerobic | place...
CGGCAACTGGTCCGCATTCCGGTGGTGAAGACCATCTACGGCAGCGTCAAGCAGGTGTCCGACACGATTCTGTCGGGCAGCGGCCATGCCTTCCGCAAGGTGCTGCTGGTGCGCTATCCGCATCCGCAGGCGTGGTCGCTGGCGTTTCAGACCAATCTGCCCGCCGAGGTGGCGGGTCTGCTGCCGGAGGAGCACGTCGCGGTGTTCATTCCCACCACACCGAGCCCGGTCAACGGATTTTATTTTTATGTCAAAAAGAGCGAGGTCGTCGAACTGGATCTGTCGGTCGATCGCGCGTTGAAATACATCGTCTCGATGGGCGTTGCCTCCAGCGAATCGGGGCGGAGCCTCTAGGAAAACAGCATGCGTACNCATTACTGCGGCGCCGTCAGCGCCGCCGACATCGGCAACACCGTCACCCTGTGCGGCTGGGCGCACCGGCGGCGTGATCACGGCGGCGTGATCTTCATCGATCTGCGCGATCGCGAAGGCCTGATGCAGGTGGTGATCGACCCCGACACCCCGGCAGCGTTCAAGCTGGCCGAGGACGTGCGTGCCGAGTTCGTGCTCAGGATCGAGGGCCTGGTGCGGCCGCGTCCCGCCGGCACCGAGAACCCCAATATGTCAACCGGCATGGTCGAGCTGCTGACCAAAAAGCTGGAAGTGCTGAACCCCTCACTGACGCCGCCGTTCCAGATCGACGACGACACCCTCAACGAGAATATCCGCCTGCAGTACCGCTACCTCGACCTGCGCCGCGAGCCGATGCAGAAAAACCTCAGGCTGCGTTATCGTGTATCGAAAATCATGCGCGACTACCTCGATGCCAACGGCTTCATCGAGGTCGAAACGCCGATGCTGACGCGCTCGACCCCGGAAGGCGCGCGCGATTATCTGGTGCCGAGCCGCGTGCACGACGGCATGTTCTACGCGCTGCCGCAGTCGCCGCAACTGTTCAAGCAGCTGCTCATGGTGGCGGGCGTTGACCGCTATTTCCAGATCACCCGGTGCTTCCGCGACGAGGATCTGCGCGCCGATCGCCAGCCCGAGTTCACGCAAGTGGATCTGGAGACCTCGTTCATGGACGAGGCGGCCATCATGGACCTGGCCGAGGGCATGATCCGCGACATGATGAAGCAGGCGCAGGACATCGTCCTGCCCGCCGCTTTCCCGCGCATGAGCCATGCCGAGGCGATGAATAAATATGGGTCGGACAAGCCCGACCTGCGGGTGACACTGGAAATCGTCGACGTCGGCGATGCGATGCGGGACGTCGCGTTCAAGGTCTTCTCCGGCCCGGCCAACGATCCCAAGGGCCGCGTCGCCGCCCTGCGCATTCCCGGCGGCGGCGCGCTCACCCGCAGCGAAATCGACGGCTACACCGAGTTCGTCAAGATCTACGGCGCCAGGGGGCTCGCCTACATCAAGGTCAACGACGTCAGCCAGTTGAATGAAACGGGCCTGCAGTCGCCCATCGTCAAGAACCTCTCCGAAGCCGCCTTGCGCGCGGTGATGGAACGCACCGGCGCGCAAAACGGCGACCTGATCTTCTTCGGCGCCGACAAGGCCAGGGTCGTCAACGACGCCCTCGGCGCGCTGCGCCTCAAGATCGGCCACGAGAAGGGCCACGTGGACGGCCGCGCCTGGGCGCCGCTATGGGTGATCGACTTTCCCATGTTCGAGTACAACGAAGACGAGAACCGCTGGGATGCGCTGCACCATCCCTTCACCGCCCCGAAGGACGGCCATGAGGCCTACCTTGCCAGCGATCCGGGCAAGACGTTGTCAAGGGCCTACGACATGGTGCTGAACGGCTGGGAAGTGGGCGGCGGCTCGGTGCGTATCCATCAAGAGGCAGTGCAGGAGAAAGTGTTCGCGGCCCTGAACATCGACGAGGCGGAACGCCGCGAGAAATTCGGCTTCCTGCTCGACGCCCTGCAATACGGCGCGCCGCCGCACGGCGGTCTGGCATTCGGACTGGACCGCCTGGTGACGCTGATGGCCGGCGCCGACTCGATCCGCGACGTCATCGCCTTCCCCAAGACCCAGCGCGCCTCCTGCCTGATGACCAACGCGCCCAACGTGGTCGACGAAAAGCAGTTGCGCGAGCTGCACATCCGCCTGCGCAACGTCAATCCGGCGGACAAGGCGGCCTGAAGCTTTTTGTCCGCGAATACCCTTTGCGATATTCGCGGATAAAGGATTTGCAATGAAATTCGCCGACACCCTGAAAACCCTGCCCGAGGCCACGGGCGCTAAGCTGGTGCTGACCGACGCCGCCGGCATCGAGGCCGCGACGATCGCCAACGCGCCCGGCAGCGCCGGATCGTTCCGGGTGTACGCCTATCTTGCGCAGCAATACGGCGCGATCAATGCCGAGGCCGCCGCGGAAGGCCTGGCGATTTTCGCCGAACACACCGAGGACGCCAGCACACACCCCGGCAAGCATCCCAATATCGACCGCCTGATCGCCATCCTGGCGACCGGCATCCCGCTCAACGCCCGCGTCATTTGATTGCACACAAGATTCCGGTCTCGGTGCTGGTCGTCATCCACACGGCGGATGGCCAGGTGCTGCTGCTGGAGCGCGCCGACGCGCCGGGCCTGTGGCAGTCGGTCACCGGTTCGCAGGAGGCCGGCGAAACGCTGGAGCAGACCGCGGTCCGCGAAGTCCGCGAGGAAACCGGGCTCGACGCCAGGCGGTTTGCGCTGACGCCATGGGGCATCGAAAACCGCTACGCCATCTACGCGCGCTGGCGCCACCGCTACGCACCCGGTGTCAGCCACAACACCGAACACGTGTTCGGTCTGCAACTTCCCGCCCCGCAACCGGTCGTACTTGCGCCGCGCGAACACCTGCGCTATGAATGGCTGCCGTGGGAAACCGCGGCCGAGCGATGTTTTTCGCCCAGCAATGCGGCGGCCATCCGGCTGCTTCCCGCGCGCATATAATGAAGGAATGAGTGATTCGATGACTTCTCCCCTGCATATCGCCAGTTACAACATCCACAAGGGTCTGTCGCAATTCAACCGGCGGCTGACCGTGCATGAACTGCGCGACCGCCTCGGTACGCTGGGCACCGACATCGTGTTCCTGCAGGAAGTGCAGGGCTGCCATGGCCCGCGCGCCAGCCGTTTCCAGCACTGGCCCGGCCGGCCGCAGCACGAGTTCCTGGCCGGCCACGTCTACACCGACTCCGCCTATGGCAAGAACTGCGTCTACGACACCGGCCATCACGGCAACGCCATCCTGTCGCGCTACAAGATCCTCAACTGGGAAAACGAGGACATTTCCGCCCATGCGTACGAAAGCCGCGGCATGCTGCATTGCCAGATCGAGGTGCCCGGTGTGGCAGCGCCGGTGCACTGCATCAACGTGCACCTGGCGCTGAACGAGGGCGGCGCAAGCGCCAGTTGGCGCAGATCGCGGCGCGCGTGCGCAAAATGGTGCCGGACGGGGCGCCGCTGATCCTGGCGGGCGACTTCAACGACTGGCGCGTGCGCGTCGGCCGCTATTTCGAGGATGAGCTCGGGCTGGTCGAGGTGTTCGAGAGCCACCACGGCAAGCCGGCGCGCAGCTATCCGTCCATCCTGCCCATGTTCCAGCTCGACCGCATTTACATCCGACGTTTCACCATCCAGACGGCGCAAGTCCATACCGGCAACGCCTGGCACCGCATTTCCGACCACGCCGCGCTGAGCGCCAAACTGCAACTGGCCGGATGACCGCGCGCAACCGCTTGCGCGCGCTGTTTTTTCGCGGCGTCGAGCTGGTTCCCGGCAACCGGCTGCGGCTGCTGCAAAGCGGCGGTGAATTCTTTCCGGCGCTGATCGCGGCCCTCGACGCCGCGCACACCGAAGTCCATCTCGAAACCTATATTTTCAATGCCGACCCCACTGCCGGCCGTGCGCGATGCCCTGATCCGCGCCGCGCGGCGCGGCGTGCGGGTGTGCGTGCTGATCGACGGCGTGGGCTCGCGCGAACTGCCGTCCGCCTGGCTGGATGCGCTCAGGACGGCAGGCGCAAGCGTGCTGGTCTATCGTGCGCTGGTGAACGGCTGGCGCGCCAACCCCAAAAGCCTGCGGCGGCTGCATCGCAAACTGGCGGTGATCGATGCGCGCATCGCCTTCGTCGGCGGCATGAACCTCATCGACGATTTCGAGCCGGCGCGCTTCACCGTGCCGCGGCTCGATTTCAGCGTCGAAGTGCAGGGCCCGCTGCTTGCCCGCATCCACTGGAACGCGCGCCATCTGTGGTGGCTGGTGGCCTTGACGCAGCTGCAGCCCGGCGAGCGCAAGCAGCTGCCGGTCGAGCCGTCGTGGCCGACCGACGGCCGCGTGCGCGCCGCCTTCGCGGTGCGCGACAACTTCGCCCATCGCCGCGACATCGAGCGCAGCTACCTCATGGCGCTGGCGCTGGCGCGCGAGGACATCCTCATCGCCAACGCCTACTTCCTGCCCGGGAACCGTTTCCGCAAGCTGCTGAAAAACGCCGCCGCGCGCGGCGTGCGGGTGCAGCTTCTGGTGCAGGGCCATACCGACCACCGCTTCTATCAGAGCGCCGCGCGCGCGCTTTACCAGAACCTGCTGAAGGCCGGCGTGGCGATCCATGAATACCAGGCCAGCGAACTGCACGCCAAGGCGGCGGTGGTCGATGGCCACTGGGCCACCGTGGGGTCCAGCAACATCGATCCCTTCAGCCTGTTGCTCGCGCGCGAGGCCAACATCGTCGTCGACGACGCGGCCTTTGCCGGCGACCTGNGGCAGCGCCTGCAGCGGGCCATCGACCAGTCCGCNCCGCTCGACCTCNCCGACTGGCGGCGCCGTTCCTGGCGGCAGCGCATGCTGTCGCGCCTGGCCTACGGCGCCGTGCGCCTGCTGCTCGGNCTGGCCGGNGTGGGGCGCCGGGCCTGAGAGGATTCAGCGGCCGTGCNGCCGCGCCAGAAAACGATCGAGCTGGTTGGCGAACGCCTGCCGGTCCGCNTGCGACAGCGCGGNCGGCCCCGCAATGTCCGCGCCCGCGCCGCGCATCCCTTCCATGAAGTCGCGCAGNGCCAGCCGCTCGCGGATNTTCTCGCTGCTGTAGAACTCGCCGCGCGGCGACAGCGCGAACGCGCCCTGGTCGATCAGNGCCGCCGCCAGCGGAATGTCCGCCGTCACCACCAGATCGCCGCCCGCCACCCGTTCCACGATTTCGGCGTCGGCGACGTCGAAGCCTTTCGACACCTGCAGCGCGCGGATATAAGGCGAAGGCGGCNCCCGCAGCAGGCGGTTGGCCACCAGCGTCAGCGGCAGGCGCCGCCGCTCCGCCGCGCGGAACAGGATGTCCTTGATCACGCCCGGGCAGGCGTCGGCGTCGACCCAGATATGCATGGCGAACAGCTACAACCGCGCCGCCTTGAAGGTGTCGCACTGCCCCGGATCGCCGTGCTGCATGCCGCGGCTGAACCAGCGCATGCGCTGTTCCGACGAACCGTGGGTGAAGGACTCCGGTACCACGTAGCCGCGCGCCTGTTGCTGCAGGCGGTCGTCGCCCACCCCGGCCGCCGCCGCGAGCGCCTCCTCGGTATCGCCCGGCTCCAGCACCTGCCGCGCCTGGTTGGCGTGGTAGGCCCACACCCCGGCGAAGCAGTCGGCCTGCAGTTCCATCCGCACCTGCAAGGCGTTGCCCGCCGCTTCCCCCGCCCGGCTGCGCGCCGCGTTGACCTTGTCCGAGATGCCCAGCAGCGTCTGCACGTGATGGCCGACCTCGTGCGCCACCACGTAGGCCTGCGCGAAATCGCCCGGTGCGTCGTGGCGTTTGGCCAGATCGTTGAAAAAGGACATGTCCAGATACAGCTTNTGGTCGCCCGGGCAGTAGAACGGCCCCATCGCCGCTTCGGCAAAGCCGCATGCCGACTGCACCGCGCCGCTATACAGCACCAGCGTGGGCGGCGGGTAGGGCTTGCCAGTCTCCTTGAACAGCGCGCTCCATACGTCTTCCGTATCGGCCAGCACCACCGACACGAAATCCTTCAATTTCTCCTCCTCCGGGCTGGACGCAGCGGGCGGGCGTGTGTCCTGCGTCGGCGCCAGGCTGCCCGCCTGATTCAGGACGACCGAGGGATCCACGCCGAAATACATCGCCACCAGCGCCAGCACAATCGCCCCGATGCCGCCGCCGGCCAGCCCCCTGCCACTCACGCGCATGCCGCGCCGGTCCTCGATATTGTCGCTACGGCGTCCGTTTTCCCAGCGCATGGGCATCTCCCTGGCTTGATTGAATGGATGATGCGCCATTGTAAGCCGCAGGCTTGGCCGCTTCACGGCAGCCGGTCGATGGAAGGGCTGTTGCCTTTGTGCAACAAAACAACACTTTGTGGGCGATTTGATGGAAAAAACAACAACTTTGCTTGCCGGCCGGAGGGGAGTCTGGATAATCGGCAGTGTCCCTCAAGCACATGTCCGTGCAGGACAGCTCTGCAGAGCTTTCGAACATTCCGTAATCAAGGAGATTTGCAATGCAAAAGAAACTGATCGCCCTGGCACTGGCTTCCGCCTTTGCCGCCCCGGCTTTCGCCGCCACCAGCAACGTTGACATCTACGGCGTGATGAACCTGTCCGTCGAGCGCATCGACAGCGGCGTGTCCGGCGCGGACAAGAGCACCAGCATCAACAACAACNCCAGCCGCCTCGGCTTCAAGGGCACCGAAGACCTCGGTGGCGGCCTGGCCGCCATCTGGCAGATCGAGTCGTCCATTGCGACTGACAATGGCAGCGGCAACCTGGCCGCCCGCAACACCTTCGTCGGCCTGAAAGGCGGCTTCGGTACCGTCATGCTGGGCAAGATCGACACCCCGATGAAGGGTCTCGGCCGCGCGGTTGACAACTTCGGCGACGGCATCGCCGACTCCCGCAACATTCTGGGCACGGCCGCGAACGGCGCGAACATCTGGGATGCGCGTACCAACAACNCCATCCAGTACGTGACCCCCGACTTCAGCGGTCTGTCGGCATCCCTGGCCTATAGCACCGACACCGGCACGGCGAACAACACTAACGCTCCTTGTATTGCCGGCCTCGACTGTAACAAGAACGACGCCTGGAGCGTGGCGGCCAACTACAACAATGGCCCGCTGCTGCTGGGTGCCGGCTACGAGAAGCACAACGTACTGAATTCTCTTACCAGCCCCAACGACATTTCCAGCAAAATCTGGCGTGTGATTGCCGGTTACAGCTTCGCCGGCGCCAAGATCGGTGGCCTGTACGAGAAGGCCTCGGGTGACCTGGTGAACAACAACGACAACCTGGCCGACCGCAAGGCCTGGGGCCTGTTCGGCAACTACGCCATTGGCGCCATCACCCTCAAGGCCAACTACCTGAAGGCCGAAGAGACCAACAACGTTTCCAATAGCGGCGCCAAGCAGTACNCCCTGGGTGCTGACTACGCGCTGTCCAAGCGTACCACCGCCTACGCCTTCTACGCCAAGGTCAAGAACGACGGCACCGCCCTCGCTGGTGGCGCCTACGGTCTGGGTGCTGCCGGCACCAGCAACTCCTCCCTCGGCCACATGGGTGACGATCCTTCGGTGTTCGGCCTCGGCATGAAGCACACCTTCTGATTTAACGCCGGGGCCACCCGGTTTGAAGATGAAGTTGAAACGGGCTCCTGCGGGAGCCCGTTTTTTTATTGGATGGGGCAGGGGCGGGGGTTGTAAAATCGCGCTCTGCCGCATGTTTTTCCCTTGGTTGCCACAATACCCACGATGCCTGTTCCTCATTCGCCCGCCATGCCGCCCGATCTCCAGCAATCCATGCAGATGGCGCTCGAATACCGCAAGGGCGGACGACCCGACGAGGCGGTGGCGCTCTGCCGGCAGGTTCTGATCCGCTATCCGCAGCAGCCCGACGTGCTCGGGTTTCTGGGTGAACTGCTGCTGAGCCAGGGCGATTGCCAGGCGGCGCTGCCTGTGCTGGAGGACGCGCGCCGGATCGCGCCCGGCAATGCGCAACACTGGCTGGTGTTGACCGAGTGCTTGCTGGCATTGGATCGGTCAAGCGAGGCCAAGAAAGTGATCTCGGAGGCGATCGGCAAGGGCCTGCGCCATCCGCTGGCGGACGAACTGCTCAAACAGGCCCGCTCGGGAAAAAAGAAGAAGCCCGAGAAACCCGTGCCGCTCAACGAGGCGCTGCGCCAAATCGAGGCCCTGTTGCAGGCGGGACGTTATGCCGAGGCGGAAAAGTTGGGCCAGGCACTGCGGTTGCGGCCCGGAAAATCGGCCCAGGCAGCGTATCTGCTGGGCATGGCGGTGCTGCTTCAAGGACGCCCGGAAGATGCGGTTCCCCATCTGCGGCGCGCGGTGGAACATGATGGCGCGATGGCACCGGCGCTGTACAACCTCGGCTTCGCTCTGGAGCGTCTGGAGCGTCTGGACGAGGCGCTCGCGGCGTATCGGCGGACGCTGGCTGCTGCGCCGAACCTGGCGGACGCGCACAACAATCTCGGCAATGTGTTGCAGAAACTCGGTCGGCATGACGAAGCGTTGACGGCCTTCGAAAAAGCTGCCGCGCTGCGGCCGGATGCCGCGGTGTTCCAGATGAACCGGGGCAATGTGCTGTGCGAACTGGAACGGTTTGAAGAGGGGGCAGCCGCCTATGAGCGGGCGCTCAGGCTCGAACCGACGCTCGTCGATGCCTATGGCAAACTGGCCCTGGCCTTGCCTCGACTCGACCGCTATGAGGAACTCGTGACCTTGTTGCAAGGCGCGATCGAGAAGTGGCCCGATTCGTTTGAACTCCATCAGAGNATGGGGCATGCCTTGCGTCACTTGGCGCGTTATGAGCCTGCGATTGAAGCCTATCGCCGCGCGATCGAACTCAGCCCAACGGATGCCGCGTTGCACAAGGACCTGGGCGTGGCGCTCAAGGATGCGGGGCGCCATGAAGCGGCGCTTGATTCCTTGCGGCGCGCGCTGGAGTTCCAGCCCGATTTTGATGCGGCGTTCAGTGGGGCCGCAGGCACCTTGCTGGACATGGGCCGTCATTCGGAGGCGCTGGCATGCTATCGCGAAGGCCTGGTGCGCAAACCGGATGCGTACTACCTGCACAGCGCCCTCTTGCTGGTCTTGAACTACCAGGCGGATGCCTCGCCCCGGGCTTTGCTCGCGGAGGCGCGTGCCTTTGGCGAGCAGGCGGCACGCAAGGCGGTGCCGTTCGTACAGCACGACAATGTGCCCGATCCTGATCGCCGTTTGCGCATCGGTCTGGTCTCCGGCGACCTCGGACAGCACCCGGTGGGCTTCTTTTTGCAGAATGTGCTGGCGAGCCTTGATCCGAGCGTGGTCGAGTTGTTCGCCTATGCGACGGCTGAGCGCAGGGATGTGCTCAACGAGCATTTTCACCGCTCGATTCCCCATTGGCTCGAACCCAGCGTCACGCACAAGATGAGCGACGAGGCGCTCGCACGCCGGATCCGCGCTGACGGCATCGATATCCTGATCGATCTCGCCGGACATACTGCAGGCAATCGCCTGGCTATGTTTGCCTGGAAGCCGGCCCCGGTACAGGTCAGCTGGCTGGGTTATCTGGGAACCACCGGCCTGGCCGCGATGGACTNCCTCCTCGCCGACCCCTGGGCGTTGCCGGCCGGCGAAGAGGATCAGTTCACGGAAACGCCCTGGCGTTTGCCCGAAACGTATATCTGCTTTTCGCCTCCGGACCTGCCGGTCGAAGTCGCGCCGTTGCCGGCCTCGAACAAGGGGACTGTCACGTTTGGCTGCTTCAACAATCTGAGCAAGATCACGGACGAGGTGGTGGCGTGCTGGTCGCGTGTGTTGTGGGCTGTGCCCGAAGGGCGGTTGTTTCTCAAGACCAGGAATCTGGGCGTGCCCGAGGNGCGCGAGCAACTCATGGCCCGTTTCGCACGGCATGGAATTGGCGCGGATCGTTTCGTGATAGAAGGACAGTTTCCAACCCACGAGGCGCATTTCCAGGCTTACAACCAGGTTGACATTGCCCTGGATCCTTTCCCCTATCCCGGCATTACCACCACGATGGAAGCGCTCTGGATGGGGGTGCCGGTGCTGGCGCTCAGGGGCGACCGGTTCATCAGCCATCAGGGCGAGACGATTTTGCACAACGCAGGGCTGCCGGAATGGATTGCTGCCGATACGGACGATTACGTGGCAAAAGCGGTGGCTTTTGCCCGTGACACGAAAACCCTGGCGGAATTGCGGTCAGGTCTTCGCGAGCGTCTGCTTGTCTCGCCGCTCTGTGATGCGCCTCGCTTCGCCCGCAACCTGGAGGCGGCCTTCAGGGGAATGTGGCGGAAATGGTGCGAGCAACAGCAAGTTCCGGGNGAGGACGGTTAAGACAGGCGCAACGGACTCCCTTGGGTGCCCGTTGGTTTTCGGGGCGTCAGCCCTCCGCCNCCTCGAAATCGTGCGTGATCTCGGCGACCTTGCCGAGCATGGTGCTGGCCAAACAGTATTTTTCGACGGAGAGTTTCACCGCCTATTCGGCGCGCCTGGGG
>Ga0041910_1002928_pt1 | contig 10484 bp, 7 predicted proteins | sample ThiBio_1000_biof_FD_55015 | JGI IMG/M metagenome (GOLD analysis project Ga0041910, IMG submission 55015) | Wastewater bioreactor microbial communities from Cape Town, South Africa - Thiocy_expt_1000_biof | ecosystem: Engineered > Bioreactor > Thiocyanate-remediating > Anaerobic-Aerobic | place...
AGCACCAGGATGTTGACGTCGTAGGGCAGCGCCAGCACATGGTCGAGGCCGCCGTAGCCGATGTCGTAGGCCCAGCCGTCGCCGCCGATGATCCACACCGAACGGCGGATCAGCCATTCGGCGACGCTGGCGAGTTCCTGCGCGCGCGGGTGCCTCGATGCCGCCAGTTTCCGCAGCAGCACCGCGACGCGGCCGCGCTGCTCGACCAGGCCGGCCTCCTCGCGCTGGCCGGCATCGACCAGCGCGGCGGCGAGGTCGCCGCCGATCTCGCCGGCCAGTTCCCGCACCAGCTGCTGCGCGTAGCCCATCAGCTGGTCGGCGGCCAGCCGCATGCCGAGGCCGAATTCGGCGTTGTCCTCGAACAGCGAATTGCTCCACGCCGGGCCGCGTCCGGCGCCGTTCACGGTGTAGGGCGTCGACGGCAGGTTGCCGCCGTAGATCGAGGAGCAGCCGGTGGCGTTGGCGATCAGCATGCGGTCGCCGAACAGCTGGGTGGCGAGGCGGATGTAGGGCGTCTCGCCGCAGCCGGCGCAGGCGCCGGAAAATTCGAACAGCGGGTCGAGCAGCATGGCGCTGGGGATGGTGCCGTGCTTGATCGCGCTGCGGTCGAACTCGGGCAACCTGAGGAAGTAGGCAAGGTTGTCGCGCTCCTGATCGCGCAGCGGCGCGATCGGCGCCATGTTCACCGCGCGCCGGCTGACGTTGGACTTGTCGTGGATCGGGCAGGCCTCGACGCAGTCGCCGCAGCCGGTGCAGTCCTCTGCCGCGACCTGGTAGCTGACGCGGGTGCCGGCGGGGAAGTCCTTGCTTTTCGCCGCAACGTGCTTGAAGGTCGGCGGCGCATCCGCAACGGACGCTGCGCTGAAGGCGCGCGCGCGGATGGCGGTATGCGGGCAGACGAACACGCACTTGCCGCACTGGGTGCACAGATCCGCGTCCCACACCGGGATTTCCAGCGCGATGTTGCGCTTTTCGTATTGCGCGGTGCCGAGCGGATAGGTGCCGTCCGCGGGCAGCAGCGACACCGGCAAGGCGTCGCCTTTGCCCTGGTAGATCGGCAGGGTGAGGTCGCGCACGAAATCGGGAATGCCGACTGCCGCCGCGGCAGCGGGTTCGGGCTGCTCGCCGCTGGACGCCGCTGCCGGAATGGCGACCTGATGCAACTCCGCCAGCGTCATGTCGATGGCGCGGTAATTCAGTTCCACCAGGCGCCGGCTCTTCTTGCCGTAGGTCTTGTCGACCGCCTGCTTGATCGCGGCGATCGCGGCGTCCTTCGGCAGGACGCCGGCAATGGCGAAGAAACAGGTCTGCATGATGGTGTTGATGCGCCGCCCCATGCCGGCCGCGGCGGCGACGGCATAGGCATCGATCACCCACAGCTGCAGGCGCTTGTCGCGTATCTGCATGCGCAGTTTTTCAGGGAGCGCGTCCCACGCCTGACCGGGCGGCGCCGGGGTATTGAGCAAAAACACCCCGTCCGGCGCGGCATGTTCGAGCAGGTCGTAGCGTTCGACGAACACCGGCTGGTGGCAGGCGACGAAGCCGGCCATACCCGCTTCCACCAGATAAGTGGAACGGATGGCCGCCGGGCCGAAGCGCAGGTGCGACACCGTGACCGCACCGGACTTCTTGGAGTCGTAGACGAAATAGCCCTGCGCCATGAGGCCGGTGGCCTCGCCCACGATCTTGATCGAGTTCTTGTTGGCCGACACCGTGCCGTCCGCGCCCAGCCCCCAGAACACAGCATGTTGCAACTGGCGGGCGGCATCGGTGCGGAAAGCCGCGTCCCACGGCAGCGACAGGNGGGTGAGATCGTCGTGAATGCCGACGGTGAACTGGCGTTTGGGCGCGGCCAGCGACAGTTCGTCGAACACCGCCTTGACCATGCCGGGGGTGAATTCCTTGCTGGCGAGGCCGTAGCGGCCGCCGCTGACGCGCGGCATCGCGCGCGCGCCGTCCGCCGCCGCCTGCGCCAGCGCGGTCACCACGTCCTTGTACAGCGGTTCGCCGTCGGCGCCCGGTTCCTTGCAGCGGTCGAGCACGGCGACGGCTTTGGCGCTGGGCGGCAGCGCGGCCAGCAGCGCCGCGGCCGAAAACGGCCGGTACAGCCGCACCTTCAGCACCCCCACCTTTTCGCCGCGCGCAAGCAGGTGCTCGACCGTCTCGTGCACGGTCTCGGCGCCGGAGCCCATGAGCACGATGACGCGCTCGGCATCGGCCGCACCGACGTAGTCAAACAGCCGGTAACGCCGCCCGGTGAGTTCGCCGAAACGCTCCATCGCGTCCTGCACGATCTGCGGAAAAGCGTCGTAAAACGGATTGGCGCGCTCGCGCGACTGGAAGAAGACATCCGGATTCTGCGAGGTGCCGCGCAGCACCGGATGTTCCGGCGACAGCGCGCGCGCCCGGTGCGCCGCAACCTGGCTGTCGTCGATCATGGCACGCAGCGTTGCCGGCTCCAGCACGGCAATTTTCGCCACCTCGTGCGAGGNGCGGAAGCCGTCGAAGAAATGGATCAGCGGAATGCGCCCGGCGAGCGTGGCCGCCTGCGCGATCAGCGCAAAATCCTGCGCCTCCTGCGGCGAGTTGGCGGCGAGCATGGCGCAACCGGTGGCGCGGCAGGCCATGACATCGGAGTGGTCGCCGAAGATCGACAGCGCATGCGTCGCCACCGCGCGCGCCGCCACGTGCAGCACGCAGGGCGTCAGTTCGCCGGCGAGCTTGTAGAGATTGGGGATGAACAGCAGCAGTCCCTGGCTGGCGGTGAAGCTGGTGGCCAGGGCGCCGGAGGTGAGCGCGCCGTGCAGCGCGCCGGCCGCNCCGCCCTCCGACTGCATCTCGATCACGCCCGGTACCGCGCCCCACAGGTTGGGCCTGCGCTGCGATGCCCACTCGTCCGCCCACTCGCCCATGTTGGACGAGGGCGTGATGGGGTAGATGGCGATCACCTCGTTGCCAAGGTAAGCCACCCGGGCAACGGCTTCGTTGCCATCGATGGTAAGCGTGCTGGTCATGGCTACTCTTTAGCGGACAAAGATGTCTTTTAGTTTAGCCGTGAGTTGCGCATGCAACCAATCCTCCTGCCGGCGCGGAGAGCGGCGGCGGGCAGGATGGCGCACCATGCGCGCACGCCGCCGCGCAAATCCGGGGCGGATCAGGCTTTGGCGCGGACGCAGCGCGCCACGAGCCTGCGCACCAGCGGCGCCACCACCATCACGGCAGGAAACGCCACCAGCCACGAATTCAGCCAGGCCGACAGCCACTTATCGGTAAATTCCGCATACAGGCCGACCGCATTCCAGGTCGCCACGCCCGACACCAGCAAGGACATCAGGCCGGACAGCAGCAGTGCAAAGAGGGGCAATTCAAAACGTGCGGGGAGTCTGCTCATGATTCGGGGTCGGGTACGGGCAGGCCAGCGGCCTGCCGCGTTTGTCAGGGCAGGTGATCCGCTTCTTCGAGCGGAGTGCGGCGGGCCTGCTCGCCATGCTGTTCGGGCTGGTACCAGCCGAGCTTTTCGCGCAGCTTGACGACGTTGCCGACGATGATGAGGGTGGGCGCCTTGAGCCCGGCCTGCTCGGCCAGCGCGGGCAGCGTGGCGAGGTCGCCGGTGATGACGCGCTGGGTCGGCAGGGTGCCGTGCTGAATGATGGCCGCCGGCATATCGGCGGTGAGGCCGTGCTTGATCAGCGCCTCGCACAGCAATGGCAGCCCTTTCAGTCCCATGTAGATGACGATGGTCTGATCCTTGCGCGCGATGCCTTCCCAGTTCATGTTGAAGGTGTTTTCCTTCAGGTGCCCGGTGACGAAGGCGACCGACTGCGCATAGTCGCGGTGGGTGAGCGGAATGCCCGCGTAGGACGCCACGCCGGCGGCGGCGGTGATGCCGGGCACCACCTGGAACGGCACGCCGTGCTCGACCAGGGTTTCGATCTCCTCGCCGCCACGGCCGAAGATGAAGGGGTCGCCGCCCTTCAGGCGCAGGACGCGCTTGCCCTCCTTGGCCAGGCGCACCAGCATCATGTTGATTTCCTCCTGCGGCACCGCGTGGTCGTCGCGCTCCTTGCCGACGTAGACGCGGTCGGCGTCACGCCGACACATGTCGAGAATCGGCTGCGAGACGAGGCGATCGTAGACGATGACGTCGGCCTGCTGCATCAGGCGCAGGGCGCGGAAAGTCAGCAGGTCGGGATTGCCGGGGCCGGCGCCGACCAGATAGACCTCGCCGCGGCTGGTGGTGTGGGAGGCCGGCTCCCTGATCATGGCATCGAGCTGCTGCTCGGCTTCGACGTCGCGTCCGGAAAACACCATTTCGGCGACCGGCGAGAGGAACACCTTTTCCCAGAAGGCGCGGCGCTGCTCCGGCTTGATCGCCGCGCGCACGCGGTCCTTGTAGCGTGCAGCGAGCGCGCTCAAACGGCCGTAGGCGGCCGGGATCAGGGTTTCCAGCCGCGCGCGCAGCATGCGCGCCAGGACCGGCGATTCGCCGCCGCTGGAGACCGCCACCATGATCGGCGAGCGGTCGATGATCGAGGGCAGGATGAAGCTGCACAGCGCAGGCTTGTCCGCCACGTTCACCGGAATGTGGCGCGCGCGCGCGGCGTCCGCGACGACCTTGGCAGCCGCCGCATCGTCCTCGACCACGATCACCGCGTCCTTGCCGTCGAGCAGGTCGGGGGTGAAGGCATCCGCCACCCGCTTCAGACGTTCGGCGTGCGGCAGGCGCGCGAAGCCTTCGTGCAGGTCAGGCGCGGCGACCTCGACGCAGGCCCCGGCGCGCAGCAGCAGTTCGCTTTTGCGCGCCGCGGTTTCGGAGCCGCCCACCACCAGGCAGTGGCGGTCGCGCAGATCGAGAAAAATGGGCAGGTAATTCATGGAGTTTACTCGGTGGGCGCAGCGTCGTCGCCCGATTCGGCGGGCCCGTCTTCTGCGGAATAGGGCGGGATGAAGATGAAGCGCATGTCGCCCGGGCTCATTTCGACGAAATCGAGCGTCACCCCCTGCAGATAAGGCGTGCTCGAGGCCGCGATCAGGATTGCGATGCCATTGACGACGAGGTGTTCGTCGGCTTCGCGCTCGATGTCGAAGCCCATGCCGTAGTTCACGCTGCCGTCGTCCTCCTGGTAGGCGGCGACACGCAGCACCATCTCGAACACGTCGGGATTGTTGTTGGCGACGCGAATCTGCGCGGCGGCGGCATCGGTGATCTTGATCATGCGCGGGTCCTTACAAAATTAGGCGGCAGCGCGCGCCTTATGCGCGCGCACCTGGTTCAAAAACGGGGCGATCCAGCCCTGAGCGCCGCTGCCCCGGCGATGCACATAGGCGGCCAGCAGATTGTGCTGCTGATAGCCGTCATGCCGGCCATCGATGCCGTGGCCGCGCTGCACCTGATAGGCGTATATGGAGTCGGCGGGCAGATTTTCCAGGCTCGAATAATGAAATTCATGCGCCGGAATGGGGAACGTTTCCTGCCAGCGGTCCTCACCGGTTGGCTGCAGACGCGCATAGCCGCGCCCGACCGGGCGCTCGTGCATCACGGTATTGCCCGGCACCACGCCGACCATCTCGCACGTCCGCCCCCGCCAGTCGAGACTTTTCGACAGGTACATCAGCCCGCCGCATTCCGCATAGGTCGGCAGTCCGCCTTCGATGGCGCTGCGGATGTTGCTACGCAAGGCCGTATTGGCTTCGAGTTCCGTCATGAACATTTCGGGGAAGCCGCCGCCGATGATGAGACCGTCCACCTCGGGCAGAGCCTGTGCATGCAGGGTATCGATGTCGACCAGTTCGACATTGGCGGCGTGCAGGCTGTCGATATCTTCGCTGTAATAAAAACCGAAAGCCTGGTCGTGCGCAATGCCGATGCGCACACGTTCGGCGGGCTCTGCCGCCTCGGCCGCCAGCGGAACATTCAGTTCGGGCGCACTGTCGGAAATCGCCAGCAGCCGGTCAAGATCGACCTGCGCCGCCACGCGTTCGCCGACGTGTCGAATCCGCGCGCGCGCAGCGTCCTGTTCGTTGGCCGGCACCAGCCCCAAGTGGCGCTCGGCGATCTGCATGCTGGCGTCGTGCTGTACCGCGCCGATCACCTCGACGTCGGTGTAATGCTCGATCACCGCGCGCAGCTTGGATTCGTGGCGGCTGCCGCCGAGGNTGTTGAGGATGACGCCGGCGATATGAATCCCGCGATCGAACACCTGGTAGCCCAGGATCAGCGGCGCCACGCCGCGCGTCATGCCGCGCGCGTCGATCACCAGCACCACCGGCGCGCCGAGCAGCTTGGCCAGTGCCGCATTGCTGTTGCTGCCGTCGAGATCGAGGCCGTCATACAGGCCCTTATTGCCTTCGATCAGGCTGATGCGGGCGCTGGCTGCAGCGCGGGCGAACTGTTGCTCGATCTCGTCGCGCCGCATCATGTGGAAATCGAGGTTGTAGCAGGGGCGCTGCGCCGCCATCCCCAGCCACAGCGGATCGATGTAATCAGGGCCTTTCTTGAAAGGCTGCACCGCGTGGCCGCGCACATGCAATGCGGCGCACAGGCCTAGCGTGAGCGTGGTTTTGCCCGACGATTTATGCGCGGCAGAAATGAAGACACGGGACATGCGATCCTTCATGGGGCTTCAACCGCATGGAAAGCCGGCGTCCGCTTGCGGGGCATACGGTCTTTCATGGGCTGGTATGCCGCTGAAAGCCGGACTCCCCTTGCGCGGCATGCAAGCCCCGCGCCTGGAGGAATCGCTGAAATGGCTTGCCGGTTCATGCCTGACGATCCCCCGCCAGGCTCTCGCCTAGCAGGTTATGCGATCAATGTTCCAGCTTGGCGACGGTGGCGTCGTCCAGGCTGGCCGGCAGCAGGCGCAGCNCCTTGACCGCGAAGGTGGTGGCCAGCAGCGCGACCGCCACGCCGCCCAGGCCGAGGAAAAGCTCGGGCATGCTGGGTGCGTAAGCATGGATCTCGCCGTCAAAGAAGCTGCTCTTTTCGGTCAGGCCGGGGAACATGTCCAGCGGATAGGCCTGGGCGCCGATGATGGTGACATACATCTGCGCGACCCCGCCCAGGATGACGAGGGCGCAGGCAATCATGATCCACGTGCGCTGTCTGCCCAGGCTGCTCAGCAGGATCACCAGCGGAACCACACAACCGATGACGATCTGCCCCACCCAGAACAGGGTGGTCAGGCCACCGCCATCGCGCAGGATGAAAGCCTCCACCGCGTGGAACTTGGTGAAATAAAGACTGGTCATGTGCTGGACGACGACGAAATACAGCACCGCCGCGACGAACACCACGAGCAGGGTCTTCAGGCGCATCATCACGGCATCGCCCAGCGCCCGGCCGGTCCAGGCATAGGCCGCGGCCAGCACCATCAGGTAGATCGCCAGGCCGTAGGCAAACGACATGATGATGAACATCGGCGCCAGCATGGCGGTGCCGTACAGCTCGCGCGCGACCAGGAAGCCGAACAGCGAACCGGTGCCGGTCGTCAGGGTCAGGCGCCAGATGAAGGCCGCGGTGCCGGCCGCCTTGGAGTAGGACTTGACGCTGCGGTCCAGCATGGTCCACAGATAGATGCCCACCAGCACAAAAAAGCCGGAATACAGGAACACGTTCCAGGTGAACATCGACTTGAAGTTGAAGTTCGTCATCGCCACGATCAGGCGGTCGGAGCGGCCCAGGTCAAGCACCAGCACCAGCAGNCCGCCCAGCAGCAGCGCCAGCGACAGAACCGCCGACAGCGGCGCCAGCGGCTTGTACATCGGCTTGTTGAACACCGAGGCGATCGAGGCGACGTTGAGCGCGCCGGAGGCGGCGACGATCAGGAACACCGCGAACACATGCGGCAGCCCCCAGACGATCTGGTTGTCCATGCCGGTCACGACGTGGCCGTGGTGATGCATGTAGTTCCAGGCCAGCGCGCCGAACAGCACGAAAAGGCCAAGGAACCCGAACAGCATCCAGTACTTCGGGCTGCTGCCTTCTACTTCGCGGAAAGTAATGCTTGCCATGTTGATTTAGATTCCGTGATAGCGAACGCCGAGGTTGAGATTCAGGTCGGCCCGCACCTGCTTGGTCGGCAGTTCGCGCAGGCGCTTGGAAATCTCGCTTTCGGGGTCATTCATGTCGCCGAACACCAATGCATTGTGCCCAGCGGCGGTGCAGGCCTCGGCGCACGCGGTGTTGCCGTCGCCGCGATCCACCTTCTGCACGCAGAAGGTACAGGCCTCGACGCAGCCGATGCCGCGCGGCACATCCGGCTTCTGGGTGTCGTTCAGCGGCTCGTGTACCAGTGAACGCGCCTTGTAGGGGCAGGCCATCATGCAGTAGCGGCAGCCGATGCAGGTGTGGCGGTTGACCAGCACGATGCCGTCGGCGCGCTTGAACGAGGCACCGGTCGGACAGACGTCCACGCACGGTGGCTCCGCGCAGTGCTGGCACATCATCGGCAGATTGGTCTCCATCTGCGTCAGCGGATCCTGCAGTTCCAGCTTGCGAATCCACTGCGGCGCCTGTTTTGGATGCTTGCTTTCCGCCACCGGCGTCCAGCCGTTTTCGGTGCTGCACGCGCTCACGCAATCATTGCAGCCGGTGGCGCACTTGGTGGCGTCGACCAGCATGCCCCAGCGCACGGCACTGCTGGCGGCCTGATCTTCGGCACGACCGTGAGCCACTTCGTACAGCATCACGCCGGGAGCAATTGCCAGACCCGCTGCGGTTGCCGTGGCGGCGCCGACAAAGCGGCGACGCTCGGGCGATGCCGGCGTGGAATCAGACCTCGGTTTCATATCGCTCATTGGGCAACCCCAGCCATCTCTTCTGCACTGACCTTGCTTGTCGCCTGGGCGGCAAGCTTGTGTTTGTAGTGCGCCGTTTCAGCATTCAGCGGATGCATCGCCATCGGGCCCTGCGGCTTGGTGGAATGACAATCGAAGCAGTCGATCTTTACTGCTGCGTAGCTGTGGCAACTCACGCAAAAATCGTCCTTGGCGGCGGCAACACTGCCCGTCTTTTCGCTGGCATGGCAATTGATGCACTCCTTGAGGCTGTACTTCTTGGTACGGATGCCTTCAAGCACAGTTTCATCCCGGTGATGATTCAGAACCTTCATGTGATTGCGCCGCATGTAGTCGTTGTCTTCCACACACTGCTCGCCCTTGACGGCCTTCGCAATCACCGGCTTGGGCGCACCCCCGGTCCTGGGCTGGGCCTCGGACCCGGCCCAGGCCAAGGCCGCGGTCGTCAGCACCACCGCGCCCAACGCCAGCAGACGTTTCATCTTGCCTGCCATGTTCAGTCGCCCATACCCATGATGATGTAGCCAGTCGGGCAGACGTCGGCACAAATGTGGCAACCGATGCACTTGGAGTAGTCGGTGTCGACGTAACGGCCGACCGTCGGGTTGTCCTTCTTCTTGACCTTGAACACGGCGGTCTGCGGGCAGTAGACCACGCAGTTGTCGCACTCGAAGCACTGGCCACAGGACATGCAGCGCTTGGCCTCATCCACGACCGCCTTCTCGGACAGCGCATGCAGACGCTCTTCGAAGTTGCCGAGCGCACCTTCCTTGTCGAGCACGGTGACTTCGCGGATGTTGCGCGCCACGTTGGGGAAATGGCCGAGGAACAGGTCGTTGTGCGGAATGATGTGGCGCTGCGAGCGGTCTTCGAAGTTGTGCAGGATGTCCTTGCGCTCCGACGTACCCCAGGCCTCGCCATGGATTTCGCAGTTGTACTCATGACCGGCTTCGAGCCACTTGCGGATTTGATCGAAGTGGTGCACGTCCACTTTCGGGCGCTTGTCGAGTTCCTGGCCCTTGAGGAAGGCATCGATGCCGTCGACTGCGATGGACGCATGGCCGATCGCGGTGGTCAGCAGGTGCGGGCGCAGCACGTCGCCACCGACGAAGATGTGCTCTTTGCCGGGGAAGCGGTAGTTCTTGTCGGCCTTCATCAGGCCGTTGTTGTTGTTGAACTGCTCCAGGCCGGTGAAGTCGACGCCCTGGCCGATCGCGGAAACGATCAGGTCGGCTGGCAGATCGCGCTCGGTGCCTTCGACGATCTTGGTCTCCTTGCCCTCCATCACGAAATCGGCCACGCGCAGCGCGGTTGCACGGCCATTCGCGTCGACCACCACGCCCACGGGGGTCACGCCGCCGATGATTTCGATGCCTTCCTGCTGGGCATGTTCGACTTCGTGCTTGTTGGCTGCCATCTTGTCGATGGTGGCACGCGACACCAGTACCACCTCGGCGCCTTCGCGGGCCGAGATCGAGGCGACGTCAGATGCCATGTGGCCGGCAATGACGTTTTCCGGGCGGTCGTCGTGCGAACCGGTCTTGGTGACATTGCCCAGACGGCGGGCAACGGTCGCCACGTCGATCGAGGTGTCGCCGCCGCCGATGACCACCACGCGGTTGCCGACGTGCTGCAGGCGGCCTTCGTTGAAGGCGCGCAGGAACGCCACGGCGGTCACGCAGTTGGGG
>Ga0041910_1002933_pt1 | contig 10456 bp, 11 predicted proteins | sample ThiBio_1000_biof_FD_55015 | JGI IMG/M metagenome (GOLD analysis project Ga0041910, IMG submission 55015) | Wastewater bioreactor microbial communities from Cape Town, South Africa - Thiocy_expt_1000_biof | ecosystem: Engineered > Bioreactor > Thiocyanate-remediating > Anaerobic-Aerobic | place...
AAAGCGCGCTGCTCCAACGGTAAAGCGCGCTGCTCCAACGGTAAAGCGCGCTGCTCCAACGGTAAAGCGCGCTGCTCCAACGGTAAAGCGCGCTGCTTCAGCGTCAAAGCGCGCTGCTTCAGCGTCACGAAAAAGCCGCCCGAAGGCGGCTCTTTCAAGGCTTGGCGTCAATAGCTGGCGGTTTCCCTGTTCGCTCTCGAACCCAGCAGGCCACATCGCCTTTAGCTCCGCTGATGATCTTGGTACTTCCTTTGACCAATACGCCCTTGGTTTCCAGTTCTTCCAGTGCCGCAGTGCAGGCGGCGCGGAACTGGCGAAGCCTGCCGCCGTACCCGCACCACCGCTTGAGGTTGTCCAGCGTTTGCGAGTGCGGCTTACCCCGCTCATGGCCGCTGATGTACGACAGCATCCGCGCCGACACGTCGCTGTGCAGCGACAAGCGCACCTCCCAAGGCTGGTATGAAAGGTTTTCAAACAGGGCCGCGCCGTCTGGGTCGAGGCGGATGTACATGGCTCCGGTTTCGTTCTCAATGCCCCATTTCAGCATCCCAGTCGTCATTTTGTAGGTCTTATCGCCACGCTTGAACGAAACGGTGAAGTGGGCTTTTGACATGCGAAGCAGGCGCGCTTCAACCGCTTTCCAATTTGGCCCGGTGTTAGTCAGATGTAATTCTTTGAGCAAATCGGCTTTGTTCAGATAAATCCGCTGTCCCATCTGCACACCACGTCCAATGCGCAGACATGCAAGCCATGCGGTTTCATCTTTTGCCGATAGCTGTTTGCCCGTGTACAAAACCTCGATGTCTGCACGACTATCCAGCTTCACATCGTCAAGCATCTTCCTCGCTCCCGGCTTGTCCGCCGGTAGCCCAAAGAGTGAAACGCGGGTGAGTTCTGTAGGCATGGCGGCGGCATCCTCCGGCCAAAAAGCCATTTGCTTCCCTACCTTTTCTTCCGGCTCTGCTGCGTCGCCTACAGGCTCGATGAGGGCGGGCGGCTTGGCGGTTATGAGCTGCCCGACAAGGGCGAGTTTGGCTAGTGTTTCTTCATTCATGGGCGAGATCTCCAAACATGACCCGTTCGCCTACAAAAGCCAGTTTCACAGTGCCGGTAGTGCCGTGCCGGTTCTTGGCGGCAATCACTTCTGCCATGCCTTTATCCGCGCTGTTTTCGTCGTAATAGTCATCTCGATACAGGAACAAAACAAGGTCGGCGTCCTGTTCAATTTGCCCGCTTTCGCGCAGATCGGATAGCGCGGGGCGCTTGTCCGTGCGGCTCTCTACGCCACGGTTTAACTGAGACAAAGCCACGACTGGAACGGCCAATTCCTTCGCCAGTCGCTTCAAGCTGCTGGTGACTTGGCCAACCTCCAAAGTCCGGTTTGCAGCCTTCGCGCCAACAAGCTGCAAGTAGTCCACGACGATGCAGCCAAGAGGCGGCAAGCCTGCTTGCACAAGGCCAGCGACGGCGGCTTTGGTTTTGCTCACCAAGGCTGCAATGTCAAAGCTCGCGTCGTCAACCAGAAGCGGCAAAGGCGCGAACTGAGCAAGCGCATTGCTGATCTTGCTCCAGTCATCATTCCCCAAGTTATCTGCTGTCTTGAGCGTCGGAATGGGTACTCCTGAACGTCGGGCAAGCGCCCTTTCGGTAATCTCATAGCCACTCATTTCCAGCGTGAACAGAATGGCTGTGCGCTGCTGCGCGGCGACGGCTTCCGCTACCTGCTGCGCGAAGGCACTTTTGCCCATTGCCGGTCGTCCCGCAACAATGATGAGATGCCCTTCGTGCAACCATCCCGGCATACGCTTATCAAGCGTTTTGAACCCGCTTGGGATGTGATGTTTTTCCCCGTTGAAACGGGCATCCAGCGCATTGATGTAATCCGCTGCCAGGTCATTTGCAAGCCGCATAGTTTTGGGTTTTTTTGAGTCCATCGCTCAATCCCCCCATATCCATGAGCCGCCGCAGCTCTCGCACCTCTGAATGCCCCAAAGTGGGCCTTCATCGCGCACCACAACCCACTTCGGGCGGTCGCATTTCGACAGCCAGTAAGGCCCGTCTTTCTCGCATTTTTTCGGCTTCGGCTGTTGCTTCTGCCAGGCTCTGATAACCTTCTCTGTAGCCATGCTTGTCTCCTTTTCAGACAGTTGTGGTTAGGCGCTGCCGGGTGTTCCCGCNCCCTGCCGCGCCGCTTCTGCCTTCGCCTTGGCGGCATAGCCCGCTTCCAGACTGGCGGCATCGGTCGGCGTGTCGCCGTCGATGGGCAGGCCAGAAGCGAACATGAGCGCATCACGTAGGGCAATCTCTGCTTGCCCGTACTGGCGTCCCTGAAAGGCGCTGTGGCCTTCCGTGCCGGTGTCCCGCACGGTGCGCCCGCCGTCGATGATGCGCCACTCGTACCAAGCGTTTTCTGGCTCGCCGTACACCTCGATCTGTGCGCCCAAGGAATCCGGCGCGGGAATCTTGTAGAGGGTCTTAATCATTTCCGGTACACCTCCTTGCGGTTGCCGATGCGCACAACGAGGATGCGCAAAGCGCCGTCCTCGATGCTGGCAACAATGCGATAGTCGCCAACGCGGTATTTCCAGAAGGCTCCCAGCTTGGAGCCTTTGAGGGCTTCGCCAATGCTGCGCGGGTCGTCGAGTCCAGCGACGCGCTCACGCAGAAAAGCGGTGATGCGCTTGGCGACAGCCTTGTCCAAAGCGGCCAACTCCTTCTTGGCCTTGTCGTCGAACTCAATCCGCCAAGCCAAGATCGCGCTCCACTTCTTCCAGCGTGTAGGTGCGGCTACGGCCTGCGCGAATGTCGATCAGGCGTTGCTCTGCGAGGTACAAATCTTCGAGGTCGTCCAAGTGCTCAAGGATGGCTTCGCGGGCATAGAAAGTCTTGGTGCGCCCGGTGGCCTGTGCCAGTGCTTCAAGGCGGGTTTCCACTTCGGCGGGCAGTCGGATTGCAAGCATGTTTCGGCTCCTGTTCTGAAAACGCTATACAAGTATAGCACAACTACCGCGAAACGCTAGAGACTCATGCCCGGTGAGTTATCGCGCTCGATCTTCTGCGCCTTGGCCTGCTCCTGCTGGCGTACAGGCTCGCGGCCTTCCAGCTTCTCCCACTGCTGGCGGTACTTGCCAAGGTCGGCGGCTTGGCGGTCGCCTGACGCGCTGTACGCATAGCGGGCGGNGCGCTGCGCGTAGTCGTTCCAGTCACGCCCTTCTTCCTTCTGCCGGGTAGCCGGTGCGCACTGGCGGATAGCTCCCTCAATGGCCGCTTGATCGTGGCCGGTGACGCGCATCCGCACGGCAATCATGGAATCTACGCGGGACAAGTCCACCTCGCCGCCACGCTGCCGCTTGAGCACGTCGCGGTAATGCCGCTGATAGGCGTCGATCGCGCTGCCGCTGGCCGCTGCAAGCTCCAAGGCAGGCTTGGCGCGGCTACGCTCGGGCTGCTGCGCCTTCAAGGCGGCTTGCCGCTGATACTCGGCGTCGATCTGGCTGGACAAGGCCAGCGCCTTGACGCACTCGCGGCGCTCGGCCTTGAGCAAGCGCACTTCGGGATAGCTGCCGTCCTCGCGCTGGTGCTTGGGCTTGCGGTTTTCAAAGCCCGGTGCACGGTGCGGGTGAATGGCTCCCGATAGCTTCGGGTCGCCGTATTCGCGGTTCAGGGCATCGCTCAGGCGGTTGCCCACGTCCTTATCGTGGGCCGTCCCCAGCTTCGGCACGGTGATGATGGCCTGATAGTTGCCGGGGCTGGATTCCAGCACGGCGGCGGGCTGGTAGCCGTCGCGGATAAGCCGCTCCAGTTTCTCCCGGTTCATGTCGTCGATGAGGATGTGATGCTTCTTGTCCGATAGCGGCGTGTAGTAGAGGTTTTCGCCCCGGCGCTGTAGGCGCTGCATCTCCGGCGTGCGCTGCTCGATCTCCTGCGGTGTGAAGCCCCGCGTGATGCCGTCCTTCTTGTCGAGGATGAAGGTTTGCTTCCTGCCGTCTGCCTGCATCTTGATGGACGTTACCCGGTAACGCTCCGCACCTACCGCTTCCGCGTACCGCTCAAACTGCTTTAGCTGCTCCGATTTCATCGCCTGCGCCCTCTCCTGCTGTATCCGCTGCCGCTCCTGCTGGATGCTCTCTTGTAGCTCCGGGTTCGTGATCTTGAAGCCGTGCTCTGCTGCTAACTTCGCGCACATGGCTTTGTATTCATCGTTCCCCGTCACGGTGAAACTGCCCCACTTCTGCGCCGATAGCTGCAAGGCGGCAAGCGTGCTGTCACGGTTGCGCCAGTCGTGAATGTCGATGCTCTTGCCCTTGTCCACGAAAGACACACCCCGCCCCGCGCCCGCGTCCTCTTTGCGCGTGTAATGCACTTGCTTGCCGTGGATTTCAGGCTGATAGGCGCGAATGTCTCGCGGGGTCGGTGGCTCGCTACGGTCGCCCTCGATGCGCTGCGGCTCGCTGGCCCGGTGCCGCCACTGCTCGGCAAGCTCCGGGCTGCGCTGCATCCGCTGCCACTGCTCCAGGTCGGGATAAGGGCGGAACCGCTGCCGGTGCTGCTCACGCTCTTTTTGCTGCTTCTCTTTAAGGGCTGCTTTCTCTGCTGCCTGCTCGGCGGCTATAACGCTTCGTATGGCGTTCAGCACCTCGCCTTTACCCTTCCAATTACCGCGCATGAGTTCATCGCGGCGGGCCTTCTGTTGCTCTTGCAATGCCTTGCGCTCTTGCTCTTGCCGCTTGTCTTGCTCCAGCTTGGCCGCGTTCTTCTCTGCATAGTGCGCCTTGCGCGCGTTGATGTAGTCCTTCCACCCCGGCACGTCTGGCTTGATGGGTTCCGGCTCGCGCTGCGCTACTTGCTGCCGTTGCGGGGCTGGCTGGTATTGGCCTAAGCGTTTCTGCATCTTGGATAGGCTGGCGTTGCGATCTACATCGCTCGCCTTCACGCCAACATCCCCGACAAACACGGTCGCCCCGCTGCCGGTTTTCTCGTAGCGCATCCCCTTGGCTGCTAACTCGCGGTGCAACTGCTCCCACGTCTGCGCCTGCTTGATGATGGCTGCGCCGTCCTCGATGGCGATGCGGTGGGCTGACTTCTCCCCGGTGCGGTTCTCCATGTCCCGCTTCTTCTGGTCGGGCTGGCGTGGCTTTTCCGGGTCGTATGGCGCTCGGCCTAGCTCCCCGTTCTCCAACACCTGATAGCGCCCGTTCTGCTCACGCTGCCAGCCTTGCGCGTGCTCGATTCGTGCTATCGCCCGGTGCGCCAGTTCAATATCAAAGCCACGGTTGATCTCAACAATCTTGAGCGTCTCGGGGTGCACACGATTGATAGCGATGTGCAAGTGGATATTGTCCGTGTCCTTGTGTAGGCCGTAGATGGCTTGGTGGTCTTTCCATCCGAGTTCTTCCATGAAGATGCTTACGGCTTCCTCCACCTGCTCCGGGCTTGGCTGCTCGCCTTCGCGCCAACTCATGATGTAGTGATTGACCGGGTTCTTGCTGCGCACGGACTCAGCGGCAAGGGCGACCATTTCCTCACGCTGCGCCGCGTGCCCATCACAAAGGAAACCGCGCCCGTTGGCGTACAGCACTTTCTCATCCGGGTTCTGGTTGTGAGGCTCGCGGATGTAGTCGGCCAGGTCGCGGATGCTCGCCGTCTTGTGCTTGCTCTTTGAGTTCGGCACCTTCTTAACGATCACGGCTCAACCTCTCGATGTAGGCTTTCAGTGCCACCAGCGCCCCGGCTGTGTCCTTGCTGTACACGCCTCCGCTCTCGTTGTGGATGTGCTTGAGCAATCCACCGATGCGGCGTAGCTCTTTGAGCATCACCGCGTCCGCGTTGGCAGTGATCGGCCTGCCAAAGTAGCGGCGGCGGACAAGCTCCGACATGCTCAAACCGGCAAGGTCGGCGTCCTCTTTCAAGCGGGCCTTCTCCGCTGCGGTCAGCCGTACATTGATAACGGCGTCCAGCGGTTCCGGCCCCTGCGTTTCAAATGGCATCGTGTCTCCTTCTCGCCGGGGCGGGGGGCGGGGGTGTGTCTTGGACAGTAAGAAGCGAAGCGCCGCACTGTCCGGGGTCAAGGGGCTTGCCCCTTGCAGGATGAGCCAGACCGTGAGAAGCGAAGCGCCGAATGGGCAGGCGGGGATTGGCAGGAACATGGCGAAGCCATGTGTATGACAATCCGCATCCTGTTAAGCTCATCTGCTCTACTATCATATCAGCAGTTTAGGCGCACGGGACGCACTTTGCAACAAGCATAAAAGGCGCTATGCTGTCAACTCCGCAACCAGTAAGCAAAGGAGTTAGCACGATGAAGTACACGACAGAACAGCTAGAGGCTATCGCTGCAAAGCTGCGAGAGATGCCACCAGTCGAGAAAAAGAAGCAGGAGCATAGCAAGCAAGAAGCCGTGCGCGTGCTCTCCAAAGAGATCGCGGCTTTGCAAAAACGCGGATACACGCTTGACCAGATTTCGGAAACGCTGCGCGGTGAAGGTCTGAGCATCGCAACCCCGACACTCAAGAGCTACTTGCAGAGAGCAAAGCCAGCGAAAAAAGCCCCGGCGCAAGCGCCGGGAGACACACCCCCGCCCCGCCCCGCCGTCAAGAAGCCTGCGGATACATCGAAGGCGACATTCACCCCGAAACCTGACAGCGACGACATTTAAGGAGTAAGCAACATGGCGAAAAGCATTTACCTGATCGGCGGCAGCAAGGGCGGCGTAGGCAAGTCGCTTGTCACAATGGCAACCGTTGATTACCTGCAAGAGCGTGGCGAAAGCGTCTTGCTGATTGAATCCGACACGTCTAACCCGGACGTGTGGAAAGCCTACAAGGAAAGCACCGAAACGGAACTTATCAATCTGGATGAGGCGGACGGATGGATTCAGCTAGTGAACTTGTGCGATAGCAAGCCGGATAGCGTCGTGGTCATCAACACGGCTGCGCGGAATAACAAGGGCGTAAGCTCCTACGGTGAAACACTGAATAGCACGCTCGCGGAACTCAAGCGCAAGCTGGTCACGCTGTGGGTGATTAACCGCCAACGGGATAGCCTCGAACTGCTCAAGGAATACATGGATGCAATTCCGAATTCGGATGTTCATGTGGTGCGCAATGGGCACTTCGGAGAAGAGAAGAAATTCGAGCTTTACAACGGCTCCAAGCTGCGCACGGCAGTAGAGGAACGCGGCGGGCAATCGGTGACATTCCCGGACATGGCCGACCGCGTGAGCGATGACATTTACAGCAAGAGAATGAGCATTGCGGTAGCACTCAAGGAACTGCCGATTGGCAACCGTGCCGAGCTTGCCCGGTGGCGCAATGAGGCTAAAAAGGTATTGGAGGAAATCGCCCATGAGTGAACTTGACGATAGTTTTGCAAAGCTGCTCGGCAGGCAACCCAGTGACGCGGAGCGGCAAAGCCTTTACCGGGTGCGGGATGCACTCGGACTGAAAAACAATGATGCGCTGTGGCTGGTGCTCATGGCCTTGCAGCACTATGAGGGCCTGTATGCAAGCATCCCGGCAAGCATCAGAGATGCAGCACAGAAAGCGGCTTCGGGTGCGGCAGCACAGGCGAAGGCCGAAGTGAATAAGGCTGTTGCCGCGCTTGTGCCGTCTGTGCAGCAGGCCGTGAAAGACGGGGCGAGGTCGGCGCTGGCAAACGAGACCATCGGCAAGTCGTCTATCACGCTGGTGCTCGCCAGTCTCGTCGTGGGGCTGATTTTCGGCGCTGGGATGCTGTACGGAGCGCGTATCTTCGCCGCCGCCGAGCAAGGACATCTCACATGGCCTGACTTCTGGTCAGAAGTGGGCTGGTCGCTTTGTCTCGGGTCGGCGGTTCCCGGCCTCGTGATGCTCGGTTTTGCCGACTTTGCCGAAGAAACGCAGTGGTGGCAATGGCTGGTGCTCGGTTTTGCCGTGCTGGCAATGGGCATCATGGGCTATCGTCTTGCCCTTGCTTGAAGCGCCCGCCAAGCCGCTTTAAATGCCCGCTGGCTGGTTTTTTTGCCCATAGGCATACAGACCCACAGGTATAGAGCAAAAATCGCTCTAGCGGCCTCGTAGGCTGTTTGCGGGGGCGGGGCGGGCGGGGCGGGGTGTGTCTGGCCGGGCTTGTCCCGGCCTTGTCTTTTGGGAGCCAAGACGCGCAAAAAGCGCGGTTTGGCTTTAGGTTCCTTGTTAGGAACCTTGTTCCTTGTTAGTAAAGTGCCGAAAACCTAGTGCTGACAAGGGTTTAGGGCTGGCTGGGCGCGCTGCTCCAACGGTAAAGCGCGCTGCTCCAACGGTAAAGCGCGCTGCTCCAACGGTAAAGCGCGCTGCTCCAACGGTAAAGCGCGCTGCTCCAACGGTAAAGCGCGCTGCTCCAACGGTAAAGCGCGCTGCTTCAGCGTCAAAGCGCGCTGCTTCAGCGTCACGAAAAAGCCGCCCGAAGGCGGCTCTTTCAAGGCTTGGCGTCAATAGCTGGCGGTTTCCCTGTTCGCTCTCGAACCCAGCAGGCCACATCGCCTTTAGCTCCGCTGATGATCTTGGTACTTCCTTTGACCAATACGCCCTTGGTTTCCAGTTCTTCCAGTGCCGCAGTGCAGGCGGCGCGGAACTGGCGAAGCCTGCCGCCGTACCCGCACCACCGCTTGAGGTTGTCCAGCGTTTGCGAGTGCGGCTTACCCCGCTCATGGCCGCTGATGTACGACAGCATCCGCGCCGACACGTCGCTGTGCAGCGACAAGCGCACCTCCCAAGGCTGGTATGAAAGGTTTTCAAACAGGGCCGCGCCGTCTGGGTCGAGGCGGATGTACATGGCTCCGGTTTCGTTCTCAATGCCCCATTTCAGCATCCCAGTCGTCATTTTGTAGGTCTTATCGCCACGCTTGAACGAAACGGTGAAGTGGGCTTTTGACATGCGAAGCAGGCGCGCTTCAACCGCTTTCCAATTTGGCCCGGTGTTAGTCAGATGTAATTCTTTGAGCAAATCGGCTTTGTTCAGATAAATCCGCTGTCCCATCTGCACACCACGTCCAATGCGCAGACATGCAAGCCATGCGGTTTCATCTTTTGCCGATAGCTGTTTGCCCGTGTACAAAACCTCGATGTCTGCACGACTATCCAGCTTCACATCGTCAAGCATCTTCCTCGCTCCCGGCTTGTCCGCCGGTAGCCCAAAGAGTGAAACGCGGGTGAGTTCTGTAGGCATGGCGGCGGCATCCTCCGGCCAAAAAGCCATTTGCTTCCCTACCTTTTCTTCCGGCTCTGCTGCGTCGCCTACAGGCTCGATGAGGGCGGGCGGCTTGGCGGTTATGAGCTGCCCGACAAGGGCGAGTTTGGCTAGTGTTTCTTCATTCATGGGCGAGATCTCCAAACATGACCCGTTCGCCTACAAAAGCCAGTTTCACAGTGCCGGTAGTGCCGTGCCGGTTCTTGGCGGCAATCACTTCTGCCATGCCTTTATCCGCGCTGTTTTCGTCGTAATAGTCATCTCGATACAGGAACAAAACAAGGTCGGCGTCCTGTTCAATTTGCCCGCTTTCGCGCAGATCGGATAGCGCGGGGCGCTTGTCCGTGCGGCTCTCTACGCCACGGTTTAACTGAGACAAAGCCACGACTGGAACGGCCAATTCCTTCGCCAGTCGCTTCAAGCTGCTGGTGACTTGGCCAACCTCCAAAGTCCGGTTTGCAGCCTTCGCGCCAACAAGCTGCAAGTAGTCCACGACGATGCAGCCAAGAGGCGGCAAGCCTGCTTGCACAAGGCCAGCGACGGCGGCTTTGGTTTTGCTCACCAAGGCTGCAATGTCAAAGCTCGCGTCGTCAACCAGAAGCGGCAAAGGCGCGAACTGAGCAAGCGCATTGCTGATCTTGCTCCAGTCATCATTCCCCAAGTTATCTGCTGTCTTGAGCGTCGGAATGGGTACTCCTGAACGTCGGGCAAGCGCCCTTTCGGTAATCTCATAGCCACTCATTTCCAGCGTGAACAGAATGGCTGTGCGCTGCTGCGCGGCGACGGCTTCCGCTACCTGCTGCGCGAAGGCACTTTTGCCCATTGCCGGTCGTCCCGCAACAATGATGAGATGCCCTTCGTGCAACCATCCCGGCATACGCTTATCAAGCGTTTTGAACCCGCTTGGGATGTGATGTTTTTCCCCGTTGAAACGGGCATCCAGCGCATTGATGTAATCCGCTGCCAGGTCATTTGCAAGCCGCATAGTTTTGGGTTTTTTTGAGTCCATCGCTCAATCCCCCCATATCCATGAGCCGCCGCAGCTCTCGCACCTCTGAATGCCCCAAAGTGGGCCTTCATCGCGCACCACAACCCACTTCGGGCGGTCGCATTTCGACAGCCAGTAAGGCCCGTCTTTCTCGCATTTTTTCGGCTTCGGCTGTTGCTTCTGCCAGGCTCTGATAACCTTCTCTGTAGCCATGCTTGTCTCCTTTTCAGACAGTTGTGGTTAGGCGCTGCCGGGTGTTCCCGC
>Ga0041910_1002946_pt1 | contig 10375 bp, 7 predicted proteins | sample ThiBio_1000_biof_FD_55015 | JGI IMG/M metagenome (GOLD analysis project Ga0041910, IMG submission 55015) | Wastewater bioreactor microbial communities from Cape Town, South Africa - Thiocy_expt_1000_biof | ecosystem: Engineered > Bioreactor > Thiocyanate-remediating > Anaerobic-Aerobic | place...
CGAATGGACGCGCGGGCATTTCGACAGCCGCGTCTTCCAGGCCTTCGTCAGATGCATGGGCATCTACCCCACGGGCTCGCTCGTGCGCCTTGCGTCGGGGCACCTGGCGGTGGTGCTGGAGCAGTCGCGGGGCACGCTGCTCGCACCGCGGGTCAACGTGTTCTTTTCCCTGGAATCGGGGCTGCGCATCGCGCCGCAGGTGATCGATCTCGCGCGACCGGGGTGCGGCGAAAGAATTGCCGGACGCGAAGACCCCGCGCGCTGGGGTTTCAAGGATCTGAATTCGCTCTGGAGCGGCGCTGCGGCGGCGCACTGACCCCACCCCGGCACCTGCCGGCTCTCCCGCCTCTCCTGCCCGCGCCATGCTCAAACGCATTTCCGTTGACGACCTCGCCCTCGGCATGTACGTGCACGAGCTCTGCGGCTCCTGGATGGACCACCCGTTCTGGCGCTCGCGCTTCGTGCTGGACAACCCCAGGGATCTGGAGCGCATCCGCGCCACGCCGATTCGCGAGGTGATGATCGACCTCTCCCACGGCAAGGACGTCGCCGCCAGGCCGCAGGCCGCGGCGCCACTGGCAGCGCCCATCGCCGCGCCGCGGCCGACCGCGCCCCCTATGCCCGACCATGCGCCCACCCGCACACGCGAAGAAATGCGCCGCGCCGCGCTGATCTGCGGCAAGGCCAGGCAAGCCGTGGTGTCGATGTTCCAGGAGGTGCGTCTGGGCAGGGCGCCCGATACGGCGGCCGCCGGCGGGCTGGTGCAGGAAATTTCGGATTCCGTCATGCGCAACCCCGGCGCGCTCATCAGCCTCGCGCGCCTGAAGACCGCCGACGACTACACCTACATGCACTCGGTCGCGGTGTGCGCGCTGATGGTGGCGCTGGGCCGCCAGGTGGGGCTCGATGAAGAAGAGCTGCGCACGGCGGGCCTCGCGGGGCTGCTGCACGATCTGGGCAAGGCGCTGATGAACCAGGACGTGCTGAACAAGCCCGGCAAGCTCACCGACGAAGAGTTCGAGCACATCAAGAGCCACCCGCACGAGGGCTGGAAGCTGCTCAAGGAAGCGGGCAGCGTGAACGAGGCCGTGCTCGACGTCTGCCGCCACCACCACGAGCGCACCGACGGCAACGGCTACCCCGACCGCCTGGCGGGCGAGCAGTTCACGCGGCTCGCCCGCATGGGAGCGATCTGCGACGTCTACGACGCCATCACCTCCAACCGCCCATACAAGCGTGGCTGGGATCCGGCGGAATCGATACTCCGCATGGCGCAGTGGACCCGGGGGCATCTGGACCCCGCGCTGTTCCAGGCCTTCGTCAAGAGCCTGGGCATCTACCCCATCGGTTCGCTCGTGCGCCTCGCTTCCGGGCGCCTGGCCGTGGTGCTCGAGCAGTCTCCCGACACCCTCGTGGCCCCCACGGTCAAGGTGTTTTACTCCACCCGGTCCGGGATGCGCATGCCCCCCGAAGTGCTCACGCTGTCGGAGCCGGGCTGCCGGGACAGGATAGAGGCACGCGAAGATCCGCAGGAATGGAATTTCCCCGATCTGGACGAACTCTGGACCGAACCGGGCGCCAGCGGCTGAGCGCGCGACAATTGCGGGTTTTCACCGCTGGCAGGCGGCACACCTGGCACACCTGTGCCACACCGCCTGATGACTGCCTTGACCGACCGCGCCTACACCCTCAGCAACTTCGACTTTCACCTGCCGGCGGAGCTCATCGCCCAGCACCCCGCGGCGCGGCGCAGCGATTCGCGCCTGCTCGACGGCCGCGGCCCCGCGCCCGTCGACCTGATTTTCAGGGACCTGCCCAGGCTGCTGACGCCGGGCGACCTGATGGTGTTCAACGACACGCGCGTCGTGAAGGCGCGGCTGTTCGGTGAAAAGAGCAGCGGCGGGCACGTGGAGCTCCTGATCGAGCGCGTGCTCACGGGCGCCGAAGTCATCGCTCACCTGAAGGTGAGCAAGAAGCCCGCCCCGGGCGCCGTGCTGCGCTTTGGCGGCGGGCGCGCGCGCGGCGGTTTCGATGCCGTGCTGCTCTCGCGCTGGCCCGATGCACAGGGCGCACTGTTTCGGCTGCGCCTGGAAGGCGCGGCGGGCGAATCGCCCTGGGAGCTGATGCAGCGGCACGGCCCCCTGCCGCTGCCGCCCTACATCCGGCGCGAGCAGGAGGGCGGACACGACGCCTGGGAGGCCGAGGACAACGAACGCTACCAGACGGTATTCGCGCACACCCCCGGCGCCGTGGCCGCGCCCACAGCCGCGCTGCACTTCGACGAGGGCGTGCTCGCGCGGCTGGCGGAGCGCGGCGTGCAAACCGCCCACGTCACGCTGCACGTGGGTGCGGGCACCTTCCAGCCGGTGAAGACCGAGCACATCGCCGAGCACCACATGCACAGCGAGTGGTACCGGATTCCGGCCGAAACCCTGGCCGCGATCGAGGCCTGCCGCACGCGCGGCGGCCGGGTGCTGGCGATCGGCACCACCACGGTGCGCACGCTCGAATCGTGGGCCAGGAGCGGCAAGACCAGCGACGACACGGACATCTTCATCACACCGGGCTTCGAATTTCGCGTGGTCGATCTGCTGGTGACGAATTTCCACCTGCCCAAAAGTACGCTCATGATGCTCGTGAGCGCGTTTGCCGGTTACGAGCACGTCATGCGTCTGTACCATCACGCGATAGCCGGGCGCTACCGCTTCTTCAGCTACGGCGACGCGATGCTGCTGGCACGCGCCTCAGCCGCCTGAGATCGCGGCGTCCGCGCCCGGGGGCTCGTCACCCACCACGCGATTGCGCCCCGTCTGCTTGGCGCGGTACAGGCACAGATCCGCGAGCGCCACAAGGCGCTCGGGCCCGCCCAGTTCGTCGGGCACCAGGGTCGCCACGCCGACACTCACGGTGACCACGCCCGCGACGTGCGAGCCCGCGTGAACGATGCCCAGATCCTGCACCGCCACGCGCAGCGCATCGGCCTTGCGCAGCGCTCCCGGCATATCGCACATGGGCAGCACGCACAGAAATTCCTCGCCCCCGTAGCGCGCCACCAGGTCGTGCGGGCGGCTCAGCCCGGCGCGCAGCGCCCCGGCCACGGCCGCCAGGCATTCGTCGCCTTTCTGGTGGCCATAGAGGTCGTTGAAGGACTTGAACAGGTCGATGTCTATCATCAGCACCGCCAGCGGCTGGCCGCTGCGCTGGCAGCGCCCCCACTCTGCCTTGAGCGTCAGATCGAGCTGGCGGCGATTGGCGATGCCCGTGAGGCCATCGATGAAGGCCATCTGCTGCAGTATTTCACTGCGGGCGTGCTGCTCGGTCTGGTCGGTGAAGGCCAGCAGGTAATGTCGGCCAAACACCATGCCGCTGATGGCCATGGTGCGCTGCCCGGCGGCGCGCGTCCACATGCGCACTTCACCTGAAGTGATTCTCCCGCCGCGATCGGACGCCTCGCGTTTGGAATTTTCCCAGGCGTCACGCATCTGCGCGCGGTAATCCTCGTCCGGGAAGACCTCGCGCCACCAGCGCTCGCGCGTGAGCACTTCGTCCGGGCCATAGCCGAAATATTCCTGAAAGGCGCGGTTGCGGTAATAAAAAAGCCCGTTCTCGTCCACCATGCACAGCGCCACCGGCATCTCGCGCATCAGGTGATCCAGCAGCTGCTGTGCCTCTTGCAGCTTCATGGCCTGCTCGCGCGCCTCGGTCACGTCCTGCACGTAGCCATGCCACAGCACCGCACCGCTCGACAGGCGCTGGGGCCTGGCCTGCGCGCGCACCCAACGCTCGGCGCGGCCCGGCACGTTCACCCGGTACTCGTGCGTCCACACCGTCATGTCGCGCGCGGAGTCGGCCAGTTTCTGCATGCCGACCGCAAGATCGTCGGCGTTGAAACGAGCGTACACCGCCTGCGCATCGCTGCACATCTGCTCGGGCGTCACGCCGTAGAGCGCGATCGCGCCCTTGCTCGCATACGGAAAATACTTGCGCCCGTCGGGCTCCACGCGCGACTGGTACAGCAGCCCGGGCACGTTTTCCACCAACAGGTCCAGGCGTTCGCGCAGCGCATGCTCCAGCGTGGCATCCCACAGGTAGCCTGCCCAAAGCGTCGAGCCATCGTCCATGCGCTTGGGATGAGACATGCCGCCCACCCAGCGTTCGGTGCCATCGGGCAGGTTGATGCGGTAGGCATGGCGCCAGGGCGTGAGGTTCTGCATCGACACCTGCAGGCTGCGCAGCAGCGCGGACACATCCTCGGGATGCACCCGCTTGAGAAGCTGGCCGGCGCTCTCCTGCAACTGCGCCGGCGTGAGGTCGAGCAGCTCGGCCACCTTGTCGGTGCAATACGGGAAGGTATCGTGGCCGCTCGCGTCGCGCCGGTACTCGAAGAGCACGCCCGGCACGCTTTGCGCCAGGTGCTCGAGGCGCATTTCCAGCGCATGGCGGCGGCTGATATCGACCAGGATGCCGGCAACGCGCAGTGGCCTGCCCTGCGCATCGCGCTCGACCGTGCGGCCGCGCAGCTCCACCCACTGGTAGCTGCCATCCTTTCGCCGCATGCGGTTCACGCTTTCAAAAGGCACATCTTCCGACTGCTGGTAGGTCTGCTGCACTCGCGCCACCACGGCGTCACGCTCGTCGGGATGCAGCCGACTCGCCCATTCATGCCAGCTCTCGCTGAAATCCTCATCGGCATAACCGAGCATGCGCTTGAAGGTGGACGAGTAATACATGCGGCGCGTGCGTGTGTCCCAGTCCCAGATGCCCATCTGCGCGGCCTGCAGCGCCGCCTCCCATCGCGTCTTGACGGTGTGCGCCTTCTGCCTGCGCCGCTGCTGCAGCGCCAGCCGCACGCTGCGGCGCTTGCGCACCCAGACGATGCCGCCCGCCGCGATGAATGCCGTGACGACGTAGATCAGGATCAGCGTCCACGCCAGGGTGCGCCAGCCGCGGAAAATTGCCTTCCCGGTGCGCGCCACGCCCAGCGTGATCGGGTGATCGAGGGCCAGTGCCGAGGTGTCCAGCGTCTGCAGCGCCACCACGAGTTGCGGCGCGTCGTCGTGAGCCGGAGTCTCCTGCACGCTGGCCGGCACGCCGCCGGCGCGGTGCTGCATCATCGCCAGACCCGGCACGGAGGGCTGCAGGATCGACCCGCCCCCGCCATCGCCATCGTCCAGCGCGATCAACAGGGTCTCTTCCCCGTAGAGCAGCCATGCCACCGCATCGGGCGCCACGCGCACCTGGTCAAACGTGCGCTGCAGCCGGCCCAGGTCCAGCACCGCGCAGACCACGCCAGAGAGCCACCCATCGGGCCCGATGATGGCGCGCGAGAGCACGAGCGAACGGCCCGCCAGACCCGTGGGGTCGGGCGGGCCGAGGTAAAGCGTGCGGGCCGACGGCGCGCGCTCGATCTGCTGGAAAAAAGACTCGCCCGCATGGGTGGATCCCGCCAGCGAGGCATCGCTGGCCACCAGCACCCTCCCCTGCGCGTCCAGCACCGCCTGCGCTCCGCCATGCAGGCGCGACTGCGAACGCACCTGGCGCGCCAGCCAGCCCTGGCCCGTGGCGGCCTCCTCGCGCGTGTGCGCGGGGGCATCGGCCAGCACCTCGAGCGCGCCGTTCACGGTGGCGATCTGGCGCGCCAGCGCCCGCGACAGGATGCGCGCCTGCTGAGCCAGCAGCACCTTCTCGCTCGACTCGACACGCCCTCGATCGAGCCACAGCACACACGCGAGCGCCGCGCCCACGAGCAGCCACACCAGCGCCAGCCAGCGCAGTTCGCCCGCGAGCGGACTCAAACGGCGGTCAGGAATGTCCGCCATGACGGGCTGGGAGTGAGGTAAGGGGCAATCACGGCCATCGCTTGATGCGTAACCGATTGCAATTTACCCGAACAGCTCTCCCAAAGCCAGTCCCGGAGAGTCCGCGCGCATCAATGTTTCCCCTATCAGAAAAGCGCCGATACCGGCTTCTTTCAGCGTCCGCACGTCGCCCCGCGTGACAATGCCCGATTCGGCCACGAGCAGGTGCCCGGGCGGCACCATGGCGCGCAGGGCGAGCGTGGTCTGCAGGCTGACCTCGAAGGTGCGCAGATTGCGGCTGTTGATGCCGATGAGCGGCGCCTGAAGGTGCAGCGCGCGTTCCATCTCCGTGGCGTCGTGCACTTCCAAGAGCACGGCCATGCCCAGCCCATGGGCCTGGGCCTGCATGTCCGCCATCTGGGCATCGTCCAGGCAGGCCGCGATGAGCAAAATGCAATCGGCCCCCATCGCGCGCGACTCGTCGATCTGCCAGGCATCGACCATGAAGTCCTTGCGCAGCACCGGCAGGGCGCAGGCCGCGCGCGCCTGCTGCAAAAACTCGGGTGCACCCTGGAAGAATTGCCGGTCGGTGAGCACCGAAAGACAGGCGGCGGCCAACGCGCCGTCGCCCTGCGCGTAACTTCGCGCCAGCGCCGCCGGGTCGAAGTCCGGGCGGATCACGCCCTTGCTCGGGCTCGCCTTCTTGATTTCGGCGATCACGGCGGCCTGCCCCGCGTCCATGCGCGCGCGCAGGCTGCCGACAAAGTCTCGCGCGGGCGGCGCGGCCACCGCCGCCGCGCGCATGGCCGCCGCCGGGGTGCGTTGCCGGCCCTCGGCCACCTCCTGCGCCTTCACCGCGCAGATGGTCTGCAGGATATCGGGCACGGCGCCCGCAGTGTCCGTCATGCCGCGCACCGCTGGGTGAAGGCGACGAATTCGTCCATCTTGGCGCGCGCGGCGCCGCTTTCCACGGCCTGGCGTGCGCGCCGCAGTCCATCGGCGATGTCCCCGGCCACACCGGCCGCATACAGCGCCGCGCCGGCGTTCAGGCAGACGATGTCGTGCGCCGGCCCGGTCTCGCCCGCCAGCACACCGAGCAGCATGGCCCTGGATTCCTCGGGTGTGTTCACCCGCACCGCGCGTGTGCCCGCCATGCGCAGGCCGAAGTCCTCGGGGTGGATTTCGTACTCGTGCACCACGCCGTCCTTGAGCTCGCCCACGCGCGTGCCCGCGCCGAGGCTGATTTCGTCCAGGCCATCGCGCCCGTAGACCACCAGCGCATGCTCGGCGCCCAGGCGCTGCAGCGCGCGCACCTGGATGCCCACCAGATCCTCATGGAACACGCCCATGAGGATGTTGGGCGCGCCCGCCGGGTTGGTGAGCGGCCCGAGGATGTTGAAGAGCGTGCGCACGCCCATCTCGCGGCGCACCGGCGCGACGTTCTTCATCGCCGGGTGGTGGTTGGGCGCGAACATGAAGCCGATGCCGACCTCGGCCACTGACCGCGCGATCTGCTCAGGCGTGAGATTGACGTTCACCCCGAGCTGCTCCATCACGTCGGCGCTGCCCGATGTGCTGGACACGCTGCGCCCGCCATGCTTGCTCACGCGGCCGCCCGCGGCCGCCACGACGAAGGTGGCGCAGGTGGAGATGTTGAAGGTGTTGGCGCCGTCGCCGCCCGTGCCCACGATGTCCACGAGGTGCTTCATATCGTGCACCTGCACCTTTTTGGAAAACTCGCGCATCACCTGCGCGGCCGCGGTGATCTCGCCTATCGTCTCCTTCTTCACGCGCAGGCCGGTGATGATGGCCGCGGTCATGACCGGCGACATCTCGCCGCTCATGATCATGCGCATGAGCTGCAGCATTTCGTCGTGGAAGATCTCGCGGTGCTCGATCGTGCGCTGCAGCGCCTCCTGGGGGGTGATGGTGTTCACGGTATTCCTTTATTGATAGCTTTCAGCGCTTTACAGATAAGCATTTCAGGCCGATTTATCTTGAAGTCTCAGGCGGTGCGCTGCTGCAGAAAATTGCGCAGCAGCGCATGGCCATGCTCGGTGAGGATGCTCTCGGGGTGAAACTGCACGCCCTCCACGGCCAGCGCCATGTGGCGCACGCCCTGGATTTCGCCGTCCTCGCTGGTGGCCGTCACCGTCAGGCACTCGGGCAGCGTGTCCCGCGCGATCGCGAGCGAGTGGTAGCGGTTCACGGTGAACTGGCGCGGCAGCCCGGTGAACACGCCCTTTTCATCGGTGGTGATGACGCTGGTCTTGCCGTGCATCTGCCGGCCCGCGCGCACCACGTCGCCGCCGAAGGCCTCGCCGATCGCCTGGTGGCCCAGGCACACGCCCAGCAGCGGGATCTTCCCGGCAAAGGCGCGGATGGCCTCGACCGAGATACCCGCCTCCTTGGGCGAGCACGGCCCGGGCGAGATCACCAGCCGCTCGGGCGCGCGCGCGGCGATGTCCTGCAGCGAGGTTTCGTCGTTGCGCACCACATCGACCTGCGCCCCCAACTCGCCAAAATACTGCACCAGGTTGAAGGTGAAACTGTCGTAGTTGTCGATCATCAGGAGTTTCATTCCAGCCCCTCCTCCACCAGTTCGGCCGCGCGCAGCAACGCACGCGCCTTGGCCTCGGTTTCCTTCCATTCGAGCTCGGGCACCGAATCGGCCACCACGCCGGCGGCGGCCTGCACGTAGAGCACGCCATCCTTGACGATGCCGGTGCGGATCGCGATCGCCACGTCCATGTCGCCCGCGTAGGAGAGATAGCCGCAGGCTCCGCCGTACAGGCCGCGCTTGGTCGGCTCCAGCCGGTCGATCAGCTCCATCGCATGCACCTTGGGCGCGCCCGTGAGCGTGCCCGCAGGGAAGGTCGCCTTGAGCACGTCCAGGCTGCTCATGCCTTCGTTGAGCAGGCCCTCGACATTGCTCACGATGTGCATCACATGGCTGTAGCGCTCGACCACGAAGGCCTCGGTCCCCTTCACGCTGCCCACCCGGGCGATGCGCCCGATGTCGTTGCGCGCCAGGTCGATCAGCATCACGTGCTCGGCGCGCTCCTTGGGGTCGCTCACCAGCTCCTGCTCGGCCGCCTGGTCCCGTTCAGGCGTGTTGCCCCTGGGGCGCGTGCCCGCCAGCGGGCGTATCGTCACCTTCACGCCTTCGTCGGTGCGCTCCTGGCGCACCAGGATCTCGGGGCTCGCGCCCACGACCTGGAAGTCGCCGAAATCGTAGAAATACATGTAGGGCGAGGGATTGAGCGAACGCAGCGCGCGGTACAGCGACAGCGGCGACTGCGTGTAGCGCTTGTGGATGCGCTGGCCCACCTGCACCTGCATGAAGTCGCCCGCGGCGATCAGCTCCTTGGCGCGCTCGACGGCCGCGATGAAGTCGGACTTGGCAAAGCCGCGCTCGGCCGGATGGCTCTCGCTGCGCTCGAGGCGCGGCGCGCTCACCGAGTACTTGAGCTGATCCTTGAGCTCGCGCAGGCGCTTCTTGCCACGTGCATAGGCCTCGGGCTGCGTTGGATCGGCGTAGACGATGAGGTAGAGCCTGCCCGAGAGGATGTCGATGACGGCCAGCTCCTCGCACTGCAGCAGCAGGATGTCCGGGCAGCCCAGTTCGTCGGGCGGGCAGGAATTCTCCAGCTTCTTCTCGATGTAGCGCACCGCGTCGTAGCCGAAATAGCCCGCGAGCCCGCCACAGAAACGCGGCAGCCCGGGGCGCAGCGCCACCTTGAAGCGCTTCTGGTATTCGGCGATCACGTCCAGCGGGTTGCCCGCCAGGGTCTCGGTCACCTGGCCATCGGTCACGATCTCGGTCTTCGCCGCCGCGCCAAAGCCGCTGGCGCGCAGGAAGGTTCTGGCCGGCAGGCCGATGAAGCTGTAGCGCCCGAAGCGCTCGCCGCCCACCACCGATTCGAGCAGAAAGCTGTTCCGACCCTGACCCGAGCCGCGGGCCAGCTTGAGGTAGAGCGACAGCGGGGTTTCCAGATCGGCAAAGGCTTCCGCGATCAAGGGGATGCGGTTGTAGCCTTCACCGGCGAGGCTCTTGAATTCAAGTTCAGTGATCACGGGGATCTCCCAGTTCCGGCGGCGTGTGCGGGTGAGCCGCCGGGTTCATCTCGTGAGGAAGCGCCTGCCCTCGTGCATGGGTCAGGCTGCGGGGCACCCTGGGTGGTGCCCGGGTGCGTTCAAGCGGTATGCATGCAGCTGCGCCAGGGCCAGGCTCCCCGGTCACTCAGACCTGCAACGAACGCGCGGTGGATGAACATGGGCGCCAGTGTAGCAAAGAGCGCCTGCAGAGATCGGGCGATGGTGCTACCTTCGTAAGTTCTCCCACCTGAAGAAAGCCCGCATGACCGCATCCGCACGCACCACCACCGCCCGCCGCCGCCTGATCGCCACCAGCGCGCTGCTTGCCACCGCCGGCGCACTCGCCCAGGGCAAGAGCGAGGGCGGGGACAAGGTGGTCTACCACATCGACGACTGGAGCACGCAGGCCACCAAGGGGCTGCGCAACGTACGCAACCACCTGGACGTGGCGCCCGAGACGAAGATCGTCGTCGTCACGC
>Ga0041910_1002964_pt1 | contig 10321 bp, 10 predicted proteins | sample ThiBio_1000_biof_FD_55015 | JGI IMG/M metagenome (GOLD analysis project Ga0041910, IMG submission 55015) | Wastewater bioreactor microbial communities from Cape Town, South Africa - Thiocy_expt_1000_biof | ecosystem: Engineered > Bioreactor > Thiocyanate-remediating > Anaerobic-Aerobic | place...
TTCAAGACCTTCAACGACACCACCTGCGCCACGCGCTCGTTCACCTATGCCGGCCAGCCCTTCGGCTATCTCGCGCTGCCGCAGGCCACGATCACGGCGAAGAATGCCGCGGGCGCCATCACGCTCAATTACGCGGGCGCGCTGTGGAAGCTCGTGCCGGCCGGCGCCATACAAACCTACACGGCCGCCAGCAACCTCGACATCGGTTTGCTGGGAACCCCGACCGTCACCGCGAGCGGCGGCGGAACGGGCACGCTGGCGGCCAATGCGGCGGATCAGATCGCGTTCGTGCGCACGACTCCGATCGTACCTTTCAATGCGAACATCGGCCTGTCGATGGGCATGGAGGACATCGCCGAGAGCAGCGTCACGGGCAACGGCATCGTCGCTCCCTCTCGCCTGCGCTGTTTGCCAACATCGCCTTCGATTCCGGCAACGAAATCCGTTTCGGCCAGCTGGTCCTGACCAATGCGCTGGGTTCGGAACTGCTCGGCCTGCCGGTGCCAATCGAGGTCCGCTACTGGAATGGCAGCGGGTTTGCGCTGAATACCAAGGATTTCTGCACCCAGCTTGCCGCTGCCAACGTGTCGCTGTCCAACTGGACGCGCAATCTCAATGCCTGCGAAACCTCGGTGATCCTGTCCGGCCGTTTCAACCTCGGGCGCGGCAACCTGCGCCTGTCCGCGCCGGGTTCACCCAACACAGGCAGCGTCGATCTCGCTGTGCAATTGGGTCCCGTGGCGGGCGGCAGTACGTGCATCGCAGGCGGAGTGACTCCGGCCGTGGCCGCTTCGCAGAGCTGGCTGCAGGGGCGCTGGAGCGGGGGCGCGTACAACCAGAACCCCGCGGCGCGGGCCAGTTTCGGCCTGTATCGCGGCAACAAATCGCTGATTTATCTGCGCGAGATGTATTGACTACGGAATAAACCCTTTGACAACAGCAGTTTATTTATTTAGTTTCCGGAAAATTTTCAGGTCCGACACATGCAGCTTTTTCGTCGATCGAGCGAGCAGGGCTTAACCGCGTACTTGCGGCTCCCCGGAAGTATTGCGTATGCGCGTGTCGATCGCAGGGCGGCCATTCCCAAGCTGCTTGCCGCCGGCGTGGCGGCGGTCAAGGGCGATAACTGGGGCGAGGCGCTGGGCCGGCTGCACGGCAAAGGGCCGGTCAGCCTCGTACTGAATCCGGCTGATTACCGTCTGCGTCTGCTCGACGCGCCGAACGTGCCCGCCGACGAACTCAAGTCCGCAGTGCGCTGGCAAATCCAGGACATGCTCGATTTTCACGCCGACGACGGCACGGTGGATGTACTGCAAGTGCCGCACCCCGAGCATGTCAGTCATGCAAGGCAGATTTTCGCGGTGGCGGCCAAGAACAGCCTGCTGGCGGAAGAAGCCGTGCTCGCGACCAACGCGGGACTGGATCTCACCATCATCGACATCATGGAAACCGCCCAGCGCAACGTGGCCACCCGGCTGGAGGCCCCGGGACGGGCGCTGGCACTGTTCTCGTTCATCGAAACCGGCGCGCTCCTGACCCTCACGCTGGACGGCGAATTGTGCATGGCGCGCACGCTGGGCGTGAATCAGACCGTGCTGGACATCGAAGGCACGGAGAGCGTGCTCGAGCGCCTGACGCTGGAAATCCAGCGCAGCCTCGATCATTTCGACCGCCAGTTCGGCGGGATTCCCGTCGATCGGCTGCTGCTGGCGCCGGGAGCGAGCGCCGCAGGTTTGCAGAATGGCCTGTCCGGCAATCTGGCCTTGCCGGTCAAGGCGCTTGATCTGGCGGAGGTGCTGGACATCGGCGCCCTGCCCGATGCGAACATGCTGCCGCCCCATTGCCTGCATGCCATCGGCGCCGCCTTGCGGATGGAAGAGACCAAGCCATGAGCCAGCAGATCAATCTGATCAACCCGCTGCTGCTCAAGAAACGCCATGCGTTCGGGCTGCGTGAAATGACGCTGGGTCTGGGTCTGGTGCTGGCGGCCGCGCTTGCATGGTTCGGGTATCTGACCTACCGGGCGGGCACGCTCGAAAAGCAGGCCACGCAGCAGGAGGCCCGACTCGCGACGGCGCAGGCGGAACTGGACCGGCTGGGCACTGCCGCGGCGCGGCCGGTGAGCGATCTCCTGACCGGACGCGTCAAGGCAGCGCAGGCCCGGGTCGCGCAACGCGAGGCGCTGCTGGCGTCGATGAATCGCACCCTGGACCGTAGCTCGACGGGATTTTCTGCCCGCTTGCGCGCGCTCGCGCAGAGCAGCACCGAAGGCGTCTGGCTGAACGGCTTCACCCTCTCGCCGGATTACGTGGCGCTCGATGGATCGGCGCTCACTGCCGGTCTGGTGACGACCTATATGGACCGCCTCGGCAAACAGGCCGCGTTTGCCGGCATGAAGTTCACCGGCATGAATGCCGAGCGTGTGCCGACCGCAGGCGACGACAGTCAGGCCCGTCCCGACAAGCTGCCGGAGCATCTCGACTTTGCCCTGTATTCGGGCAGCCGGAAAAATCCGGCGGACAGGGGAGAATCCGATGGCCCGTGAAAAATGGCGCGAGGTCGGCCGGCGCATCGAAGCGATGAGTCTGCGGGAACGTCTGTTCGTTTTTGTGGCGGCAGTCGTGGTGGCGGTCGCGCTGGTGCAAATCCTGATGATCGATGCGGTGCAACGGCGCGTGCAGAATGCCGAAGAACGTCTGCAAAGTGCCGAGGCGGCGCGGCTGCAGATCGACTCGCAGCGTGAACTGCTGGCCGGCCAGGGCAGGGGCGATCCCGACCGGGCTGCGCGCGAGGCGCTTGCTGCACAGGAAGCGCGCCTGACCCTCCTGAATGTACAGCTTGAAACACGCGGGCACTCGCTGGTTCCGCCCGAGCGGATGGCCCAGGTGCTGAAGGATGTGGTGGGCGGCAAGAGCGGTGTGCGGATCGTCGGGTTCAAGACGCTCGGTCCACGTCCCGTCTCGCTGCCGGAGGCACCCGAAGGGAGTCCGCCGGGATTCTACCGGCATGGCTTCGAAATCACGGTGAGCGGGTCCTATGCCGATCTGGTGGCCTATCTGGAGCATCTGGAAGCATTGCCCTGGCACCTCAACTGGACCGAGGCGACGCTCGATGCGACGGGCCGCCCCGATCTGAAACTGACTCTCATCGTCCACACATTGAGCCTGGAGGAAGCATGGCTGCGCGTATGATGCTGGGTGCCGCGCTGCTGCTGCTGGCNATCCCCGGCGCCCGGGCGGACCTGCCCGACCCCACCGCGCCGCCGGCAGCGCCCGCCGNCGGCGGCGACGCCAGCCCCGGCATGTCGCTGACNGCCATCAAGCGGCGCGGCGTGCAGCGATTCGCCGTCATCGGGGGCCAGGAAGTGGCGGCCGGTGGGCGTTACAGGGATGCCCGTGTGGTNCGNATCACTGAAAACGAAGTGGTGCTGCGCCGCGGGGCGGACATNACAGTGCTCGAACTCTATCCGCACGTCGAAAAACGGCTGCGCGGCAAATAAAAAAACGGGAGAGATTGCGGATGATGAAGCGCTACACCTTGATGGTNGCNGGTCCGCTGGTTCTGCTGGGGTGCGCCGGCCCCCTGACGCCGCGCGATNCGCAGCAGGCAATCCGGCAGGAAGTTGCCCAGGCGGCTCAGCCGCAGCCCGCGCCGCACGCGATGACGGACGCGCAGGCCCAGGCCGCACTGCTGCCCCCGCTCAAGCTCGAACTGCCCAAGGGCGCTGCCGAACCGGCCGAGCCGCGTTTCGACCTGGCCGTCAACGGCGCCCCGGCGCAGGACGTGTTCATGGCGATCGTCTCCGGCACGCGCTACAGCATGCTGGTGCATCCGGAAGTGGCGGGCACGATTTCCGCCAATCTCAGGAACGTCACCGTGCCCGAAGCGATGTCCGCCATCCGCGAACTGTACGGCTACGACTACACGATGGACGGGAACCGCATCGTGGTGCGGCCCCTGACGCCGCAGACCCGCATCTTCAAGGTCAATTATCTGGCCGGTGCGCGCGTCGGCTCGTCGGACACGCGCGTGATCTCGGGTTCTGTCAGTGCCTCCGGCACCGGCGGGGCAAGCGGCACAACCGGCAGCGGTAGTTCACAAACCTCGCTGGAAACCAGCAAGATCAACACGACGCTCAACTCGGACTTCTGGGGCGAACTGAAGGTGGCGCTGGAAACGATCGTCGGCGAATCCGGCAAGGTGATCCTGAGCCCGCAGTCGGGAGTTGTGGTGGTCAGGACCACGCCGCGCACGATGCGGGACGTCGAGCACTTCCTCAAGGCCACCGCTTCGGCGGTCGAACGCCAGGTCATGCTGGAGGCGAAGATACTCGAGGTACAGTTGAACGACGGCTATCAGACCGGCATCAACTGGTCGGTACTGCACAATGGCCAGCACAAGTACTCCTCGGGCGCCAACACCGGCAATTTCGATCTGCTGACCGGGGCGGTCAGCGGTTCGCTGGCCGATGCGCTCGGGAGCGGCCTGCCCGCCGCGGCCGGCACCACCTCCGGCATCTTCGGCCTCGCGTTCCAGACCAAGAGTTTCGCGGCCCTCATTAATTTCCTGGAAACCCAGGGCTCGGTGCATGTGCTGTCCAGCCCGCGCATCGCGGCGCTGAACAACCAGCAGGCCGTACTGAAGGTCGGCACCGACGATTTCTTCGTGACCAATGTGTCGACCACCAGCAATACCGGCGGCGCCGGCACCACGACCACGCCCAGCGTGACGCTGCAGCCGTTCTTCTCGGGTATCGCGCTGGACATCACTCCGCAGATCGACGAAAAGGGCCGCATCACGCTGCATATCCGTCCTTCGGTGAGCGTGGTGACGGAAAAGATCAAGAACATCGACGCCGGCCAGGCCGGCAAGCTGACCCTGCCGCTCGCTTCCAGCGCGGTTTCGGAAACGGACAGCGTCGTGCAGGTGGAAGACGGCCGCATCGTCGCCATCGGCGGCATGATGAAACAGTCCTTCGACGACAGCGCCAACCGCGTGCCCGGCCTGGGCCGGGTGCCGCTGCTGGGATACTTCTTCGGCAATACCAGCCAGAGTTCGAAAAAAAGCGAACTGGTGATCCTCATCAAGCCGACCGTCATCGACAGCCAGGCAGANTGGCAGGCGGATGCGGAAGCGACCCAGGCGCGTCTCGACAAACTCGAACGACAACCGCAGACGCCATGACGGCGACGGCTTTCTCCGACCCCGAACATTCGCTGGGCGCGCCCGGCGGGTTGTCGGGCGGCAGAAAGCCGGTTTCCACGGCCGGCAGCCGTCATGCNCTGTCNTATCTGGCCCATTTCGGGCTTGCCGANGCNCCTTTCGGGCTGACCCCGGATANCGATTTCTTTTTCGCTTCACCGCCGCATCAGGAAGCGTTGAATACGCTGCTCCATGCGCTGGAAAACGGCGAAGGCTTCATCAAGATCGTCGGCGCGGTCGGGACCGGAAAAACCCTGCTGTGCCGGACGCTGCTGGCCGAACTCCCGAGGCGCTGCCGTGCGCTCTATCTCCCCAATCCCGCGCTCGATCCGGCCGGCATTCTGTTTGCCGTAGCCGAAGAACTTGGCATCAAGCCGACAGGAATGGAAAGCGGTTATCGCGTGCACAAGGCGATCCAGTCGCGCTTGATCGCACTGGCCGACGCGGCACCCGCGTGGTGCTGATTCTCGACGAGGCCCAGGCGATTCCGCCGGAGAGCCTGGAAACGGTCCGGCTGCTGTCCAACCTGGAAACCGAAAAACGGAAATTACTGACCATCGTGCTGTTTGGCCAGCCGGAACTGGATGCGCGGCTGGAACGCATTCCGCAACTCAAGACCCGGATCGGTCTGCACGATCGCCTGCGCCCCCTGCGACGCGAGGAGCTTGTTGCGTATCTGTCCCATCGCATGGCGCGGGCAGGCTTCGATTCCGATGCCTCGCCGTTCAGCCCGCGCGCCCTCGGACTTTTGTACGGGGCCAGCGCGGGTGTCCCGCGCGTCGCCAATGTCATCGCCCACAAGGCGCTCATGCTGACGTATGGCAAAGGCCTGTATCGTGTCGGCTGGCACGAGATGCGTCATGCCGCGCGCGACACATTGGCGGCCAACGCGGCCAGTCGCGCGGCACGGTGGGCGCTGCCGGTTCTGGCGGTACTGGGAGCGGGCGCGGCGACCGGCTGGTTTTACCTGATGGCGTAAACAATTTCCTGTCAATTTTTCGATTGATCCTGTGAGCATCATCAACCAGACACTGCGCGCACTGGACGCCCGCCAGCCCGGTCGGGCCGCCACGCCGACGCCGCACCGCCTCCGCACCCTCGCGAAGCCGCGTCGGGCAGGCCTGTGGATCCTGCTCGCGATATTGTTGCCGGCTGCCGGACTGACCGTTTGGTTCATCTCTCCACCGGCCGCCGGGAACCTTACGCAGCCACCCCGGCCGGCCTCGCGGCAAGNCGCGCTGCCGCACGCNGCGNCGCCCGTACCGCCCAACNCCCAGCCTGCGCCGCCGCGCGCCCTGCTTGCCTCGCCTGCCGTCAAGGAGGCCGCCGTCGCCGTTCCTGCCATGGCCGCCACCCGGCGCGGCGCGGCGGATCCGGACGCAGGCGTCACCCCGCAAGCACCTGCCCGCCCGCCCAGGCTGTCCGCTGCTTCCGTGACGGTGAGTTCACCAGGCTCCGCTGTTATGCCGCCGCCGGCCATCCGCAAAGAGGTCAATCAAGCCATTGACGGGGGCAAGGCCGAGGAAGGCTATCGCAAGGCCCTGACGCTCATCCAGACCCATCAGGAAGGCCAGGCCCGCGCGCTGCTCGGAGCCGTGCTCGAGGTGTCGCCCGGACATGTCGCCGCGCGCGAGGCGCTGGCCGCATTGCTCAGCGAGGCGGGGCAGAATCAGGAAGCCGAAAAGGTTTTACGCATCGGACGCGCAACGAATCCCGGGCATGCCGGGTTCGCATTCAGCCTCGGGCGCCTGCAGGCGGCGCGCGGCGATACGGAAGGAGCCGTTGCGACCTTGCAGGGCGGAATGGAAGGGCGCAGCGTCAGCGCCGAATACCATGCGACGCTGGCGGCGCTGTGGGTGCGCCTCAAGCAATATCCCGACGCCGTGCGGCAATACGAGCAAGCGCTCAAACTGCAGTCGGATCAGGGGCTCTGGTGGATGGGACTGGGGCTCTCGCTGGAAGCCCAGGGCCGGAACGACGAAGCCCGTTCCACGTTCCGGCGCGCGCTCATGACGGGTAATCTGACGGACAAACTTGCGGAATTTGCCCGGGCAAAACTCGCCGAGTAAAAACTGGCCGGCCGCAAGGATGCAGTGAACGCGCAGTCCGCAGACTGGCGTGAAGATGGCCTGTGGTAATTACACAACGCATGGTATCCACAATGGAAGAAAATTAATAGATTGTGGTTTTCTTTTGCCGATTTGCTAAAATTCCGCGCGTCGGCTGGATCTCAAGTCCCGGACCGATCTCTGGTGTGGGTTTTTATATTCGTAATAAAGGGAAATCAAATGAAATATTCCGTTCTCCTGGCTGCTCTGCTGGCTGTTTCCATGACCGCTTGCGGCAAAAAAGAAGAAGCGGCTGCTCCCGCCGAAGCGCCTGCTGCGGTTGCTCCGGCTCCTGAAGCTGCCGCGCCGGCTCCGGAAGCTGCGCCGGCTCCGGAAGCCGCTGCACCTGCTGCCCCGGAAGCCGCTGCACCTGCTGCGCCGGACGCTGCTGCACCTGCCGAAGCTCCTGCCAAGTAATTCCTCTGGCNCAGGAACGAACCGGCCTCTGGCCGGTTTTTTTATGGCCGCAGGAAANGGTCGAGTCGCGCCATGGCCTCGGTCAGCCGCTGCAGCGGCTGGGTGTAGGCAAAGCGGAGGTGACGGGCCGCATGGTACGAGCCGAAATCGANCCCGGGCGTGACGGCGATGCCTGCGTCNTCGAGCAAACGATTGGCCCATGCATGGCTGTCCGCAGTCAGACGGCTGCAATCGGCATACAGATAAAANGCCCCCTGCGGGACAACGGGAATGACAAAGCCGCGCGCCCGCAANGCNGGTAGCANGTAATCGCGGCGTNCGCGCAGCTCGGCCTTGCACGCTTCGAGCATGTCCTGGGTTGCGGGGGCGAATGCCGCCAACGCCGCATGCTGCGCCGGCGTGGACGCGGCCAGAAACAGATTCTGCGCGAGCCGTTCCAGCGCCGGCATGGTCCAGGCGGGTGCAACCAGCCAGCCGAGTCGCCAGCCGGTCATCAGGAAGAACTTTGAAAAGCTGTTGACGACAAACACGTCGTCCCAGCGGGCGGCGCTGTGCTCGGTGCCGTCGTAGGTCAGCGCCAGATAGATCTCGTCGACGATCAGGGCGACGCCATGCGCCACGCACCAGTCGTGGATGCGCGTGAGCTCGTCCGGCGCCATGATGGTGCCGGTGGGATTGGACGGGCTGGCGATCAGGAGGGCGCGGGTAGCGGGCGTGGCGTGACGTTCGACGGCCTCAAGCGTGAGCTGGAAGCCGCTGCCGGCGTCGACCGGCACGCTCATCACGCGAGCGTCGCAAAAGCGGACGAAGTGGCGGTTACAGGGATAACCCGGGTCGGCCATCAGTATGTCGTCGTCCGGACCGGCCAGCAGCCCCAGCGCCAGCAGCAATGCGCCGGACGCGCCGGGCGTGACGACGATGCGCCCAGGCTCGACCGGGGCCTGCCAGCGCGAGGCATACCATCCGGCGATGGCTTCGCGCAGCCCGGGCAGGCCGAGCGCACCGGTGTAGTGCGTATGGCCGGCGCGCAGCGCGGCAATGCCGGCTTCGACGATGGGGCGGGGCGTGGCGAAGTCGGGTTCGCCGATTTCGAGATGGATGATGTCGCGTCCGGCTGCTTCCAGGGCCTGGGCCCGCGCCAGGAGATCCATGACGTGGAACGGCGCGATGCCGTCGAGGCGCCCGGCTGTTTTCAATGGTTCCGGATTCATGGCTCCGCGCCCGGGGAAGCCAGCGGATGCTGGCGATAGAACTGCTGCAGCTGCCGGTAGACCGCCGGATATTCCATATCGAGCAGCGCCGGTGTTTCGAAAAAGACCTCGGTGAGCACGGCAAAGAATTCGGCGGGATTGGTGGTGGCATAGGGATCGATGGCCGTATGCTCGCCAGCGTCGACGCGGTGGCACAGGTTGTCGTAAGCCGCACCGAAATCGCGCGCCCAGGCGGCAGTATTCATGCCGCGATGCAGCGGCGGGAAGCCGTTGGCATCGCCGTTCAGCATGTCGAGCTTGTGGGCGAATTCGTGCAGCACGACGTTGACGCCGTCGGCCTGGCCACTGCTGGCCACATCGGCGATCGACAGCACCAGCGGTCCGCCGTGCCAGGATTCGCCCGCCAGGATGTCGCGCGTATGGTGCACCACTCCGGCTTCGTCCATCTCTTCGCGAGCGCGCAGGAACTCATCGGGATAGAGAATGATCTCGTTCCAGCCGCGGTAGCTGTCCTCGCCAAGGTTGAGCGTCAGCAAACAGGCCTGCACGGCGATGACGAGCTGGATGGCCGCGTCGACCTCGGCGCCGCCTGCTGCGGAGAAGGTTTTGCCGTGGATGAACAGACTGGCCGCTTCACGCAGGCGTGCCCGTTCCAGGGCGTCCAGCCGGTGCAGGATCGGCAGCGCTGCCAGGACAGCGTCGAAATCCGCAGGGAGAATGGCATGCCGTGCAAGAATGCGGGNGCGTCGCCAGCGGCCAAACCAGTTCATTCGTCCTCAAGCAGGCGTGTGTCGGCCGCGTCGGAATGTTCGAGCTCGACCCGCTCGATCTGCAGGAAACGGCGGCTGATCTTGTCGCTGGAAATACGCACCTCGCCCACGTCCTTGCTGGCCTGCTCGATGTGGCTGGCGAGCTTTTTCATGCGCTCGTCGAAGCGGGCAAAATCCTTCGCCAGCTTGGAGAGTTCGTCCTTGATGACGTGTGCCATGCGCCGCGTTTCCGAATCGCGGATCACGGCGCGCGCGGTATTCAGCACCGCCATCAGGGTGGTCGGCGAGGTGAGCCACNCCCGCTTTTTCTGCGCATGCTCGACCAGATCCGCATGGTAGGCGTGGATTTCGGCGAATACCGCCTCGGCCGGCAGGAACATCACTGCGCCGTCGGAAGTCTCGCCTTCGACGATATATCGGGCGGCGATGTCGTCGACGTGTTTCTTGACATCCGTCTTGAACTGCCGCCGCGCCGCCTCGCGCTCGGCCACTGGTAGTGCGTCGTCGAACATGCGGCTGTAGTTTTCCAGCGGAAACTTGGAATCGACGCAGACGCTGCCGGTGGGCTGCGGCAGGATCAGCACGCAGTCGGCACGGGTGCCGCTTTTCAGGG
>Ga0041910_1002969_pt1 | contig 10309 bp, 9 predicted proteins | sample ThiBio_1000_biof_FD_55015 | JGI IMG/M metagenome (GOLD analysis project Ga0041910, IMG submission 55015) | Wastewater bioreactor microbial communities from Cape Town, South Africa - Thiocy_expt_1000_biof | ecosystem: Engineered > Bioreactor > Thiocyanate-remediating > Anaerobic-Aerobic | place...
TGACCTGCCCCCAACTTCAGTACCAACATGGCTTAAGCAGAGTCCTTGGTTTCGAGCCTATCGCTCGGTGATGGGTTTGGGTAGAGCAATCCTTGCTCGCGCAGGGTCTCTGCGAATGCCGCTGGGGTTTGTTGATCAAGTGAACTGTGTGGTCTGACCTCGTTGTAGTCGCGTCGCCAGATTGCGATCTCTGCCTTTGCCTGGTCCAGTGACACGAACCAATGCTCGTTGAGGCATTCGTCACGGAACTTGCCGTTGAAGCTTTCGATATAGGCGTTCTGGGTTGGCTTGCCCGGTTGCGTCAGTTGCAGCGTGACGCCGTTGGCATGTGCCCACTGATCCAGTGACTTGCCCGTGAACTCGGGGCCTTGGTCGGTTCGTATCGTCGTCGGGTAGCCACGGAAGCGACAAACCGCTTCGAGGAGGTCGGCAACGCCCTGGCCATTGATGCGCCGTGCCACCGCAATCTCGACAGCCTCCTTGGTACAGTCATCGACGACGGTGAGGCACTTGATGGGCTTTCCGTTGGCCAGTGCATCAAACACGAAGTCCATGGACCAGGTGTGGTTGGGACCCGAGGGAATCTGCAGAGGCTTGCGCTCTACGGCTACCCGGTCTCGCTTGCGGCGACGGCGAACGGCCAAGCCTGCCTTCCGATACAAACGATGCACGCGTTTGTGATTGGCCTCAAATCCTTCGCGCTCGAGCAGGATGTGAAGGCGGCGATAGCCGAAGCGTCGACGTTCGCCCGCCAGCTCGATCAGACGCTCTTGCAGGCTGTCGTCCGTGGGACGAGGTCTGTAGTGCAGCACGGATCGAGACAGACCCAATAAGGCACACGCCCGGCGTTCGGATATCGATGTCTTTGCCCGCATGATCGTGACGGCTTCGCGTCGCGCCCGCGGGCTTAGAATTTTCCCCGCGCGACGACCCGCAACGCGTCTGCATCCAGCATCGCCTCGGCCAGCAGCTTCTTGAGCTTGGCGTTCTCGGACTCCAGCTCGCGCAGCCGTTTGGCGTCGGGAATGTTCATCCCGCCAAAGCGCCGGCGCCACAAATAGAACGAGGCATCACTGAAGCCATGCTTGCGGCACAGCTCCTTGATCGGTGCGCCGGCTTCCGCCTGCTTCAGGAATCCGATGATCTGCTCGTCGGTGTATCGCTTCTTCATGTCCGTTCTCCTAGAAAACGGACTCTACTTAGATCAGGCTGGTACTGAAACTTGGGGGCAGGTCAGAGCGTCTATTGTCCACTGCCCTCAATGTCCTTTATCAACGTCTTCATTTCATCGATTTCGCGAACCTGAGCCTCAATAATGCCGTCAGCCAATTCGCGCACGCGAGGATCCGAGATATGCGCACGCTTGCTGGTCAGGATGGCGATCGAATGATGTGGAATCATCGCCCTCATGTAGGAAACATCATCCACCGTTTCCTGGCTGCGAACCAGCCAGAGCGAGCCGGCGAAAACGATGACACTGCCCAGCAAGATGCCCACATTGAGCTTCTTGTTGTCGTACATGCCGAGCATGAAGAGCAGCATGACAACGGCCATCGTCGCGCCCATGACCAGCGCCATGTAGGCTCGCGTCTCGCTGAAGAAGATGTGATCGAACGCGTAGGTATTCAGATACATCAGACCGAACATCACAACGGTCGAGGTGGCAATCATGGAACCGAATTTCAGATACTTTGACATGGCAAGATTCCTCCCAGAGGCCTTACCGCGGCTATACCCACTCGTGCCGCAGTGTTGTTCAATTCACTCACTGCTTTCCATTATGCCGGTGGCATATGACTGAGCCATGAGCCTAACGCTCAAAGCGCTTGTTGTTCATTTAGCATTGAACTATTAGACGCTCAGCTTTCGCTTTGTTCTCGGGACTTCGACAAACGAAGCGCGCTGGTGACTACCGACACCGAACTCAGGCTCATGGCCACGGCAGCAATCATCGGACTCAGCAGCAGACCAAAAACCGGATACAGCACGCCAGCCGCAATGGGCACGCCGAGTGCGTTGTAGAGGAACGCAAAGCCGAGGTTCTGTTTCATGTTGCGAACCGTCGCGTCAGAAATCGTGCGAGCGCGAAGGATCGCGCCGAGATCACCCTTGACCAGGGTTACCTGCGCACTCGACATGGCGACATCGGTGCCGGTTCCCATAGCAATACCGATATTGGCCGCAGCCAAAGCCGGCGCGTCGTTGACGCCATCGCCCGCCATCGCAACGAGGTGCCCCTTCTTCTGCAGCGACGTCACCAGATCGGCCTTGTCTTTCGGACGGACATCGCCGCGGACATCTTGTATGCCCAAGGTACGTCCCACCGCGTCGGCCGTGCGTTGCGCGTCACCCGAGGCCATGATCACGTGGACGCCCGCTTCACGTAGCGCATCGAGTGCGGGCTGCGTCGAGGCCTTGATCGCGTCCGCCACCGCGATCGCGCCGGCGAGACGGCCGTCAACTTCCAGATACATGACACTGCCGCCGTTGGCTCTGAAGGCCGCCACTTGGGACGTCGCAATGGCGATGTCGATATCGTACTCGGCCATCAGCGCTTGGTTGCCCAAGGCGATTCGCTGATCGCCAACGCGTCCGGTCACGCCCTTGCCGGCGTGTGATTCAAAATCCTTCGCCTCAGCGAGCGTAAGCCCACGTGTCTTGGCTTCGGCGAGAATCGCTGCTGCGAGTGGATGTTCGCTACCTCGCTCCAGACTGGCGGCGAATCCCACGATCTCGTCAGCCGAAAACCCTTTCGCGACCCAAGCTTCTCTGAATGATGGCCTCCCCTCAGTCAGCGTCCCGGTCTTGTCGACGATCAACGTATCGATCTTGCGCAGGTGCTCGATCGCTTCGGCATCACGAAACAGAACACCGGCCTGAGCAGCGCGACCTGTGGCCACCATGATTGACATCGGTGTTGCCAATCCCAGCGCGCACGGACAGGCAATGATGAGAACCGACACCGCGTTGAGAACTGCGAATGTCCACGCTGGATCGGGACCGAACAATCCCCAGAACAGGAACGTAGCAACCGCTGTACCGATCACGGCCAAGACGAACCAGAATGCCACTTTGTCCGCCATCTTCTGCATTGGTGCACGCGAGCGCTGCGCCTGCGCCACGAGTTGCACAATCTGCGCGAGCATCGAGTCCGAACCCACCTTCTCGGCGCTGATAACGAGACTTCCGCTGCCGTTCTGGGTGGCACCGATGACTTTGTCGTCAACTTCCTTTTCAACCGGGATGGGTTCGCCGGTCAGCATCGATTCGTCGATGCTGCTGCGTCCTTCCAGAACGATTCCATCGACTGGCACTTTCTCGCCCGGTCGCACGCGCAGGCGATCACCTGCCTTGATCTCTTCGAGCGGAACATCATCGTCGTTGCCTGAGTCGTCGATTCGCCGCGCGGTCTTGGGCGCCAGATTGAGCAAGGCCTTGATCGCAGCGGAGGTCTTGCTGCGCGCTTTGAGTTCAAGCAACTGACCCACGAGGGTCAAGGAGACGATCACGGCGGCGGCTTCGAAGTAGACGCCGATGCGTCCGTGCTCCTCGAACGAGGCGGGAAACAGACCGGGTGCCAGCGTCGCCACCAGACTGTAGCCAAACGCCGCGATGACGCCGGTGCCGATCAGGGTCCACATGTTCGGACTGCGATTGCCGATCGATTGCAGCCAGCGCTCAAAAAAGGGCCATCCAGCCCATAACACGACCGGCGTGCTCAGAATCAATTCGAGCCATGTCCTTGTCGTGGTGGACATCCACAGTAGGTAGTGCCCGAACATGGCCAGAACCAGGACGCTCACACTGAGCGGCAGCGTCCACCAGAAGCGGCGCGAAAAATCGCGAAGTTCCGGATTCTCTTCTTCGTCCAGGCGGGGCATTTCCGGCTCCAGCGCCATACCGCAAATGGGGCAGGAACCGGGACCGGTCTGGCGAATCTCGGGATGCATCGGGCAGGTGTAGATGGCATCAACGGATGCGTCCACTTCAACCAAGGTCGTCCCTGTATGCAGATACTTGTCCGGGTCCGCGGTGAATTTCTCAAGACAGCGCGCCGAGCAGAAATAGTGGTCCTCGCGAGCATGTTCCAGGTGGTGAGAAGCGGTCGCCGGATCCACCGTCATGCGGCACACCGGATCGATGCGGGAATTGGCGGCTCCGGAATTCTTGATCGCGCAACACGCTGGATTGGATGCGTTCGACGTTGGCGAAGGATGAGAATGCTTTTCTTGGCTCATGAGATGTCCTTGACGACTGCGCCGGGAGCCATCGCTCCCGGGCTTCCACAAAGTCTCAACCCTGGATGCGAGTCCAGAGTCAAGCCGCGTCAACACGCGCAGTCACTTTTGAGGTCGAGACGACCAGTGGATATGGACGATCCTCCAACTCCTGCTGACGTTCTTGAGAACCATGGTCTCCGTGCTGAGCAAGGTGATGGGCTTACCTTCTTTCTGGAAATGGATTTCGCTTTCACTGCCGACCCAGACCAGATCGCCGCTGCGCCCGGCTGTTCGACGTAGAAGTTGGACATGCGCTTCCTTCAGAAACTTGGCGTCGCCGACTGCGTGATGAGACAAATATTCCTGCCTACTGCGCTCGGCACCACCACTTTCAAGGATCAGGACTTCGGGATCGAGCAGCAGCTCGACGGCTTTCAAGTCACCAGCCTGGAGCGCAGTGCCAAACTGATCAACAACCGTTGCGGCCGCCTGTGCTTCGACTGGCACATTCTGTGATGCGGCGGTGTCTGCGGCGGCGTGCGCGTGCGATGGCAGCTTGGGCGTCCCTTGTGCGCTGGCAAGTGTGGCCGCAAAAAGCAGGACCACGAGAATTGGCGAAATGATCAAATATCTTGTACTCATTGTCGGTTTCCCTGTTTCAATCTTTAGTGCTTGTGACCGTCATTGGCCGGGTCGGTCGGCTTGACCGGATGACTCTCCAACGTACCGTCCGCGTGCCGATGCTTGGTCATTAGCTCTTCGCCCGTTTTATCGGATTCACTGGCCGCCACCTCCGATTGCTCGTGGGCCTCCGGAGCTGAAGGCATTGCATCAGTGTCCCCTGACGACTTTCCCTCATCGGATTGCGGATGCATTTCGTGTTTGTCGGCATGCTCATCCAATCCTGACCCAGCATGGCCGCCGTCTTGCCCATCGTCGTCGTGTTGTGCCTCACCTTCCGAATGGGAGTGTTCATGCGCTCCGGTTTCACCACCGCCGTGTGAGTGACCGCTACTCTGCGCGATCATCGCCTTGTACTCAGCGGCATCCAGTGACGGCAGCTTCTGAAGAAATGCCGCCATGTTCCAGATGTAGTCATCACCCATGCTCTTGCCCCAGGCCGGCATGCCGGAGGCCTTGATGCCGTGCTTGATGACCCAGAACGCATGTTCCGGTTTGACCACTTCCGTGGACAGATTGGGCGGCGCCGGATACAAGCCCTTGCTCAATTCCGAATCCGCCATGCCGGGCGAGAGATGGCAGCCGATGCACATGGCGTTGTAGTTACCGGCGCCTTGGGTGATTTTTGCCGGGTCGGAAAGGTCGGGTATTTCCAGCTTGGCGGCACGCGTCTCGATCGAGCGATCGCGCAAGGTTTCGAGGATCGCGTAGGTGGGGCGGAAGTGCGGATCATCGGCGCCGATGTTGTAGAGGCCCGACCAAACAAACACGCCAGCGGCCAACGCCAGGACGGAGAGACCGACGATGACGCCGATAAATTTTCGTGTGTGGGACTTCATGAGTTGTTCCTTGAGTTAGAACCACAGGCGCACGCCAGCGACAAGCTGGGTGTCCTCGACCTGACCAAAATCGGCTCGCGCGAAGTCGGCGGTCTTGCCGAACTTGCGCGACCAGACGACGCCGACATACGGCGCGAACTTCCGGGTGATTTCGTAGCGCAAGCGCAAGCCGACATCGATATCGGAAAAGCCCGAGCCGATGCCGCGAGCAGCATCGTTCTTTCCGTAGACATTCACTTCGACATCGGGCTGCAAAATCAGTCGTTGCGTCAACAGCAGCTCGTACTCGGCCTCAACACGCAACGCCGTTCGACCTGCCTCGCCGATATAGGCCGTGGCCTGGACGTCAAACCAATACGGCGCCAATCCCTGCAATCCGAATGCTGCCCAGTTTCTACCGGGGCCTTCGCCGAAATCGTGTCGCGCGCCAGCCTGCCATCCCCAGTAGGTTGCGAATGCTCGATTCCACAGCAATTCGCTGCGCGTTGCACCGAGACGTCCATCGCTGCGCTCGCCATCGAGTTTGAACCACAGCTTGTTGAGGTCCGAGCCGTACCAGGCCTGGGCATCAATGGCCTGACCGTTTGCGTCATCGCCGTGGAATTGCTCCAGACGGTCGACGATGACGCTTCCGAGCAACGAATGACCATGCATTCCACCCATGCCGGACATCGCTCCGGCGTCCACGCCATCGGAATAGTCAGGGTCCCGCGCATCGGGCGGTGCGGACCCACCCTGCATGTTCATGGAGCCCATATCCATGGCCGGTTTCTTGCTGGGATCCATGCCATCCATCTTGCTGTGGTCCATGCCCTGCATCTGGCTGTGATCCATACCTTCCATCTTGCTGGGGTCCATGCCCTGCATCTGGCTGTGATCCATACCTTCCATCTTGCTGGGATCGTTGCCCTGCATCTGGCTATGGTCCATGCCATCCATCTTGCTGTGATCCATGCCCTGCATCTGGCCGTGATCCATGCCCTCCATCTTGCTATGGTCCATACCCTGCATCTGGCTGTGATCCATACCTTCCATCTGGCTGTGATCCATACCTTCCATCTTGCTATGGTCCATACCCTGCATCGGATCCATGGCCTTTGAGCTGTCCTTCTTCGCGTCAGCGTATTTTGCCTCGCGCTTGGCTTCGGCAGCCCTGGTGTCGTGGTGTGCCTTGGTTGCGGCGTGTGCTTGGTGAGTGCTCGACTCTTTCCTGTCTTCTCCGGTTGGCGTTTGCGCTTGTGCCCAGCTTGCGAACGGCGAAACAAGAAGTACGGCGATGCCTATCCGCAGGGTGTGACAAGCCCCCGCGCGTGAGGTCCGTTTCGATCGATTTTGCATGGTGATCTTCATGACACCACCACCTGGCGGAACATGCCCGCTTCCATGTGGTAGAGCAGATGGCAGTGGTAGGCCCACCTTCCCGGCGCATCCGCGCTGACCCGATAGCTGATGCGTTGCGCGGGCTGCACCATGATCGTGTGCTTGCGAACCTGGAATTCGCCCTCGGCACTTTCGAGCTCGCTCCACATGCCGTGCAGATGGATCGGATGCGGCATCATCGTGTCGTTGACCAGGATGATGCGCAGGTGCTCGCCGTAGCGGAAATGCAGCGGCTTGGCATCGCTGAATTTTTCACCGTCGAACGACCACATGTAGCGTTCCATATTGCCGGTCAGATGCAGTTCGATGTCCCTGCCGGGTTCGCGAGGGTCAATGGAACCTCCAATCGTGTGCAGATCGGAGTAAGTCAGGACCTTGCGACCGTTGTTGCGAAGACCAATGCCGGGATCATCGAGATTGGTCCTTGGCATGTCGACACGCATGTCGACACCGGGTCCGTACTCGGTTCGGGCATGATGGGCCGTCGCCATCCCTGCCATGCCGCCCTCGGCAGATCCGTGCTGCATGCCCGCCATGCCTTGCATGCCATCCATGTGGTTCATTCCCTGCATGTCCGCCATGCCGCCGCTTCCATGCTGCATGCCACTACCCATGGCCATGGCGCCCATCATGTCTGTCATGCTCAGCCATTGCGGGGGATCAACCGCAGGCACCTCGGCCTGCATGCCCGCTCGCGGAGCAAGCGTGCCCCGTACGTAGCCGGTGCGATCAATCGACTGCGCAAACAGCGTGTACGCCTGCTCTTCGCTCGGCTCGACGATCACGTCATAGGTCTCCGCGACGGCGATGCGGAACTCGTCCACGCTGACCGGCTCGACATCCTGGCCGTCAGCGGCAACCACGGTCATCTTCAGGCCCGGAATGCGGACGTCGAAAATACTCATGGCCGAGCCGTTGATGAAGCGCAAGCGTACTTTCTCGCCTCGCTTGAACAGCCCGGTCCAGTTGTCAGCCGCAGTGGCGCCATTCATCAGGTAGGTATAGGTATGCGCGGTCACATCACCGAGATCGGTGGGGCTCATGCGCATCTGATTCCACATCTTGCGTTTGGCCAGGGCCTGGCGAAAGCCCATCTTCAATGCATCGTTGGCAAAGTCGACCGCCGTCGGTTCATTGAAGTTGTAGTAGTCGCTCATCTTCTTGAGATTGGCGAAAAGAACTTCCGGATCCTCATCGGTCCAGTCCGACAGCATCACCACATGGTCCTGCTGGGTAGGAAACCGCTCGCCTTCCTTGGGCGTGATCACGATGGGGCCGTAGATTCCGGTCTGTTCCTGAAAACGCGAGTGGCTGTGATACCAGTAGGTTCCTGTCTGATTGACAGCGAACTGATACTGGAATGTTTCGCCCGGAGCGATACCGTCAAAACTCAGGCCGGGCACGCCGTCCATGCCGGTGGGCAACAAGATGCCGTGCCAATGGATCGAGGTCGGCACGCGCAACCGATTGGTCACGCGCAAGGTGACCGTGTCGCCTTCGCGCCAACGCAAGGTTGGGGCCGGAATCGACCCGTTGACGGTCGTGGCAGAACGATGAGCGCCGGTGATGCCGGAAGGCGTTTCACCGATGCTCAGATCGAATTGTTTGCCGGATAGAGACTGGGCCGTGGTGGACGGATCGAGCGCCCAAGCCAATGATTGTCTATGCCCCAATGTGGCGACCGCGCCACCGGCCAGAAGGCCTTGCAGAAATCGTCGTCGGGAGGCCGTCATCGGCGCGACAACATGGGAATCGGAAAAACGGGAATTCATCATTATCACCATGGAGTGTTGATGGTTCGACTGCGCACCACGCGCAGGCGAAGACTGCGGTTTACCTCGCGCGTACGCGAAGCGAATGCAGACGGGGTGCCCGAAGGCACCATCAGACACTCAAGCGATAGGAGGGCGCCTCAGGTGCGGGAGGATCGGCGCAGGAAGCCCGGCTTCGATGGGGGATATAACCGACCCATGGATTTCGGCGACCACGACCCACAGAAAAGACGGCAAAGTGGCAGCTGCATGAACGCAGGCGCAGCTGCAGCGCCCGGACTTGCAACAGTCGGGACTTGGTGCGGAGGACTTCGAAAGCGCCGCACCCTTGCCCAGAGGAGAGTGACCGTTGGCCTTGCTTGAATTCGATGCCGCGGTTTCGTGGCATGAAGGCAACGCCAAGTGATCGCCCTCAGCTTCCTGCGCGAGCGTTTGCGTTTGCGAGTGGTCGTGCATGCCAAATGATGGTGCGGCCATGGCAAAAGGCGATCCGTTGAGGATCACGCCAAGACCTAAAACGACCCGCAGCAATGTCGATCGAAATCCCATTTCCTTAGAATACACCCATAGTGTCACGTTGCGCCCCGCTGACAGACGGGCGCGCTATTCGCCTCTCGTCGCGGTCGCATGCGTAGAGCAATCGACCTTGGATCTCATCAAAAGTTCTTCGTCGAGAGATAAGGCGTCACAACCGCGAATAAATCATCGTGTGGTGGGGTAAGAGCCCGTCGCACTTACACGGCGCGAACTCTTGGAAGAATTGCGTTTCATGGAGGTGAGGAATGGGACCCCCTAACCGCAGCAGGATTTCTGTTGCTGAATGGGCGGACAAGCGACCGTGCCGTAAGAGCAGAACACACAGCAATCACCTTGTTTGGGGCGTAACAGTTCCCCGCAGCCTGCGCAGTCATAAAAGAACTGGCAGGCGTTGGTCGGCATCGTCTCCGTGCTTTGATGCCCGCAGCACGGACACGTCAAAGTGCTTTGCAACTGAGGCTCAACCACCGCTCGGCCTCGCTTTGGCAGGGAATCCTGCCTCGGTTATCACACGGGCTATGTCCCCTATGCTTGCGCGTTCCGAGTCGAAATCCACCGTTACGGTTGCGGCCTTGGCATCAACTCGACGAGTCGTTACGCCGGGTATTTTTTCCAGCGCTTTTTCAATGGTAAGGGTGCATGCGGGGCACGTCATGTTCTGGACGTCGAGCACGACGTTTTGGGGACTGGCCGCAGCCGCTAGTCCCGTCGCCGCGAGGGCCACTAAAGCCAGAATAAATTTGCGCATCGATCGACTCCTAGAAAAACCAGACAACGTAATAAGGAAAGGAAAGCAATACTGCGATCAGTACCGTAGCAAGCCACAGCCACCGCCGCCGGCGGCGCACAACTTTCGGTTCCACACACGCACCGGCTGTGC
>Ga0041910_1002977_pt1 | contig 10273 bp, 10 predicted proteins | sample ThiBio_1000_biof_FD_55015 | JGI IMG/M metagenome (GOLD analysis project Ga0041910, IMG submission 55015) | Wastewater bioreactor microbial communities from Cape Town, South Africa - Thiocy_expt_1000_biof | ecosystem: Engineered > Bioreactor > Thiocyanate-remediating > Anaerobic-Aerobic | place...
GCAGTTTTCCGCTCAACATCATGCAGAAGATGGCGCGCGGCGAACTCAACAACAATGCCCTGGCCGCCCTGACCGCGCGGGAAATGGAAATCGTCGACCATGTGAAGGAAGGGCTTTCCAACAAGGCCATCGCCTACAAGATGACCCTGTCGGAAAACACCGTGCGCAACCACCTGCGCAACATCATGGAAAAGCTGGGTTTACGCAATCGCGTACAGGTCGCCACGCTGGCGCTGAAGGAAGACAGAAAGCGGCATTAGTCCAAACGCGCTCCGTTCAAAAAAACGCGACCGCCTGGCCGCGTTTTTTTGCGTCGCCCGCCGCCATTACTCCACGGTCACGGATTTCGCCAGATTTCTGGGCTTGTCCACATCCGTCCCTTTCTGCAGGGCGGCATGGTAGGCCAGCAACTGCAACGGCACGGTATGCAGGATCGGCGACAGCGGGCCGTTGTGTCCGCCGGGCAGTTTGATCACGTGGACATAGGCAGATTCCTCGATCGACACGTCGCCGTCGGCGAACACGTAGAGCTCGCCGCCGCGTGCCCGCACTTCCTGCAGGTTCGACTTCAGCTTTTCGATCAGCTGGTCGTTGGGCGCGATGGTGACGACCGGCATGTCTTCGTCGACCAGCGCCAGCGGTCCGTGCTTGAGCTCGCCCGCCGGGTAGGCTTCGGCGTGGATGTAGGAAATCTCCTTCAGCTTCAACGCGCCTTCGAGGGCGATCGGGTAGTGCACGCCGCGGCCGAGGAACAACGCGTGGTGCTTGTTGGCGAAGCGCTGCGACCAGGCTTCGACCTGCGGTTCCAGCGCCAGCACCTGTTGCAGCTTGTTCGGCAGGCTGCGCAATGCGGCGAGGTGCCCGGCCTCCTGTTCGGGCGTCAGCCGGCCGCGCAGCTTCGCCAGCACCAGCGTCAGCAGGAACAGGCTGGCCAGCTGGGTGGTGAACGCCTTGGTCGAGGCGACGCCGATCTCGGGGCCGGCCCGGGTCAGGAACTTGAGCCGCGAGGCGCGCGTCAGCGCTGATTCCGCCACGTTGCAGACGGTCAGCGTCTTGTCCTGGCCCAACGCGATGGCATGGTGCAAGGCCGCCAGCGTATCGGCCGTTTCACCCGACTGCGAAATGGTGACGATCAGCGCGTCGGGGTTCGGCACNCTGGTNCGNTAGCGGTATTCGCTGGCGATTTCCGCATAGGCCGGGATGCCGGCGATNTCCTCCAGCCAGTAAGTGGCCACTTTCGCGGCATGATAGCTGGTGCCGCAGGCGAGGAANATCACCGCATTCACCTGGCCCAGCACCTCGGCGGCGTCGAAACCGAACCATTCGGGCTGGACGCGATCCTGCGCCACCGCGGTCAGCAGGGTGTCGGTCAGCGCACGCGGCTGCTCGTGGATTTCCTTCTGCATGAAGTGGCGGTAGCTGCCGAGTTCGGCCATGTCGGCCGACAGCTCGGACACATGCACGCTACGGTCGGCCTTGTTCCCCGCCGCATCGAGCACCGTCACCGCCAGCAGGCCGATGTCGGCGACGTCGCCTTCTTCCAGATACATCACGCGCTGGGTCACCGGCAGCAGCGCCGAGACGTCGGAGGCAATGAAGTTCTCCTCGATGCCGAGGCCGATCAGCAGCGGGCTGCCCTTGCGCGCGCATACCAGGTGATGGGGCGCATCCTCGCTCACCACGCCGATGGCATAGGCGCCTTCGAGCTCGGCCACCGCGGTCCGGGTCGCCGCCAGCAGATCCTTCGACTGGCGGAAATAATGCTCGATCAGGTGCGCGATGACCTCGGTATCGGTTTCCGACGTGAAGGCGAAGCCTTCCGCCTTCAGACGCGCCCGCAAGGCTTCGTGGTTTTCGATGATGCCGTTGTGCACCACCGCGAGACGGCCGCTGACGTGCGGATGCGCATTGGCTTCCGAGGGCGCGCCGTGCGTCGCCCAGCGGGTATGCGCAATACCCAGGTTGCCGTGTATCTGCCGGGCGGCGCACGCTTCGGCCAGGCCGGCGACGCGGCCGACGCTGCGCACCCGCCGCAGGCCGTCGTTGAGGGTGACGAGACCGGCGGAATCGTAACCGCGGTATTCCAGCCGCCGCAGGCCCTCGAGCAGAATGGGGACAACGTTACGCTGCGCTACCGCGCCGACTATGCCGCACATACCTAAGCTTCCTTTTTCTGTTTGACCGGCCGTTTCCAGTCGTCGACGGTAAATTGCTTCGCCCGCGATAGCGTCAGTTCACCCGCCGGGGCATCGCGCGTCAGCGTGGTGCCCGCGCCCAGCGTCGCGCCCTGGCCGACCGTGACGGGCGCCACCAGCTGCGTGTCGGATCCCACGAACACATCGTCGCCGATGACCGTGCGGTGCTTGTTGGCGCCATCGTAATTGCAGGTGATGGTGCCCGCGCCGATGTTGACCCGCTTGCCCATGGTGGTGTCGCCGACGTAGGACAGGTGATTGATCTTGGAGCCGTCGTCGATCTGGCTGTTCTTGATCTCGACGAAATTGCCGACGTGGACGTCGCGTGCCAGCGACGTGCCCGGGCGAATGCGCGAGAACGGTCCCAGCCGGTTGGCCTCGCCGATCACGGCGTCGTCGATCAGGGTGAAGGCGTCGAGGCGGGTGCCGGCCGCCACCTTGACGTTGCGCAGCACGCAGTTGGCGCCCACTTGCACGTCATCGCCCAATTCCACAAGGCCTTCGAAGACGCAATTGACGTCGATCACGACGTCGCGCCCGCAGCTCAGCCGGCCGCGCACGTCGAGCCGGGCCGGGTCCATCAGGGTGACTCCGGCGTCGAGCAGCGCCTGGGCCGTCTCGCCCTGGTGAATGCGTTCGAGTTCGGCCAGCTGGGCCTTGCTGTTGACGCCCATGACCTCCCATTCCAGGGCCGGCTGGCAGGTCATCACCTCCATGCCGTCGTGCACCGCCATGGCGACAATGTCCGTCAGATAATATTCGCCCTGCGCGTTATCGTTCTTCAGCGCATGGATCCACTGCCTGAGATGACGGGTCGCCACCGCAAGGATGCCGGTGTTGACTTCCTGGATCGCCCGTTCGGCAGGCGTCGCGTCCTTGTGCTCGACGATGCGCCGCACCCGGTTGTCGGCGTCCCGCACGATGCGCCCATAGCCGTCGGGCTGCGCCAGCTCGACCGTCAGCAACCCAGTTTGCCCGCCTGGGCCGCGGTGACGAGCGGCTGCAAGGTACGCGTATGCGTCAACGGCACATCGCCATACAGCACCAGCGTCACACTGTCGTCGGACAGCTGCGGCAGTGCCTGCTTCACGGCGTGGCCGGTGCCCTGCTGTTCGGCCTGCAGCACAAACGTCAGCTTGTCGTCAGCCATCGCCTGCGGCACGGCCTCGCCGCCGAAGCCGTAGACCACGCAGATTCGTGCCGCATCCAGCGCATGCGCCGTATCCACCACATGACCCAGCAGCGGTTTGCCCGCCAGCGTGTGCAGCACCTTGGGCAGGCTGGAGCGCATCCGGGTGCCCTTGCCCGCCGCGAGTATCAGGATTTCAAGCATGAAATGTATTCGGGTTGTCCGGGAGGGTGCATCGCATCAGCCGCATGGGAGCAAATCGCGCGCCAAGTATAAAGCCTGGATGAAGCCAGCAGGTCGATTGCGCGCACGTTGACAAGTCTTTACGGGCATAAGCCTGAATTTTCCCGGGCCAGCAGCTAGAATCTCCGCATGACCGACCTCGCCACCCTGCTTCCCCGCATCGAGCGACTGCTCGACCGCCTCGATGGCCCCGCCGCCCTTTCCGGACTGGACTGGAACAAAGTCCGCGCCGCACGCTGGGCGGCACAGACCCGCGAACTCAAACCCATCCTGCACCCGCAACGGGTGGCGTTGAAAGATCTGCTGGCGATCGATGCGCAGAAGCAGCAAGTGGGGGCCAACACGCGCCAGTTCGTGGCCGGCAAACCCGCCAACAACGTATTGCTGACCGGCGCACGCGGATGCGGAAAATCCTCGCTGGTAAAGGCCGTGCACGCCAGCTATGCGCCCAGGGGCTTGCGCCTGATCGAGGTGGACAAGGCCGGACTGCCGCATCTGCCCGATCTGTTCGAGCTGCTTGCGGACGTCGATTACCGTTTCATCGTCTTTATCGACGATCTGAGCTTTGCCGAGCACGAGCCCGGCTACGCCAGCCTCAAGGCGGCACTCGACGGTTCGCTGGCCGGCCCGTCGGACAACGTACTGATCTATGCCACCAGCAATCGTCGCCATCTGATGCCCGAATACATGGCGGAGAATCTGGAAACGAAACACCTCGGCGGCGAGGTGCATCCGGGCGAGGCGACCGAGGAAAAAATCTCGCTGTCCGACCGCTTCGGGCTGTGGGTGCCGTTTCATGGCATGGATCAGGACACCTATCTCGCCATCGCGCGGCACTGGGCCGTGACGCTGGGCGCGCCGGCGAACGAAGGCTTCGATCGCGCGGCGCTGCAGTGGTCGCTCGGGCGCGGCGCGCGCAATGGCCGGGTCGCCTGGCAGTTCGCACGCGACTGGGCAGGGCGCCAATGAAGCTGAACATTCTTTACCACAGAGGCACAGAGGCACAGAGGAACACCCATCATGTATGGTTCCGACCCGATGCCGTGCCGAAGGTAGGCACCAGAAAAAGGCCACGCCATAACCTTCCTGGTTTTCTCTGTGCCTCTGTGCCTCTGTGGTTCCAGAGCTTTCCCAAATGAATCCGGCATCCATCACCGAAGTCGCGGTAGCGGTACTGAGCCAGCCCGACGACCGCGCGCCGCGGGAGGGCCGCTGCGCAGCAGCGGGGTCCTCCTCGCGGGTGCTGCTGGCACGGCGGCCGGCCGGAAAGCCTTATGCGGGCTACTGGGAATTTCCCGGCGGCAAGGTGGAACCGGGTGAATCGCTGGACGCCGCGTTGGCACGCGAGCTGCGCGAGGAACTGGGGATAGGCGTCAGCCGCGCCTGCCGCTGGATTACCCACATTTTCGAATACCCGCACGCCAGCGTACGGCTGAATTTTTTTCGCGTGTTCGAATGGCAGGGCACGCCGCACCCGCATGAGGGGCAGGTTTTTTCCTGGCAGCGCCCCGACGCGGTCGAGGTCACGCCGCTGTTGCCCGCCAATTTCCCGATTCTGAAGGCGCTCACGCTGCCTCCGGTGCTGGGAATTTCGTACGCCGAGGCGCTCGGCGTGGACAGCTTCCTGGCGCGCCTGGATGTGGCGCTCGCCAACGGTCTTCGGCTGATCCAGGTGCGCGACAAGACGCTGCCGGAGGAGGTGCGTCTGCAGCTTGCGCGCGAAACCGTGCGCCGTGCGCATCGGCATGGCGCACGCGTGCTGGTCAACGGTCCGCTGGAACTGGCGCGCGCCGCGGGGGCCGACGGCGTGCATCTTGATTCATCCATCGCCGCCAGGCTGGGTACGCGTCCCGACTGCGAGTGGGTGGGCGTGTCGTGCCACGACGGCGCCGAACTGGCGCATGCCGCCGTTCTCGGCGCGGACTTCGCCCTGCTGTCGCCGGTGCTGCCGACGCTGACGCACCCGGGCGCGGCTACGCTGGGCTGGCCGATGGTCTCCTCACTCGCGGCGGCCAGCCCGATCCCGGTATACGGGCTGGGCGGCCTGACGCGCGACGACGTGATGCGGGCGCGGGCGCACGGCGCGCATGGCGTGGCATTGCTGCGCGGGGCGTGGACATGAGGCGGGTACTGCCGCCGCTGCTGCTGGTGATGGCCCTGGCGGCGATCGCCGTCGCCGGCTACTGGCTGCAGCGCCCCGCCGAAGCCCGCGTCATCGCATGCGCCGATCCCTCGACCGACTGCCGCTTCAGCCATCGCGGCGTCACGGTGACGGTACATTTTTCAGCCCATCCGACACCGCTCGAAGCATTCGAGCTCGGCGTCAACGCCCCGCAGGCCACCCGGGTGCGTGCGGAATTCCAGATGAATGGCATGGAAATGGGTTTCAACCGCTATGATCTGCATCCNGCCGGAAACGGCGTCTTCGTTTCGGGCGTCACGCTGCCGGTATGCGTCAGCGGACGACGCGACTGGACGCTGTATCTCGAAATCGACGGGACACATTACGCGCTACCCTTCAGTACNCGTTGAAACCTTCCGTACAAGCAAGCGTCACAATGCCACGCCTATAATGAGAAGCGGATTATTGAGAGGCCAACGCAATGCCAACTGAACACACCTACAGACAATTCGACGCCGAGCTGGAAGCCGTGCGCGCCAGTGTGCTGAAAATGGGTGGGCTGGTCGAGGAACAGATCGTGAACGCGATCGAGGCGCTCGTGCAGGGCGACCAGCAACTGGCCGACCGGGTCGAGGCCAACGACCATAACGTCAATGCGCTGGAAGTGGCCATCGACGAGGATTGCACGCACATCATTGCCCGGCGCCAGCCCACCGCATCCGACCTGCGCATGGTGATGATGGTGGTGAAGACCATCACCGATCTGGAACGCATCGGCGACGAGGCCGCCAAGATCGCGCGCATGTCCCGGCTGATCCACCAGGCCGAGCGCATCAGCCTGCCGCGTTTCACCGAGGTCAAATACATGGCCGATCTGGTGCTCGACATGCTGCGGAAGGCGCTCGACGGCTTTGCCCGCCTCGATGCCACCAAGGCGGTCGAGATCGCGCGTCAGGACCAGTCGGTGGATGAGGAATTCCGCCTCAACCTGCGCCACCTCATCACCTTCATGATGGAAGACCCGCGCACCATTTCGGTGTTCATCGACATCCTGTTCGTCACCAAGGCCATCGAACGCATGGGCGATCACGCCAAGAACATGTCGGAATACGTGGTCTACATGGTGAAGGGCAAGGACGTGCGCCACACTTCGCTCGAAGAAATCGAGAAGGAAGTGCTGTAAAGGCCCGCTCCGGACAATGGAAACGGGCGCCCGCGAGCGCCCGTTTCCATTGCGACGTGACGTGANGCAGGCTTACTTGCTGGGTGGCACGTAGCCGGCAGCCTGATCGACGCTGCCGCCGCCAAAGAAATAGCGGTCCATCTGCTCCATCAGGTAGCTGCGCGCCTGCGGGTCCGCCAGATTGAGACGGTTTTCGTTGATCAGCATGGTCTGATGNCGCTGCCAGCCCCCCCAGGCTTCCTTCGATACGTTTTCGAAAATCTTCTTGCCCAGATCGCCCGGCACCGGCTGAAAAGCCAGGCCTTCGGCTTCGCGCCCGAGCTTCACACAATTCNCCATGCGCGTCATTTGCTGCTCCTGAAAATTCAATCGTTCGATTCTAACCCAAGCCGCTTCCCGATTCGCCGGGCAAACACGGTCATTTCCTTGGCCGCCTGCTTGTCTCCACGCGCCTCGGCCACGGCGATCCCCTGCTGGTAGGCCGCCAGGGCTTCGTTCCAGGCTTCGGCGTCGGCCAGGGCCTTGCCCAGCAATTTCCAGGCGGCGGAATACTTCGGGTCGAACTCGACCGCGCGGCGCAGATGCCCGGCGGCGCTCACCGGATCGCCGTGCTTGAGGTATTCGTTGCCGAGCGCAAAGCGCAGCAAGGCGTTGTCACGGCCGGCGGCCAGCAGAGCGAGAAAGTTTTCCAGAGGATCAGGCACGCCAGAAGGTCCGGGTAAAGACGACAAGCACGGTCAGCAGTTCCAGCCGCCCCAGCAGCATGGCGAGGGTGCAGATCCAGGTCTGGAAGTCCGTGAGGCTCGCGTAGGTTGTCGCGGGGCCCACCTTGTTCAGTCCCGGGCCTGCGTTGTTGATGGAAGCGATCACGGCGGAAAAAGCGGTGACCAGATCCAGTCCACTCGCGGTCATCAGGAGCGTCATGACAATGATAGCGAGCACATACATGAATGCAAAGGCCAGCACGGCATAGATGACGTTGTTGGGCACCACGTGTCCGGCCAGCTTGACCGGCAGCCGCGCCGACGGATGAATCAGGCGGGCCAGTTCGCGTCGCCCCTGCCTGAACAGGAGTTGCGCACGGATCATTTTCATGCCGCCGCCGGTACTGCCCGAGCAGGAGGCAAAGCCGGACAGAAGCAGCATCCAGAGCGGGGCGAAAATGGGCCACTGGTTGTAATCGGTGTTGGCAAACCCGGTTGTCGTGGCGATCGAGACGGTATTGAACACCGCGTAGCGCAATGCCTGAAGAAAATCAGGATAGACGTGCGTGACGTTCAGGAAAACCGCGATCAGCAGCGAACTTCCCAGGGTCACGATCAGGAACCAGCGCGCCTCGGGGTCGAGCCGGTAGACGGTCATCGACCGCTGCCGCCACGCCAGGAAATGCGTGGAAAAATTGATCCCGGCCACCAGCATGAACACTACCGTCACCGCTTCGATGGCTGGCGAGTCCCAGTGGCCGAAACTGGCGTCGTGCGAAGAAAATCCACCCAGCCCCATCGTGCTGAAGGCATGCATGACCGCATCGAACGGCGCCATGCCGGCCAGCCAGAACGACAGCCCGCACGCGATCGAAATGCCGACATAGACCAGATACAGCCCTTTGGCGGTTTCCGTGATGCGGGGCGTGAGCTTGGTATCTTTCATCGGCCCGGGCGTTTCGCCTTGTAGATCTGCATGCCCCCCACGCCCAGCAGCGGCAGGATGGCAACCGCCAGCACGATCAGCCCCATGCCGCCCAGCCAGACCAGCAGGCCGCGCCACAGATTGATGGAAAGCGGCAGCGCATCCAGGCCTGTCAGAACGGTGGAACCGGTGGTGGTGATGCCCGATACCGTTTCGAAATAGGCGTCGGTAAACGAGAGTTCCGGCAGATAGATCAGGAAGGGAAGGGTGGCGAAGGCCGGCAGACTGGTCCACGCCAGCACCACCAGCAGGAAGCCGTCCCGGGTCTGCAGCTCGCGCTGCGACTTGCGGGNGAACAGCCAGGTGAGCGCCCCCGCAGCGAACGTGACGACGATGGCCTCGTCGTAGGCGCGCTGCGCCCCGTCGGCCACCAGCCAGGACAGCGTCAACGGCAGCAGAAAGGTGGCCGAGAACAGCATCACCACTTTGGACAACACATTCAGAACGGGGGCAATGCGGGACATCAGAAGAAGCCGAAGCCGACCTGGAGCAGTTTTTCCACCTTGGGAATGATGCGTTTGTTGAGCGCAAACACGATGAGATGGTCTTCCGCCTCGATCAGCGTGTCGTGGTGGACGATGATGACGTCGTGGTTGCGGATGATCGCGGCAATCGTCGCACCGTCGGGCAGGTCAACCTCCTCGATGCGCCGCCCCACGACACGCGAGGTCTTGGCATCGCCATGCACCACCACCTCCAGCACCTCGGCCGCGCCGCGCCGCAGCGAATGCACCGCCACCATGTCGCCGCGCCGGATCTTGGACAGCAAAGGCCCGACCGTCGCCTGCGCCGGCGAGATGGCGATGTCGATTTCGCCGCCCTGCACCAGGTCGACATAGGCCGAGCGGTTGATCAGCGCAATCACGCGATGCGCGCCCATCCGCTTGGCCAGCAGCGCCGACATGATGTTGTCCTCGTCGTCGTTGGTGAGTGCGCAGAACACGTCCATGGACGCAATGTTCTCCTGCTCCAGCAATTCCTCGTCGGTCGCGTCGCCCTGTAACACCAGCGTGCTGTGCAGCTGCTCGGCCAGCAGGTTGCTGACTTTCCTGTTGTGGTCGATCACCTTCACGTCGTAATCGCGCTCGATCTGCGCCGCCAGCCGCCGTCCGATGTTGCCGCCGCCGGCGATCATGACCTTCTTCACCGGACGTTCCATGCGGCGCAGCTCGCGCATCACGGAGGAGATATCCTGTTTGCGCGCCAGAAAAAATACCTCGTCGCCGGGCTCGATCACGGTGATTCCCTTGGGCACAATGCCGCGGTCGCGTCGATAAATTGCCGGAATGCGGCATTCCAGCCTGGGAATATGGCGCCTGATCTCCTGCAGCGCATGTCCGACCAGCGGGCCGCCGTGGTAAGCGCGTACCGCGATCAGGCGCACCTTGCCGTCGGCAAAATCCAGTCACCTGCAGCGCTTCAGGATGCTCGATCAGCCGCCGCAGGGTATCGGTGACTTCCTGCTCCGGGCTGATGACGTCATCGACGCCGAATTGCTCGGCCAGGAATTCGGGCGACAGCCCCAGGAAATCGCTCGAACGGATGCGCGCGATGCGCGTGGGCACATTGAACAGGGTGGAGGCGATGCGACAGGCCACCAGATTGGTTTCATCGCTTTGCGTGACCGCGACCAGCAGGTCGGCATCCTCGGCGCCGGCCTGTTTCAGCACGGAAGGATGCGCGGCGTGGCCCCGCACGGCACGCAGGTCAAA
>Ga0041910_1002982_pt1 | contig 10257 bp, 7 predicted proteins | sample ThiBio_1000_biof_FD_55015 | JGI IMG/M metagenome (GOLD analysis project Ga0041910, IMG submission 55015) | Wastewater bioreactor microbial communities from Cape Town, South Africa - Thiocy_expt_1000_biof | ecosystem: Engineered > Bioreactor > Thiocyanate-remediating > Anaerobic-Aerobic | place...
CCAGCCGCAATACCCGCCCGCCAAATTCATTTTCGACGACGAAGGGCGGCGCGGCGAGGCGATCGATTCGCTGATCGCCGGCGGCTGCATCCTGTCGGGCGCGCGGGTCAAGCGTTCGGTGCTGTTTTTCGCCACCACGGTGGAAAACTATAGCCTCATCAAGGACAGCGTGATTCTGCCCAAGGTCTCGATCGGCAGCCATTGCCGCATCACCCGTACCATCATCGACAAGGGAACGGTCATTCCCAGCGGTACGGTCATCGGAGAGGATCCGGTTGAGGATGCCCGGCGTTTCCACGTCACGCCCGAGGGCATCGTGCTGGTGACGCCGGCAATGCTCGGCCAGAATCTTTACGCGAGGCTGCAGAATGACTACGACGGCTGAACCGCTCAATGTGGTGCTGTGCTGGCACATGCACCAGCCGTATTACCGCGAAGGCCTCAAGGGCGCCTATCACCTGCCCTGGGTATACCTGCATGGCATCAAGGATTACAGCGACATGGCCGCGCATCTGGAGCGTCATCCGCAGATGCGCGCGGTGGTGAACTTTGCGCCGGTGCTGCTGGAACAGCTGGACGACTATGCGCAGCAGCTCGATGTGCTGCTCAAGCAGGGCAAGCCTACCCAGGACCATATGCTGAATCTGTTGTCGGGCGTCGAGCGTATCCCTTCGGATGCCGCCAGCCGCCTGCGCATTGTTCGGGATTGCCAGCGTTGCAATGCGCAGCGCATGATCCATCCGCATCCAGCTTTCCATCACCTGCTGATCATGATCGGCGTGACCGACGACGTGAGCGGCGGCCGCATCGGGCTTCCCGGACTGATGAATTATCTGTCCGAGCAGTATTTCCTCGATTTGCTGACCTGGTATCACCTCGTCTGGCTGGGACACTCGCTCAGACAGTTGCCGCTGGTGAAGCGCTTGATGGCGCAGGAAAAGCATTATTCGGCGGCCGACCGCCATGAGTTGCTGTACCTGATACAGCAGTGCATGGCCGGGCTGATTCCGCGCTATCGCGCGCTGGCCCGGCGCGGCCAGATCGAACTGTCGGTGACGCCCTATGGCCACCCCATCGTGCCGCTGCTGAATGATTTTTCCAACCTGCGCGATGCGATGCCCGATGCGCCCGTTCCCGATGCACCCAGCTATCCCGGTGGCATGGCGCGGTCGGAGTGGCATTTGCGGCATGGCGTCGAGATATTCGAGCGTCATTTCGGCATGAAACCGGCCGGCGTCTGGCTGTCGGAAGGCGGGATCAGCGAGGATGCGCTGGCCCAGCTCGACAAGATGGGGTTCGCGTGGACCGCGTCGGGCGAGGGCGTGTGGCGCAACAGCTGCGCCAAATCGGTGTGCCCGCCCAACCAGGTGGAAACCAAGCGTGCGCTGTTTTCCCCGGTACAGGTCGACGGCTACAAGACNCGNGTCTTTTTTCGCGACGACGGCCTGTCGGATCTGATCGGTTTCAGGTACAGCGACTGGCACGCCGACGACGCAGTGGGCGACTTCATCCAGCACCTGGAAAATATCGCCACATCATTCGGCGATGAAGCGGATCAACATGTCGTCTCGATCATTCTCGACGGTGAGAACGCCTGGGAGTATTACCCCGACAATGGCCATCATTTCCTGTCTGCCCTCTATACGGCGCTGTCCAGCCGTCCCACGCTCAAGGTCGGAACCTTTGCCGAGCAGGCCGTGCACCTTCCCGCGATGTCGATGAAGCAGCTGGCGGCCGGCAGCTGGGTATATGGCAGCTTCTCGACCTGGATCGGCTCGGGCGACAAGAACCGCGGCTGGGATTATCTGGTGGCCGCCAAGCAGGCCTATGACAGCGTGGTGGCGGCCGGAAAACTGAGTGCCGATCAATTGGCGCTGGCCACCCGTCAGCTTGCCGTCTGCGAAGGATCGGACTGGTTCTGGTGGTTCGGCGATTACAACCCGGCAAGTAGTGTCAGCGACTTCGAGCAGTTGTATCGAACCCAGTTGCGCGAGCTGTATCGTCTGCTGGGCGTGGCCCCGCCCGCCCTGCTCGATGTGCCGCTGTCGAGNGGCGGCGGCTGGGCGGAAAACGCGGGCACCATGCGCAGGAATACCGGATGAACTTCGATCTGCGTCGTGCCGGCCTGCTGCTGCATCCGGCTTCGCTTCCCTCCGGCACGCTGGCCGATGCCGAGCGCTGGCTGGATTTCATGGATGCGGCGGGATTCGGCATGTGGCAGATGCTTCCGCTCGGCCTGCCGTTATCCGGACGCTCCCCTTACCAGTGCGCATCGGCCTTCGCGGTCGACCCGACTGTTTCCTCCGGGAGACCGGAAAGTATCGCGTGCCGGCATGCGCGACTATGCCGACTGGTGCGACAGGCAGTCCCACTGGCTGGACGACTATGCCCGTTTCATCGCCATCAAGCGCGAGCAGGGCGGCGCTTCCTGGACCGACTGGCCGCAGCCGCTGCGCGACCGGGAACCGCGAACGATGGCCGCCTTCGATGCCAGTCATGCCGATGTCCTGAAAGCGATGAAGGTGGAGCAGTTCGACGCGGCCGCCTACTGGCGACACCTCCGTACGGTTGCGGTCGCGCGCGGGATTCATCTGTTCGGCGACATGCCGCTTTTCGTCGCCCACGACAGTGCCGACGTGTGGGCCCGGCGTGAGCTGTTCCTGCTGGATGACACAGGTCATCCCACCATGGTGGCCGGCGTGCCGCCGGATTACTTTTCCGCAACCGGGCAGCGCTGGGGCAACCCGCATTACAATTGGGACGTCATGCAGGCTGATGGTTTCGCCTGGTGGCGCGCCCGACTGCGGGCCCATTTCGAGTGGTTCGATCTGGTTCGTATCGACCATTTCCGCGGGCTGGCCGCGACCTGGATGATCCCGGCTGCCGACCCGACCGCCGTTCATGGCGAGTGGCGTGCGACGCCCGGTGTGGCGCTGCTGCGGGCGATTGGCGCCGACATGCGGGACGACTTGCCGCTGGTGGCCGAGGATCTCGGTATCATCACGCCTGACGTGACGGCGCTGCGGCTCCAGTTCGGGCTGCCTGGCATGGCCGTGCTGCAGTTTGCGTTCGACGGTCATGCCGACAATCCACACAAACCTGAAAACGTGCAGCCCGACACGGTGTACTACACCGGCACGCACGACAACGACACCACGCTGGGCTGGTGGCGCACATTGCCCGACCATGTCCGACCGGAGGTCATGCAGCGGCTGGGCGTCACGGACCCCGGTACGGTGCCGGATGCGATGATTGCCACCGTCCTGGAAAGCCGCGCTGCCCTGGCGATGCTGCCGCTGCAGGATGTGCTGTATCTTGGCAGCGAGGCGCGCATGAATACGCCGGGCACGAGCCATGGCAACTGGGCCTGGCGGTTCGAATGGGATGCGCTGGCGCCCGCACTGGCCCCCCGTTTATTACAACAATTACAGAAAGCCCATCGATGCAAGACGACCCCTCAACCATGAAGACGGCACCCCTGAATGTTCTGCGGAACGTCCCCGCCGGCACCGATCTGCCAGTGATCAGCGAACCGATCATGCGGGTACAGGCGGGCACCCATCACGACCCGTTCGAAGTGCTGGGCCTGCATGGTCAGCCCGACGGCAGCACGCTGGTTCGCGTCTTCATGCCCGCCGCCGAAGCGGTCGAGATGGCGGAGGGCGCCATGGCACGGGTGGCGGGCACCGATTTTTTCGAGCGGCGGCTGCCTGCCGGCGTGGCGGTCGATCCCCATCCGGTTCTGCGCTGGCAGGACAAGGCAGCGGGNAACTGGCACGCCACGCGATCTCCCTACAGCTTCGGGCCGCAGCTGGGCGAAATGGACTTGCATCTGATTGGGGAGGGCCGCCATTTCGAAGTCTGGAAGGTGCTGGGCACCCGCGTGAAAACCATCGATGGCGTGGACGGCTGCCTGTTCGCCGTGTGGGCGCCCGCTGTACAGCGCGTCAGTGTCGTCGGCGACTTCAACGAGTGGGACGGGCGCCGCCATCCGATGCGCTGCCGGGGCACGTCCGGAATCTGGGAATTGTTCATACCCGGGCTGGCCGCCGGACATGCCTACAAATACGAAATCCTCGGTCGCCACGGCCAGCTGGTGAGAAAGACCGATCCCTACGCACGGCAGATGTTCATGCGCCCCGAGACCACCAGCTGCATCCCGGACGACACGCCCCATGTCTGGCGTGACAGCGGCTGGATCGAGGCGCGCGCCGGCTTTGACTGGCAGCACCGGCCTGTCAGCATCTATGAACTCCACCCCGGTTCCTGGCGGCGGCACGCCGATGGAAGCTTCTACACCTGGAGCGAATTGGGGGCGGAGCTGATTCCCTATGTACTGGATCTCGGCTATACCCACATCGAACTGATGCCGGTGGCCGAACATCCGCTCGATGCCTCGTGGGGTTACCAGATATCCGGCTATTACGCGCCCACCGCGCGTTACGGCTCGGCGAACGATTTCCGGATGTTTGTCGACGCCTGCCACCAGGCCGGTATCGGTGTCCTGCTCGACTGGGTCCCGGCGCATTTCCCGAAGGATGATTTTGCACTGGCGCGCTTCACCGGCGAGCCGCTGTACGAACATGCCGATCCGCGCCGCGGAGAGCACCAGGAATGGGGCACGCTGGTGTTCGATTTCAGCCGCAACGAAGTGCGCAATTTCCTGGTGGCCAATGCACTGTACTGGCTGGACGAATTTCACATCGACGGCCTGCGCGTCGATGCCGTCGCCTCGATGCTGTATCTGGACTATTCGCGGCAGCCCGGCGAATGGCTGCCGAACCGGTACGGCGGGCGCGAGGACATCGAGGCAGTCCAGTTCCTGCGCGAAATGAATACCGAGGTTCACGCCCGCTTTCCCGGCGTGCTCACCATCGCCGAGGAATCGACGGCCTGGCCCGCCGTGTCGCGCCCGGTCGAACTCGGCGGGCTGGGCTTCTCGATGAAGTGGAACATGGGCTGGATGAACGACAGCCTCGACTACATCGAGAAGGAGCCGATCTATCGCAAGTACCAGCACAACCAGCTGACTTTCAGCCAGATGTACGCGTGGACCGAGAATTTCGTATTGCCGCTGTCGCACGATGAAGTGGTGCACATGAAGAAAAGCCTGCTCGACAAGATGCCCGGCGATATCTGGCAGCGCTTCGCCAACCTGCGGCTGTTCTATGCGTGGCACTACGCGCATCCCGGCAAGAAGCTGTTGTTCATGGGCGGCGAATTCGCCCAATGGAACGAATGGAAGGAGACCGGTCAACTCGACTGGGTACTACTCGATTTTCCGGCGCACGACAGCATTCGAACCTTGCTGCGCGATCTCAATTCCCTCTATCGCAATGAGGCGGCGCTGCACGAATTCGACTTCGACCCACGCGGATTCCGCTGGATCGACTGCCACGATGCCGACCAGTCGATACTGAGCCTCGTGCGCCAGGGACGCGAGGCCTCCGCGCAGATGATCGTGTTGCTCAACTTTACGCCGGTACCGCGCAAGGGTTACCGTATCGGTCTGCCGTCGGGCGCGGCGTGGTGCGAAATCCTGAACACCGATTCGATGTATTACGGCGGCGGCAATCTGGGCAACGGCCAGCCGCTGTATCCGCAGAACCTGCCCTGGATGGGCTTCGAATATTCCGCTGAAGTGGTGCTGCCGCCGCTGGGAGCGATCTTCCTCAAGCCATGTTGAAGGCGAGGGGGCAGGATTCAGGGACTAGGGGAATTTGTGCTTCGCGCTTTTAATATATGCGCGGCCATGGCCGCACCAACCCTGACCCCTGAATCCTGAACCCTGGTCCCTAAGAAAGAAATGAAACGCGGAGCAATGAAAATCCTGTTCGTGGCCAGCGAGGCCTATCCGCTGGTGAAAACCGGCGGGCTGGGCGATGTGGGTCTACAGTTTGCCGCACGCCATGCAGGCGCGCGGGGCGGATATTCGTCTGGTCCTGCCGGGCTACCGGGCGTTGTTGAGCCAGCTTGGTCAGGTACGGATTCTCGGCTGGCTTGACGTGCGTGGGGCCGAAGGCATCGTTAGCGTGCGCGTTCTGGAAACGCACCATGCCGACTTCGCCTTTCCGCTCTGGGTGATCGACAGTCCCGCCCTGTTTGACCGGTTGGGCAATCCCTATGTCAACGCCAATGGCCAGGACTGGCCGGACAATGTCGAGCGTTTCACGGTGTTCGCGCGGGTGGCCGCGTTGCTGGCGCAGGATGCGCTCGATATCGGCTGGCAACCCGCTGTGGTGCACGCGCACGACTGGCAGACCGGACTGGTGGCGGCCTTCCTGGCCGATCAGCCGGCACGGCCGAAAACCGTGTTCACCATCCACAATCTCGCCTACGGCGGCTATTTTTCACATACCGATTTCGTTCGTTTGCAGCTGCCTGGCCCGTGGTGGTCGTCCGAAGGCGTGGAATTCCACGGCGGCATGTCGATGTTGAAAGCCGGCATCGTCTATGCCGATGCTGTCACCACGGTGAGCCCCACCTATGCCAACGAAATCTGCACGCCGGCATTCGGCTACGGACTTGACGGTCTGCTGCTGTCCCGGCGCTACAAGCTGCACGGCATCCTGAATGGAATCGATACCCGGATATGGAACCCGTCCACCGACCCGCATCTGCCCGCGCATTACTCGGTGCGCCGAATCCAGCCCGGCAAGCGGCGGAACAAGCAGGCGCTGATCGAACGTTTCCTGTCGCACGCCGACGACGAGGCGATGCGGGCGCCGCTATTGGGGCTGGTGGGGCGGTTGGTCGAGCAGAAGGGCATCGATTGGGTACTGACGGCCATTCCAGTGCTGCTGGCCGAGACCGATGCGCGTTTTGTGCTGGTCGGCAGCGGCCAGGCGGGTTACGAGCAGAAACTTGTGCGTCTGGCCAGACAGCATCCCGAGCGCGTATTCGTCGTGATCGGCTATGACGAGGCCTTGGCGCACCAAGTCGAAGCCGGCGCCGACCTGTTCATGATGCCGTCCCGTTTCGAACCGTGCGGCCTCAACCAGATGTACAGTCTGCGGTACGGTACACCGCCCATCGTTTTCAGAACCGGCGGACTGGCCGATACCGTGATCGATGCGGACGCAGACAGCCTGGCGGCCGGCAGCGCCACCGGTTTCGTGTTCGACACGCCCGATGTGGCGGCATTCCTGCAAGCCGTCCGGCGTGCGCTCGACCTGTACCGCCAGCCGGCGCAATGGCGGCGCCTGCAGCAGGCCGGCATGCGCCAGTCGTTCGACTGGTCGGACAGCGCCGACCATTACCTTGCGCTGTATTCCATGTGACCTGAGCGGAAAGATCATGCCAGACGAGAAATCTGCCTCCCCCCCCCACGTCGCCCTCAGACGATTGCCCGATAGCGGTGAAGCGCTGACCGCGGATTTCCAGCGCTACCAGTTTTATCACCTGGGGCGCTTCCATGGCTGCCCGACGGTCTACACCTATCAGGCGCTGGCCTGGACGCTGCGCGACCGGCTCATGTCGGACTGGATGAATACCTATGCCGTACGCGACCAGCCCGGCAAGCGCCGTGCATATTACCTCTCGCTGGAGTTCCTGATCGGCCGGGCATTGTCCAACCACGTGCTCAACCTGGGACTGGACACGGCCGCGCGCGAGGCGCTGCAGAGCTTCGGCCAGACGCTCGAGGACGTCGCCGAGGAGGAGACCGATGCCGGCTCGGCAATGGCGGCCTGGGACGGCTGGCAGCCTGCTTCATGGACAGCTGCGCCACGCTGGATCTGCCCGTGATGGGCTATGGCATCCATTACGAGTACGGCATGTTCCGCCAGAACATCGAAAACGGCTATCAGGTCGAGGAGCCCGATCACTGGCTGCGCGATGGCAATCCATGGGAAGTCGAGCGTTCCGAATTCACCTGCCGGGTGTCGTTCGGCGGCCATACCGAACATTTCCACGACAAGGAAGGCATTCCCCGCGCGCGCTGGGCAAATACCCGCGACGTGCTGGCCATCCCGTATGACATGCCGGTCTCGGGTTACCGCAACCATGTGGTGAACACGCTGCGCCTGTGGAAGTCGGCCGCCACGGACGTGTTCGATCTGAATGAATTCAATGCCGGCAGCTACTCCGAAGCGGTGCAGGCGAAGAATCACGCCGAACACATCTCGATGGTGCTGTACCCGAACGACAGCAGCGAGAGCGGCAAGGANCTGCGCCTGCGCCAGCAGTATTTCCTGGCCTCGGCCAGCCTGCAGGATGCGCTGCGCCAGTGGCGCGCGGCCGGCAACAGCGACCTGATGAAATTCGCCGAGCACAACGTCTTCCAGATGAACGACACGCATCCCACCATCGCGGTGGCCGAACTGATGCGCCTGCTGCTCGACAACGAGCGCCTGCAGTGGGACGNAGCCTGGGCGATCACCTCGCAGTGCATGGCCTACACCAACCACACGCTGCTGCCCGAGGCGCTGGAGCGCTGGCCCGTGGCGCTATTCGAGCGTCTGCTGCCGCGACCGCTGGAAATCATCTACGAAATCAACGGCCGCTTCCTGCACAAGGTGGCGATGAAATGGCCAGGGGATATCGAACGCCGGCAGCGCATGTCGATCATCGAGGAAGGCGAGGTCAGACAGCTGCGCATGGCGTGGCTGGCCATCGTCGGCAGCTTCTCGGTCAACGGCGTGGCGGCGCTGCATTCGCGGCTATTGAAGGAAGGGCTGTTTCGTGATTTCTTCGANCTCTGGCCGTACAAGTTCAACAACAAGACCAATGGCGTGACGCCGCGCCGCTGGGTGGCGCACGCCAATCCCGGCATGAGCGCCCTGATCAACCGGGAGATCGGCGAGGAGNGGGTCGCCGACCTCTCGCAACTGGCGCGGCTGAAGCCGCTGGCTGCGGCGGATCATTCATCCTTTCACGCCGAATGGCGTGCGGTGAAACGTGCCAACAAGGAGCGTCTCGCCAAACTGATCAAGACCGAGTGTCGGGTGGAGTTCAATCCGGACGCGCTGTTCGATGTGCAGGTCAAACGCATTCATGAATACAAGCGGCAGTTGCTCAACGTGCTGCACGTGATTCATCTGTACAACCGCATCAATCATGACCAGCTGGAGAATTGGGTCGATCGCTGCGTCCTGTTTGGCGGCAAGGCCGCGCCGGGCTATGCGATGGCCAAACGCATCATCAAGCTCATCAACAACGTGGCCGAGGTGATCAACGGCGATTACGACGTGGGCGATCGCCTGAAGATGGCTTTCCTGCCCAACTACCGGGTAAGCAGCATGGAGATCATCGCGCCCGCAACCGATCTGTCCGAGCAGATTTCGACCGCCGGCAAGGAGGCCTCCGGCACCGGCAACATGAAATTCATGATGAACGGCGCCGTGACGATCGGCACCTACGACGGCGCAAACATCGAAATCCTCGATGCCGTGGGGGAGGACAATTTCTTCCTGTTCGGCCTGCACGCAGAGGAAGTCGAGGCACTGCGCCCGCACTACCAGCCGCAGCACTACGTGGATAGCGACCCTGAACTGCGCGGGGTGATCGACCTGCTGGCATCGGGCCATTTCAATCTGAGCGAACCGGGTATCTTCGATGTGATCCTCGATACCTTGTTGAGCCCGAACGACCCCTGGATGGTGCTGGCGGATTTCCGCAGTTATGTCGATGCGCAGCAACAGGTTGAACAGGCCTGGCGGGACAAGGCGTGCTGGACGAGCAAGAGCATCCTCAATACGGCGTCGAGCGGCTTCTTCTCGACCGACCGCACCATACAGAAATACAACGCCGACATCTGGAAACTCACATAGATGGACGGGCTGCTATAGTCAATCCGTGGCGGGAAGGCTTGATACGGATCGGCCCCGTCCGCAAGCGGCAGGTGTGGATGAGACAAATGGAGCGGATCGTTTGGCGTCAGTCCGCCCGCCGGACTTGACTACATTCAGGAGTTGTCATGGCTATCTCCCACGCAGCATCGGGTGAATTGATCGATATTCGCCCACTTGGCGCAGCGTTGCGCCAGACGGGCTCGAGCACGCTGGTCAGGGCGGAACACCTCGAAGTATTCCGCTTCGTGTTGCCGGCGGGCCAGGTCGCCCCCGAGCACAAGGCGGCGGGCGCGCTCACGCTGCAATGCCTGGAAGGGGAGGTGGAATTCGAGGCGTATGGACGAACCCAGATCCTCCGTGCGGGCACCATGGTCTACCTTGCCGACGCAGCGCCGCACGCCGTCAGGGCATTGACGGACTCCGCCCTGCTCGTCACGATTTTGCTGAGGCGCACATGATTTTCCCG
>Ga0041910_1002996_pt1 | contig 10199 bp, 7 predicted proteins | sample ThiBio_1000_biof_FD_55015 | JGI IMG/M metagenome (GOLD analysis project Ga0041910, IMG submission 55015) | Wastewater bioreactor microbial communities from Cape Town, South Africa - Thiocy_expt_1000_biof | ecosystem: Engineered > Bioreactor > Thiocyanate-remediating > Anaerobic-Aerobic | place...
GAGTCGATCAAGTCGAAGCAGAACACCGAAGCCATCGAGGTGCAACCCGGTATGCTGGTGGCGGCGCGGGTAATCGATCATCGGCCGGCCCGGCTGCGTCCGTTGACAGAAGTATCCGCGGCGATCGAGACCAGGCTGCGTGCCGAGCAGAGCGCCAAGCTGTTGGCCCAGAAGGGCGAGGCGACCATCAAGACGCTTGAAAAGGGCAATGAAGCGGGTTTGAACTGGTCGGCGTTCAAGGTGGTGGGGCGTCAGCCGTTTGCCGAGCTGGATGCAGCCGGCATCCAAGCGGTATTCCGGGCGAATACCGACAAGCTGCCGGCCTACACGGGGTTCGCGCGGCCAGATGGCTCATATCGGATCGTGCGGATCAGTCGCGTGGTGGAGGCGGGCACACCGGATCCTGCGTTGCTGGCGTCGGTCTCCTCCGGCGTGACGCAGGCGCAGCAGCGCGCGGACATGAAGGCGATGCTGGCATTGATCACCGCAGGCCAGAAAGTCAAAATCCAGCCGAATGCGATCGAAGGTAGATGACGCGCGGTTGCATGGCAATAAAAAACGCGCCTTGTGCGCGTTTTTTATTGGTCCACGGGGNGGGATTATTCTGCGCCTGCGGTCGAGTTGAACCCGGCGTCGACATAGGTGATTNCGCCTGTAATCCCCGATGCCAGATCGGATAGCAGGAAGGCTGCAGCATTGCCGACCTCTTCTATCGTCACGTTGCGGCGGAGGGGCGCATTCTGGGCGACGAGGTCGAGCTTCTCGCCGAAGTTGGCGATACCGCTGGCGGCCAGCGTCTTGATTGGACCGGCCGACACCGCGTTGACGCGGATACCCTTGGGCCCAAGGCTTTGCGCCATGTAGTACACGTTGGATTCCAGGCTGGCCTTGGCCAGGCCCATGACGTTGTAGTTGGGGACCGATCGGATCGCACCCAGATAGGACAGGGTCAGCAGCGCTGCCTTNCGGCCTTCCATCATGGGCAAGGCTGCCTTGGCCAATGCGGCAAAGCTGTAGGAACTGATGTCGTGGGCAATGCGGAAGTTTTCCCGGGTGACAGCGGAAAGAAAGTCGCCGGCCAGGGCCTCCTTTGGCGCAAACGCGATCGAATGAACCAGGCCGTCGAAGCCGTCCCAGTGTTTGCCGAGTTCNGCGAACAGTGCGTCGATCTGCTCGTCGCTGCCGACGTCGCACGGAAACACCAGGCTGGAGCCGAATTCCTTGGCAAAATCGGTCACGCGATCCTTGATGCGATCACCTTGATAAGTGAAGGCCAGTTCGGCGCCTTCGCGTTTGCATGCCGAGGCGATACCGTAGGCGATGGAACGATTGGATATCACGCCGGTGATCAGCAAACGTTTTCCTGCAAGAAATCCCATGATGGTCTCGAAGAGTTGAGTTGCTCCGGATTATAACGGCTGACGTTGACGGCGCGCTTGGGTACACTGGCGCCATGGTGCGTATAGGGGCAATTTTATTGAGGATCAGCTTGCTGGGGATAGGCCTGCTGGCAGGCTGCTCCGACAGCTGGAACAATCCCTACCCCGACACCGATGCGCACGCCAATGTGTTGTACAGCGCGTTTTCCGAACGTCCCAAACATCTCGATCCGGCCCGTTCTTACAGTTCGAACGAAGCCGAATTTACCGGGCAGATTTACGAANCGCCCCTGCAGTACCATTTCCTCAAGCGCCCGTATACGCTGATCCCGCTGACGGCCGAGGCCGTGCCCAAGCCGCGCTATTTCGACGCGGCTGGCCAGCCGCTTGCCGATGATGCACCCGCCACAGCCATCGCCGAAAGCGTGTACGAGATCCGGATCCGTCCTGGCATCCGCTATCAGCCGCACCCGGCATTTGCACGGGATGCCACGGGCCGCTTTCTCTATCATGCGTTGGACGTGGCCGCGCTGAAGGACAAGACGCAGATCAGCGACTTTCCACAGACAGGCACCCGCGAACTCGTTGCGGCCGACTATGTCTACCAGATCAAGCGGCTGGCGAATCCCCGCTTGAGTTCACCGATTTTTGGGCTGATGTCTGAACACATCGTTGGCCTGAAAGCGCTCGGCGATNCGTTGGAGAAGGCCTCCAGGGCGCATCCCGGCACGGAACTGAACTTGAATGATTTTCCGCTGGCGGGTGCGGAAGTGGTGGATCGTTATACGTATCGAATTCACATCAAGGGAAAATNCCCGCAGTTCATCTATTGGCTGGCGATGCCGTTTTTTGCGCCCGTTCCGTGGGAGGCCGACGCCTTCTACGCGCAGCCGGGTATGGCGGACAACANCCTGACCCTGGACTGGCAGCCGGTCGGGACTGGCCCCTACTACCTTTCCGAGAATGATCCCAACCGCCGCATGGTGTTGACGAAGAATCCCTACTATCACGGCGAAACCTATCCCGAGGACGGTGATGGGGCGGATCGCCAAGCGGGTCTGCTGGCGGACGCGGGTAAACCACTGCCGTTCGTGGACAAGGCTGTGTTCAGTCTGGAAAAGGAAACCATCCCTTACTGGAGCAAGTTTCTGCAGGGCTATTACGACAGTTCCGGCATCAGCTCGGACAGCTTCGACCAGGCCGTGCAGTTCTCGGCGGGGGGGGATCCGCGGTTGACCGACAGCATGCGCGAGAAGGGTATCCATCTCGTTACTGCGGTAGCGGCTTCGATCTGGTACGTGGGCTTCAACATGCTCGATCCTGTGGTGGGNGGCCAGGGGGAGGATCGCCGCAAGCTGAGGCAGGCAATTTCCATCGCGTTCGACTACGACGAATTCATTTCCATTTTCCTGAACGGCCGCGGTATTCCGGCACAGGGGCCGATCCCACCCGGNCTGTTCGGATACGTCGACGGCGTGGCAGGGCTGAATCCGTATGTGTACGAGGCGCATGGCGGCAAGATCGTGAGGCATCCCANCGAGATGGCGAGAAAGCTGCTGGCCGAGGCGGGGTATCCCAATGGCCGCAACGCCAAAACCGGCGAGCCGCTGGTGCTCTACTTCGACACCATGGCAAGCGGCCCCGATACCAAGTCGCGGCTCGACTGGATGAAGAAGCAGCTCGACAAGCTCAATGTGCAGCTGGTCGTACGCGGCACCGATTACAACCGCTTCCAGGACAAGATGCGCAAGGGCAATGCCCAATTGTTCGAATGGGGCTGGAATGCCGATTACCCGGATCCGGAAAACTTTTTCTTCCTGCTGTATGGGCCGAACAAGAAAGTGGCCACCGGCGGCGAGAATGCAGCCAACTACGACAACCCTGAATTCAATCGCCTGTTCGAGCGCATGAAGGATATGGACAACGGCCCCGAGCGTCAGCAGGTGATCAATGCCATGCTCGAGATCGTGCGCCGCGATGCCCCNTGGATTTTTGCCTACTACCCCAAATCCTTCGGCTTGCGCCATGACTGGGTCCATAACGTCAAACCCAACCTGATGGCCAACAATACGCTCAAGTACCGGCGTATCGACCCGGATCTACGTGCCGCCCGGCGTGCAGAATGGAACCGTCCCGTGCTATGGCCGATCTTGTTGCTGGCCGGTNGCGTGATTGCCATCATCGCGCCGGCAGTGGTCGCCTGGCGCCNGCGCGAGAGGACGACCGCCTGATGTTCGCCTATGTCCTGCGCCGCTTGCTGTATGCCATTCCGATCCTGGTCGGCGTCAACCTGTTGACCTTCGCGCTGTTCTTCGTCGTCAATACGCCGGACGACATGGCGCGGCTGCAGCTCGGCGCCAAACACGTGACGCCGGAGGCGATCGAGCGCTGGAAAGTCGAACACGGCTACGACAAACCGCTGCTGCTGAATACCCGGGCAACCGGTAGTGCACAGCTTACCGACACGCTCTTTTTCCAGCGCTCGGCTGCGATGTTCGCGTTCCAATTCGGCAAGGGCGACGACGGCCGTGANATCGGCAACGAAATCCNAACCCGCATGGGNCCAAGCCTGGCGATCGCGCTGCCGGTGTTCGTGATCGGCCTGCTGGTCAACATCACCTTCGCCCTGCTGATGGTGTTNTTCCGCGCCACCTATCTCGACCTGTGGGGAGTGGTATTGTGCGTCGTCCTGATGTCGATCTCCGGACTGTTCTACATCATCGCCGGCCAGTATTTCATCGCCAAGCTGTGGAACCTGTTGCCGATTTCGGGCTATGCGGGGGGCATCCATGGCCTCAAGTTCATCCTCCTGCCCGTGTTGGTGAGCGTGGTGGCGGGGATCGGCAGCGGGTCGCGCTGGTATCGCACGATCTTTCTTGAGGAGATCGGCAAGGATTATGTGCGTACCGCGCGCGCCAAAGGCTTGTCCGAGATTCGAGTATTGTTCCGTCATGTGTTGAAGAACGGCATGATCCCCATCCTGACCGGTGCGGTGGTGGTGTTGCCACTGCTATTCATGGGCAGCCTCATCACCGAATCCTTTTTCGGCATCCCGGGACTCGGCAGCTACACGATCGACGCGATCCAGGCCCAGGATTTCTCGGTGGTGCGCGCGATGGTGTTTCTGGGCTCCTTTCTCTATATCGTCGGCCTGATCCTTACCGACATTTCCTATTCGTGGGTGGATCCTCGGGTGCGGCTGCAATGAGCCTGGTCACATCCCATTTCGTCCCTGTCCTGTTGTGGACCGATGCGCTCATTTTCATGCTGCTGATCGTATCGCTGGCAGCAGTGTGGTGGATCCGCCGTCACGCGCACTTGCGCGCCCCGTGGGCGGCCGTGGCGAGGCGCCCCATGGCGATGGGTGCGGCGCTGGTGCTGGCCGTGTTCGTGGTCATCGGTCTGCTCGACTCGCTGCATTACCGCGAACGACTGGACGACAGCCCGCCAGACAGGCCGCAATATTCGGTCGAAGTGTTGTCTGTGTTCGACGCATTGGCAGGCAGATTGCGTACGCAGCAGGAAAAAACCTATTCCGCTCCGCTGGCGATGCACTTGTACGCCAAGGAGTTCACGGAGCGGGACGGCGCCACTGTTCGGGATTNCCCGCGCCTGAAATATGGCGGTGCGCATCTGAAGCAGGCCGACGAGTATGTACCGGACATCGTCCGGCGCATACTCGTCGGCCTGTTGCAGGGCCTGGCGGGCAGTCTGTTGCTGTTCGGCCTGCTTGCGGCCTGGCAGGCGCGGCATGAGCGGATGAGGCTCGGGGGCTGGTTGTCTGCCTGGGCAACGGGTCACCTCGGCTGGCCTGGGCGGACAGTCGTGATCGTGTTGACGCTGATGCTGATACTGGGGGCGGTGATGGCCCGTCTGGCCGCAGGCTATCATGTCTTCGGTACCGACAAGGTCGGACAGGATGTGCTCTACATCAGCCTCAAGAGCATCCGCACCGGCCTGGTGATCGGCACCCTCACCACGCTGGTCACACTGCCGCTGGCGATCGTGCTGGGGATTGCGGCNGGGTATTTCCGGGGCTGGGTGGACGACGTCATCCAGTATGTCTACACCGTGCTGAANTCCATTCCAGGCGTGCTGCTGATCGCGGCAGCGGTACTCATCGTACAGGTTGCCATCGAGGCCCACCCCGATCTGTTCGACACCGCGGCAGCGCGCGCCGATGTTCGCCTGCTGGCCCTGTGCGTCATCATGGGTGTGACCAGCTGGACCAGCCTGGCGCGCCTGTTGCGCGGCGAATCACTCAAGCTCAGGACGCTCGATTATGTCGAGGCGGCACGGGCGTTCGGCGTATCGCANGCACGCATCATCAGCCGCCACATTTTCCCCAACGTATTCCACCTCGTGCTGATCGCGATCGTACTGGACTTCTCGGGCCTGGTGCTGGCCGAGGCCGTGCTCTCCTATGTCGGTGTCGGTGTCGATCCTGCCATGTATAGCTGGGGCAACATGATCAACGGCGCGCGTCTCGAGTTGGCGCGCGAGCCTGTCGTCTGGTGGCAGTTGGGCGCGGCTTTCGTCTTCATGTTNACCTTGGTGCTGGCCGCCAACCTGTTTGCCGATGGCGTGCGCGATGCATTCGACCCGCGCCTGGAGGAACGGCGGTGAGCCCGCTGTTGCGCGTCGACAAGCTGGTCACCGGTATCGGTGCCGCGCGCGTGGTCGATGGCGTGTCGTTCGACGTTGCAGCGGGNGAAACCTACGCTTTGCTGGGCGAGTCTGGCTGCGGNAAATCGATGACCGCTCTGTCGCTGATGCGGCTGTTGCCGGATGGCGGGCGCATCCTGTCGGGTCACGTGCAACTGGGTGAAACCGATGTACTGGCGCTGCCCGAGCGCGACATGCGACGCGTTCGCGGCGGGCGGATGGCGATGGTGTTTCAGGAGCCGATGCTGGCACTGAATCCCGTCATCAAGGTGGGCGATCAGATCGGCGAGGCGTTGTCCTTGCATCAGGNCCTCGGCGGACAGGCTGCGCGCGACGCTGCGCGTGCACTGCTCGATTCGGTGGGGGTGCCGGATGCGGCACGGCGGCTCGATAGCTACCCGTTCGAACTTTCGGGCGGGTTGCGCCAGCGGATGATGATCGCCATGGCGCTGGCGGGCGAGCCCAGCCTGCTCATTGCCGACGAGCCGACGACGGCATTGGACGTGACCATCCAGGCCCAGGTGCTCGACGTGTTGCGCAACTTGCGTGCGAAGCGCCGGATGGGCATGCTGCTGATCACGCATGACCTCGGCGTGGTGGCCGAGAACGCCGACCGCGTGGGCGTGATGTATGCCGGCGAATTGCTGGAGGAGGGTACGCGCGACGCCTTCTTCACGGCGCCGCAGCATCCCTACAGTCGCATGCTGTTCGAGGCCTTGCCGCGAACGGGCGATGCCGGGCGGTTGACCACGATCGCCGGCCAAGTGCCCCGGCTTGACGCGCATTTACGCGGATGTCGGTTCGCACCGCGCTGTCCGTTTGCCATCGCACGTTGCCGCGTGGAGTCGCCCGGCTGGCAGGAATTGGATGGACAGCGGGTGCGCTGCCATCTGGCGGGCAGCTTGCCGGCGGGCAGCGTGCGCGAACGTGTCGCCCATCCCGTGGCGGAACATCCCCCGCAGCCGCTGCTGCAAGTGGAAGGGTTGAAGGTATTTTTCCCGATCCGGCGCGGCTTGATCCAGCGTACGGTGGGACACGTGCGCGCCGTCGATGACGTGGACCTGACGATCCAGGCCGGCCGGACGCTGGCACTGGTGGGTGAATCGGGCTGCGGCAAGACGACGGTGGGCAAGGCCTTGCTGCGGCTGATCGAGCCGACTGCGGGCACCATCATGCTGGGCGGCGAGACCATCACCGCGAAGAATGCNCCCGCGCTGCGACGGCAGGCACAGATGGTATTCCAGGATCCGTTCAGTTCGCTCAATCCGCGTATGCGGGTAGTGGACACCCTGCTCGAAGGCATGGACGCGCTGGGTGTGGGCGCACGCGGCGAACGACGCGGTGCCGTGGCTCGGCTGTTGAATCAGGTCGGCTTGCCGGACGATGCGGGCGGCCGTTATCCCCATGCATTCTCAGGCGGGCAGCGGCAGCGCATTGCGATCGCACGGGCGCTTGCCGTGTCGCCGCGGCTGGTGATCTGCGACGAGCCGACCAGTGCGCTCGACGTGTCGGTGCAGGCGCAGATACTGAATCTGCTGAAGGACCTGCAGGCCGATCTCGGCCTGGCCTATCTTTTCATCACGCACAATCTCGCCGTGGTGGAATATCTGGCGCACGATGTGGCGGTGATGTACCTCGGACGTATCGTCGAGCAAGGTCGGGCCGGTGCGGTGTTGCGCACGCCACGCCACCCTTATACGCAAGCGCTGGTCAGTGCGGTGCCGCGCATCGAGCCGCACACCGGGCAGACTATCGTTCGCCTGGCNGGCGACCAGCCTTCGCCGCTCAATCCGCCGGTCGGCTGCCATTTCCATCCGCGTTGTCCGCACGCCAGCGCCGTGTGCCGGCAAACCTATCCGGCGCGAACCGATCTGGGCGGGGGACATTGGGTGCGGTGCCACTGGGTGGCAGCGCAGGATTAAGCTTTCTGGAGACGGAGTATCAATTGAGCAGCAGCAAACACAGTCGAAATTTCTGGCTTGGCAACGGCGTCCTGGCCGTGGCGATGCTTACCCTGATGTTCATGGGGCCGCTCTCCAATGCGCTGGGCATCTGGGCCGCCGTGATGTGGATGGTGCTGGCTGCGATCGGGGTGGCGCTGTTGATGTCGGACAAGTCCGACGAACCGCCTGCATCGGACTGAGCCGACGGTTCTCAGGGCGCCCTGACGATGACTGTCTGACCCGCGCGGACCGTGCTGTGTTTCCTGAAAGCAGGATTCCACAGCCTGAAATCCGCTAGGCTGATGTCGAAACGTCGGGCGATGGCGCTCAGGGTGTCGCCAGTCTGAACGATATACCGGCTCGGTATGGCAGGTTTCGCGATGCGGGTGGCGGAGTAGGCGACGGATTGGAGGGACGCCGTCGTCTGGACCGGTTGCGCAGACGGCAGGCGCAGGGTCTGGCCGGCCGTGAGCCGGCCGTCAAGGCCGGGGTTGGCGTCGCCGAGTTCGGTGACGGTCAGACCGTAGTGGCGGGCAATGCTGTACAGGGTGTCGCCCCGCTGCACCACGAGCTGGGTCGGATTGGATGCGACAGGCAAGGGACTATCAACGCTTGCGGCTGCCGTGCCCCGTTTTCTGACCGGCACCAGAATGACCTGCTCGCGCACCAGTCTGCCGCGTTTCAGATGGAACTGGTTGTGCTCTTCGAGGCTGGCAAGACTGACGCCGAGGCGTCTGGCAATGGTCTCGGGACGTTCGCCTTTTTGCGCAGGGTAGGGCTGCCAGGAATCCCAGCTTCCGGTTTCCAGATTGCGCTGGAAGGTGTCGGTCTTGGCGACCGGCACCAGCAAGTTGACCGGTCCGGCCGAGCGGATGAGCTTGCGTGGGAAGGCCGCGTTCAACGCGGCGAANTCATCGCTGCTCATGCCCGCCAGTCGCGCAGCGGAGCGGATGTCCATGCTGGCGGAGGGAACGGTGACCTGCTTGAAATAGGGCTGGTTGGGCAGCGTGTCGATGGCGATGCCATANCGTGCGGGATTGCTGATCAGGTTCCTGATGGCAAGAAGTTTGGGGACATAATGCCGGGTCTCGCTGGGCAGCGGCAGGCTGGCGTAATTGGTTGGCANACCTTGCTGGACATTCTTCTCGATGGCGCGGGCGACGCAACCTTCCCCGCAGTTGTACGCAGCGAGCGCCAGTTCCCAGTCGCCGAAATCGAGATAGAGCTTGCCCANGTAATCGAGCGCNGCCTCGGTGGCGGCGGTGAAATCGCGGCGGCCGTCGTACCAGGTATCCTGCCTGAGCCCATAGAGCCGGCCGGTGGANGGAATGAACTGCCAGATNCCGGAGGCTGCGGAAGGNGATTCCGCCATGGGATTGAACGCACTTTCGACCATTGGCAGCAAGGCGATTTCCATCGGCATTGCACGGCGGTCGACTTCCTGGACGATATGGAACAGGTAGCGGCGGGACCGGTCGAGCATGCGGCGCACGTAATCCGGCCGTGCTGCGTACCAGGCTTCGTGATCGGCCACGAGCGGGTTGCGTGCCGCATCGTCGTCGATCTTGAACCCGCTGCGGATGCGCTGCCAGACGTCGTCCGGGCTGGCGGCTTCAGTGGAGGATACGTGATCGGAGGACGGGTCGTCGTCGGTATTGCTGTTCCACTCCAGTGTCTGGATGCCGGCGCCGGGTTCCGCCGCGTGCACTGGCAGGGAAGCGAACACCGCAAGGACGGCCAGACTGAGCAGATTTATTTTGAATTCGGCCAATTAATTTGATTCCGGGCAAGTCGGTTTCCCGTACTCAACAGGGCTCCATCGTAAGTGGCAGGATGGGGACGGTCAACCGTCCCACGCATCCTTGGCTGCCCGGATCGCGCCGAATACCTCGGCCGGCGTGGGGTGCGGTCGATCCAGATAGCGACTCGCGAAGGCCGTCATGTCAGGGTCGTGGAAACGCAGGAAGGGATTGGTGCGCTTCTCCAGCTGCAGGGTCGAAGGCAACGTGGGCACATTGCGGGCGCGCAGGGCACGATCGGCACGCTCGCGTTCAAGCAGCGCCGGATTGGCGCCGTCGATGGTTTTGGCAAAGTCAATATTGCTCAGGGTGTATTCGTGCGCACAGCAGACCCGGGTAGTATCGGGCAGCGCTAGAATGGCATCGAGGCTGGCAGCCATGATCGCGGGGCTGCCTTCGAACAGTTTCCCGCA